>Ga0222719_10002375_pt1 | contig 17232 bp, 12 predicted proteins | sample C33_34DmetaG_FD_165039 | JGI IMG/M metagenome (GOLD analysis project Ga0222719, IMG submission 165039) | Estuarine water microbial communities from San Francisco Bay, California, United States - C33_34D | ecosystem: Environmental > Aquatic > Marine > Unclassified | place: USA: California... | reverse complement strand
AATAACCAATCTTTTAATATTTCTTCCTTAAAAAGTAATCTTTTTAAGTATCTTTTCATAACTAATAACAATTATAAATATATTTCAGAATGACAATCAAACATATTAAAAATAAAACCCCGCAGCTGAAAGGAAAAACTGCGGGGTTCCAGGAGTTACCAAGGAGGTATGGCTAATCAAATTTATTTATCGTCTTCTGCATCTCTCCTCTCTTCTTCTGTAAATTCAATATCAATAGCTTTTGTACCTCTGTAATAATCTCCAGATGTCCTTAGGACTGATCTAAACGCACTATCTGACTTGCCTTTGCTGTATCGAATAGATCTCTCAGGGCCAATTCCCATCATTCTTGTTTGTTTGTAGATGTCATGATCTGATCCGAGATAGACTATTAACCAACCTGCTTCCTCTTTTTCTTCCACAAGTTTTTTGATTGCTTCACCTGTGTACTCTCTTGAGGCATTCTCATAACCATCAGTTACGATTACTAATACTTTTTTGTCTTCTTTAGTAGCGTTGTAACTACTGTGTTCATAAATGCCCGCACCTATAGCATCATATAAAGGTGTGCTTGCTCTAGGTGTCAAGAAAGAATAATCAAGTGGTGATAAGTCTTTAATCTGAACTTTATCAACACCAATATCAATTGACTGTGAATCAAACAAACTTACAGTGACTACACCTTCTGTATGTTCTTTCTGCAAACCGATTAGATAACCATTTAATGCATCTATTGTTTGATGTACACAATTAGACATCGATCCTGATCTATCTAAAACAACTCTTATGTTTAAAAAGCTGTTTTCATTTTTATCTTTATTTTCTGTCATTATTTCTCCTTACTGGCCACCAACATTTACTTTGATGGCCAGATCTGTTATTTTTTTTTAACAATTCCAAAAACAATTAATGGATCCACTTGTAGAAGTGTTTCCAAAGTAGTCAGTTGTGGAATATGTACTTACTCTGCTACGTCCTATGGTTCCACTTGTAGAAGTGTTTCCAAAGTAGTCAGTTGTGGAATATGTACTTACTCTGCTACGTCCTATGGTTCCACTTGTAGAAGTGTTTCCAAAGTAGTCAGTTGTGGAATATGTACTTACTCTGCTACGTCCTATGGTTCCACTTGTAGAAGTGTTTCCAAAGTAGTCAGTTGTGGAATATGTACTTACTCTTTGTCCTCCACAGGTACCACTTGTAGAAGTGTTTCCAAAGTAGTCAGTTGTGGAATACAGGCTACAGTTAGCAGCTGAAGCTACTTCTTGGTTTACTACTAGCATTCCTACATTTACTAATGCCATAATCAACATTCCTGTAAGAATCTTTTTTAGTGTTTTCATATTTTTCTCCTTTTTTTGTATTTATTATGAAATTTATAATAATTATATCATCAGATTTATCTTTGTCAACTATTTATTATATTTTTTATAATATATAATTGTTTTGCTATTTAAGTCTTGGTAGATTTATATAAACAAGTAAAGGAAGTGATATTGAACTACATATGGAACTATGAAGAGATGATAGAAGAAGCAAATTCATATAGTGAAATCGAAATGTCCTCTCTTTATGACTCAGACGATGAGAATGACTGGACCTGGTATTTCTAGTCAGTAAGTGTACCTGTAGAGAGGAGGTGTAAAAACTTAGTAAAACTTGACACATACTGTGATCAAATGTGTCCCTTTTGTTATATAGACGAGTATTGGGATAACGGGAGATATCAAAGTTTTGAATTCGCCCTATATATAGCAGAAAGCGAAGCTGAGACTTCAAAATATAAAACTGAAGAGAAAGCTTATCTTTTTGTTTATAGATGTAATACTTGTTCTAAAAAAGAGGCAATCTATCACTTATGTAGCGATATAGAGAAAAGAGTTAGAGAGATCTACTTATAAAGAAAACCCTAGGAAAGTAAATTAAATATTAAAGCGACAAAATGATTTAAGGCTTTAAGAAAATTTCTTCCTGGGGTTTTTCTATAATTTCTAAACTAAAATTAATAATTTACCTAATTAATTGTCTTACTAAATTCTTAAAATAAAACTGTCTGGTTAAATTTTTTTTTAAATACTGTTTTCCAAGAAATTAAAACTCTATTTTTTCTACTAGTCCTTTTTTGCCAAAGGTTTGTTGTAACATTCCCTTGAGCTGTTTTGCCATTAATTTATCCTTTCATTAATTTTTTTACTATTGTACGACATCCATGCTATTTTTATTAACAGGAATGAGTCTTAAATAACCAGCTGTTTCTGAATACTCAGTTAATGTGTAATCGGAATCTTTATCAGAGTCTGATAACACTTGAAACCAATTTATTGTGGTTTTTGGTAGAAATTTTAGAAATTTCCATTCTGTGTTTTGCTTATCTAAAAGAGCAATATCATCAGAACTAATCATTTGCATCGTTAAATCATTTTTATTTGCCTGAATAATTTTTTCTAATGGCTCTTTTATAATTGAGTCATTTTTCCAAATTTCCGCTCTTAGCTCTTCTTTATCCACATTATTCTGATTATTTAAACTTTCCAGCTCTAAAATACCTCTCGTTTTAATAGCTGAAATATATTTTAATAATTCTTCTTTAAAATCCTCAAAGACAGTAGTTTTAAAACTTTCAGGAGTTCTTCCAAAAAGTTTATTTAGATTGTTATTGGAGCTTGATGATATCATTTCAATTATTTCATTTCTTGAAATTTTAACTACTCTATCAAACATACTTTGACTTTGGCCTTGAGCAATTGGAGTTACTTTTTGAACATATTTAGGATTAACCAACTCAACAGACTTACCGCCTTCCTCAATAGTTTCTACTTGCAAACTCATAAAATTATCTTGAGACTCTTCAACATAGGCCTGTAACTCCTCAACCAGATTTTTATATAGAGTCATTTGATTAACCAAATTATTTCTTAAAAAACCAAACTTAATATCGTTTAAAACGATACTTTCAACATTTTGTTGTAATTTTTTTGAGATTGCCTCAAACTGCTTAATTCCTAAGTTGTTACCCCAGCTTCTTATTTGAGAATTAACGTAAAAAAGGAGCAAAACGCTTACTAGTGTTAGTCCAACATAAAAGAGGAGTGGAAGAAGAAGGGTTAAAATAGCAAGTAATAAATTGTTTACATTACTTACCCTTTGTCTGTACTCAGCTACTTCATTATTGTAAGTATCTATGAACTCTTTATATTCATCATAAGAAATTGTTCCATTTTGATAATCTGTCTTAATTTGTGGGAGTTGATTTTTTAACTCAAGAAAGCTTTCATAATTGAAATAAAATTCTAAATCAGCGACCGGAAGTGCTGATCGGCATCTATCAGCAAGAATATTTTCAGAATCTCGATCTGCTATAAATTGACGAACGAACTCAACATTATTATAAGTAGATAAATCTAAACCTAGTTCCTCAGAACACAGATCTCTAGCGCTACTAACTTGAATATTTGCAATAATCAGAATGACTATAACAAATGTAGATAAAATATAATTTCTAGTTAGAAGAAGCTTTGTCCAAAACCCACCTAATAGACTAGATAAAAACCTAGGCATGTGACTTGAGATATCAGTTAGATTTTTAAATATTGATGCTTTTTTAACCTCCTTAACTTTTTCAGCTATTTCATTACTGTCTTTTGGGGTGAGATTTTGTATTTCATTTTCTAGATTAGGCATCAATGCTTCGAATGAGTATCCGTTAACTAAATTCTGCAATATCTCACTCCAAATTGATTCTGAGATTTTATCTTGTTGGTTTTCTATCTCTGAAGACTTTGCTGTAATATTTATTCCTATCTCAAGTAATTTGTTAATATCATCATTATTTAATCCAGACAAAGCATCTACTTTAGAGAGTTTTTCAGCAAGCTCGTCAATTTTTTTACTCAATTGTTTTTCTAGATCGTTTAATTCTTCTTGATATTCATATGTAGAATATGAAGCTCTTTTTACCATGCTTTTATAAGATGATGAGTTTTTATCTTTATATATACCAAATAGATAAAGTAGTCTCCTCTGCGTTCTTAATACCTCACTGATATTCTCAGAAAGCAATCCAGCATCATCAATAAAATCTTCAGCATTTAAATCACTTCCAATTATCATTTCAGATGGCTTATTAAATATTATCGCAGGCAAATTAGCAGGATTTATATTCCCGGTTATGGAATTTATAGCTTTATAGAAAACATCAAAATTGTCTTTTTCATCCCCGAATCCAACTCTTAATTTTTTGTACCCAGGAATATAAACTTTTTGTGAATCTGTTTTTTCGAAACAATCGTGATAAACTTCTGAAATTTTTAGAATCTCTATGAATTCACTTAACGCCTGGATACCATTTGGGTCTTCATCCCAACTAGCTATTGAAAGTGGTACGGCTTGACCATCTATTTCTAAACCTCTTGAGTCTGGTATCCAAACAATTCTTACATTGTCTTTTTGCAACTCTTGAGATAAATGTATAACAGGACGTCCTTCTTTAGGACTTTCATCTACGAAAACAGTTATAAATTTTAGGGGAAATGGAGTCTCTTGAAATTTATTTAGCAACTTCCAGAAATCAGGTTTACGTTTTCTAAACAAACCATTCATTTTTAAAATTATATAAAATGGTGAACTTGAGCCAGTTGTATCATTTGTATTTTGTGAAAGAAGTAAATCATTTACTTTAGATTTTGATACTTTGCTTACAATTTCTGGCTTTGTAAAGTCAAAAAATAAAGTAGAAAAACTCATTGATTGTTATGATAATCCATCAATTCACCGACAGTATTAAATTGTTTACCATCTACTTGTTTTACATCAACTACTGGCGAATTAAGTATTTCATCAATTGTGTGCTTCCAAAACTCTAAAGCTTTTTCATAACTATAAGATTCCCGCGGGTTGTTGCTCTTACTTAATTTTTTATTAAGATTATCAATCTCTTGCTTTCTTAATTCATTTAAAAGTAAAACGAAACTCTTATGAGGTTTTGGTGGTTTACCTTTACTGAAGAAATCGGGCGTTTCGTAACCTTCTTTTCCTCCAATATAAAATCTATATAATGCAATATCATTATTGCTTGCTTTAAATTGAAACTCCAATAAAGAGTCGACAAAAGTTGGAATAGGAGTATTGGTAAGATTTGATTCCATAGGCACTATCATTTCTGGTGCATTCTCTGAGTTTTTATATACAAATGAAGTAATGTTTGCAAAGTCTTCTAATTTGGCAACAGGGCCTGACTCCGTTTTAAATTGACCCTGACCAGTGTATAAACTTAAGAATAACCTGACTAGCGCTCTTTTTTCATCGATTTCATTACCAATTATTCTCGTGAATGAAGAGCCAAGTCTTCTTCTCCAAGGCAACTTATCAACTCCTGCTGACTTTTGTTCACTCTCAAAGGTTAACTTTAAAGATTCAAACGAATCTTCGTTACCTAAAATACCATGTGACATGATTGTAAAAGCTATTACAATTGAATTCCCTTGAGAAACTTCCCAATCCCAGGTAAGATTCTTGACTGCTTGAAGTGCCCCACCATTTAATAGTTGTTTTTCTAGCCATGCTTCAATTTGAGTATCTCTAATATCAGCTGGATAGGTTATTCTTACTACTGGATTTGCTTCCATATCAGAATCTTCATATTTTGTATTGCTTGGTAAACCTCCAGGTCCAATAAGGCTTCCCAGTTGTAAAACTAATTCATCAATTGAGGATTTCATAATTGAGTCAACATTGTCAATATCTTTAATACTTGAAAGTATTGTCTTTAGATTTGGAACCAACGGTTTTGAATCTTGATCTTCATTAAAATATTTTCGGACACCAGTGTTAAGCATCTGTGCAATAGTTCCTTCGATCGTATCAATTAGTTTTAAACCAAATTTATCAATTGATGCAGAAGAACTAGCCCAAATATAATTCCAAGTATTTGATGAAGAGTTTATGATTTTAGTAAGTCTTTCAACATCATTTAAACCTGCCAATGAAGGTTCCTCCTCTAGATTGTTTTTTAATAAATTGAAAACCTGATTCAGGTTTCCTACTTGAGGTAAAAATTCTTTAACTAGTTCACCTTGACCTTCTAGTTTTACTTTTGCTATATTTAACTGTTGAGCTTGTTGAGAATTCCAAGCAGAAATGCTTCTTCTAATCTTGTTTATACTTTCGGTCCATTGACTTAACACATTTGATTGGTATAAAGCATCGTTTAGTAAAGCTTTTGACCAAATATGAGGTAAGTGGTTATTCTTAATATCTTTTTCAAATGCATTTAACCAACTTTCAAAATTTTTCCTTGTTAAAGTTGGTGGTACCTTAAAACGATCCTTTGGTTCTGAGGTATTGGTAAATTGATTTAATTTAGATAATACTGAATTACTTTGGTCTGTCCTTGATCCTACTAAAGCCCTCAAAATAGCAAATACATCTATATCTGCATTTTGCTGAGTTGTATTTTGAATAATTTTGTCAACTGTTATGTTGAGTAATCTGTTAGATACTTCTGTCTTAACTTTTTGTTCAAGATCTACTAATAAATTTTGATACGTTATGATTACTTTTCTAGCCAACTCTCTAGCATCTTTTGTACTTCCAGGTTTTTTTGGTCTGTTTGGTAAAGTTAGGCCTTCAGGCAGAAGGTTTTCTTTATTTACAAAATCTAATTTTGATGATTTTAGTATCAAATTTATAGTATCTGATCTGTCTTCATTAACGTATAAAGAGTCGTTAAAAGCTGTATTTATGGTATCAGCTACTAAATAAGAGGTCACCAAGTTACTAATGTTTTCAACAGGTATGGAAAGCCTTGCACCAACCGCTGGTGAAAGCGGCTTAAAACCTGGTCCAGACGAATCTGCCCTGTCTAATTCAGGTCTATTTATTAAATCGGAAAAAAATGTAAATGCATCAGTTGAACCTTCGTCCTTTTTTAAATCTCCACCAATATTTGTTAAACAAAACGCTGCAACTGATTTATACATATCAGTCAAACTTGCATTTGGCCCTTTTGTGAATAAAAATGCATTAGAAATAGGTCTTTTTTTAGACTGGATTCCACCAACTCTAATTTTTAGGTCTCCAGGATAAGATTGTATAAAATTCTTTTCTAATTCTTCTTTTGGCTGGCGCTGATGATCAATTAATTGGGCTAAATCTGAAATAGCAAATCCTGCATTTAATTTAGATAACCGATATTGATTAGCTAGTTGCTCTTCTTCAAAAGCTTGTGGGAGTAAAACTAATGGAAATATATAAGTAGTCAATGATGGCACTTCTCTTCTAATTTTTTCTTCTAGTAGATGTAAAATGTCATAATATATACCTGTTCCAGTACCTCCTGCAATAGAAAAAGCAACATAGACATATAAATCGGGTGAAACTCCTCCTTTTGGTCCTAGGGTAGACAGACCTTTAGCTTGTGAAATACTTTCTATTGCTTTATCAAAATTACTCAAAAACGATTCCGCATTTGGTTGTAAAGCATTGAAAAGTGATGCTCTACCCACTAAAGGATATTGCCCAGCTCCTGCTGAAATCGGAGAGACGTTAGGCTCACTTTCGGAGGTAGGCAGCCAACTCTTTACGTCTTCTGGCATACTTGCTCTTAAGCCAGATGCAATTGCACCATAAGATTTAGATACGGAAAGGTCAGAAATTCGTGTTGTTGTTTTAAAATAAATATCATCGTTTTTTGATTCAAATGCACCTCTATGTTTTGAAATTGCAGAAGCATCGGTATCAATTAGGATAGTTTGAATATACTGGGGAAGTTCAAAAGGTCTCAGTTCTAGTTCTGGATGCTTTCTCATTAAAAAAGTACCATCAGGACCACACATTTCTTTGCGTAGCATACTTTCCAGCTCAATAGTGGTGTTTATACCTGTTCCACCTAAACCCACATAAAGCAATCTCTGATTAACTTCTAAAGCCATGGGTTCCTCTTTATATTTTTAAAATTTAAAACCTTCATCATCACCGTCTTCGAAATTCTCATAATCATCAAATGTCTCATCTGGAACAAATGACGCCACATATATATCATAAATATTTATCTCAACTCCATCTACTGATTTTTCTTTTATTTCTTCAAATGTAAGTTGAAACTGCTTTGCAGGTCTTGAATCCCAAAATCTAAACCCTTTTCTTTCAATCGACTCTAGGATTAGGAGGTTTACGGAATCTTTATCACCCTCTGAAATTTCAATTCCTGTTTCTTGTTTAGCTACATCAAAAAATTCTTTAACTGTGCTTCCGTAGATTACAATATTTGACAAGTTAGATGAATTAACTAATCCATAATTTAGAGATCCCGGTGGTAAATCTCTTTTTTGCATGCTCAAATATGCAAGAATAGAGGCTACCAACAATATTAAACCTATTAATAACCATGGAAACGATGTTTCTTCTTCTAGGATTTCTGTCTCTTCTTGAATAGTGGTTGTAGTTGTGTTTAAAGGTTCTAAAGTGTATGACGGAGATGGGGTTGAAACAAATTGTAACCATTTATAATTGTCTGAAAACTGAAAGTCACTATAAATAGGGTTTATTTGGATGGATAAATTGTTTGCTTTTCCTACTGTTATACTTCTGAATAATTGAAGGCTTAGACTATCTTTAAAAAACGTTCCTCTTTCTTGAAAATTAACATTATTGAAAACAAAATCAAAAGATGCTGAATCAATAGCCTCATTTAAGTCTTTTGCACCAGGCCTTGAGGGAACTAAATCAAAATTACAGTTTTCAAACCCATCTCTTAAAGTGTTTACTTCACACTCTGAAATAATCGTAAAAGTTCCGTAAAGAGTTATGTCTGCAACAATTATTGATGCACTTTGTGCTTCTGAAGAAAATACTGATGAAGACAGTGTCCATACACCAGGATCAGGATTTAAAATTTCGTAGCAAACAATATAAATATCGCTACATTCTCCTGATGTATTTATTTCAAATTCCTGACCTATAATATTGCCTGATGGATTTTTCACCTCAGCATCAATACCAGTAGTGCCTTTTAAATCAACTTTAATGTTTAATTTTTCTACTAAATCACTTATGTAATATTCTTTTGGTTCACCAGGTTCAAGTGTGATTAGGGCTGTAGCCTCTCCACATGTTACTTGATTCATCGCTGTATTAATTCTTATCAATAAAGAGAAGATATCTCCTTCTGATGGGTAAATTCTTTCCGGGGCAACTTCTTGGCAGGCTCTTCTTTGCGCGCTAAATTCAGACCATTTAGTTAAATCTTCTAATTTTGCATCACCAAATCCAAAAACAAACAACTGAACATTTTGTTCCTGCATTTCAGGTCTCACATCAAAAAAACCTCTATCAAACTCATTTATGGAATCATTTGAATTAGGACCTGTACCTACAGGGTCTAATGCACCATCAGTTAAAAGTAAAAATACTGGAATGTAATTTTCTGGATCAATAGATATAACTTCTAATCCTTTTTCAAAAGCTTTTATTTGATTAGTGTCAATTCCAATACCTGAAGCTCTTTTTTCTATATTTGGATTATTTCTTTTACTTGCTTGTATCTGCTCAAGACAATTATTGTAACTTTCAATGTTGTTCTCTAAGTCTAAGATTGATGATGTATCACAAATTTGTACGGCTTCAGATGCAAATGCAATAATTGTTAGCTTGCTTTGTTTTAGTTTTTCATTATCTAAAAATCTTGGAATTCTTTGAATTAATCTTTGTAAATTTTCTGTATCATCCGTATTTAAACTACCGCTGATATCAGCCAACACAACTAAATGAAGTAGTTCAGTTTCTTCTGCTAATACAAAATTTTGAGAAACAAAAACAATGCCCAAAACAAGCATAAAAGCAAATACTAAAACAGTGAGTTTTTTTATGTGGAGTACTCTAAACACAAGTAAATTATAATAAAATTTCAACTTTTTAAACGATAAATTTTATCTTTCTAGCATTAGTTAAATGTTATAAAATGTCCGTATGAAGCTTCATAAGTCATTTTTAATACTACTTTTAATTGTTTTTTTTAATTTTTGTAGCAATGAAAATCTAAATACTGAGGTTTCCTTAAACGATTGTATAAAAAATATACTTAGCCCAACAGATTATGAAAAATTCTTAAATAATGAAATTACATTAGAACCATATCAAGAATTAATAGATGACTGTTTAGCTGGGAATATAATTCTTAAATCACCTTCTACAGATAAAGTGAAAAATAGTGATGTACAAAGTCAACCAACAACAACTATTCAAACTTCTATCACTCCAGCTATTAAAGGCTTTACATTAGAGGCCACAAATGCATCAGAAAAATGGCCAATGATTTATAAATTTGAAAATATAGTAGATGAATCTTCTAATTATAATTTTTCTACAACTGTAAAAATCAGTAGCACAAGGGTTGAAGATGTAAAACTTGTCTTTCAATCATGTAAAAGTACCACATACAAATTTAATAATATAGATATTGAGCAAAATGAAAAAGCTGAATTTAAAAATGTAGACTGCAATCAAAATTTAACAATTCAATCATTTAAATATCTTGAGATTCAGAACTTGACCGATACAGTTCGATTGTATTTAGACAAAACATACTCACATGAGAATACGCAAAATACTATAAGTGGATGTTGTCATGAATTAAATCTTGATTACTTAGTTTCTGAATACATTCAAAGTGTTAAAACCTATTTTGTGACCACTACTACAACTACAACAATCCCACCTACCACTACTACTACACTGCCTAAATTTACAAATAAGGAATTGGGTTTTTATATTGACTCTTACTCAACAAGTGATGGATTCAATTCTGTAGATAGATTTCTACGCTGGCAATATGAAAGTGTAAGTATTGCTGTCCAGGGAAACTACTCAAAGTACCAACTAGATATTTTAAATAATGCTGTAAACAGTCTTAATAAGAATACACCTGGTGTTAACTTTTATCTTGTAAATTCCACAGAAGGAAATGTAGACTTTTATTTTTATGATCATTCTGAGTGGAATAAAGAATACTGCACACCAAATTCATCTTATAGACGCTATGGTACATATGATTTTGATTCAAGCGCTAACTCAATGTCTAAATCTGTCCTGTGCGTTTTACCAGAGGACGGTTATAAAACGCTTCTCCCAACAGCTTCAAGCAGTCAATTAAAAGATTGTATAGCTTCTGACTTATATTTATTACTTGGTTATGCAGTAACTGGAACGCAAGGAAACGCAAACAATTCAAAGTACGGAGACAATATATTTTCTATGGAGTACTGTAATGAAACAACAAGTTATACATCACTCGATAAGAGGATGTTTAAATTAATATATGATGATAGAGTCAAAAATTTTAAAACTAGAACAGAAGTAGTTGAGTTTTTTTCTAACAGTTAAACAATTTCTTTTTAAATCATAATTAAATAATTAATATTTAACTTATGTTTACACTTAAAAAGTTTTTATTGGTGATGATGGCTATTGTTTTAGTGTTTTGTAGCAATGAAAATACAGATACCCAGATCTCCTTAAATGACTGTATAGAAAATATACTTAGTCCAACAGATTATGAAAAATTCTTAAATAAAGAAATTACATTAGAACCTTATCAAGAATTAATAGATGAATGTTTAGCTGGGAATTTAGAAATTTCCTCAGTATCTAACACTGCAGTTGAAGTGAACGAAGTTGAGAATAAAGAAACTACAACAACTTCTACTACTGAAATTAAAACAAATAAATCAATTATAGGATTCACTACAGAAGCAATAAATGCCTCAGATAAATGGCCAATGATTTATAAATTCGAGAATACTTCTGATATTTCAGAATCTCATAAAATAGCTAAAACCTCAACTACTATTAATTCATCTAGAGTTGAAAATCTTCAATTAGTTTTTAACAATTGTGAATCAAATGTAATCAACTTAGAAACAGTTGATATTAATCAAAAACAAGAAATAATTATCGTCAATGAAGATTGTCGACAAGGTATAACAATAAACTCTTTTAAACATTTAATTATCTCTAATCTAAACTTTGAGATTAAATTATTCAAAAATGGAAAATTTGAAAATGTAACTACAGGCGATTCAGGATGTTGCCACACTTTAAATATAGAAGAGCTTATTTCAAACCATACATCATATATAAATACTTTTTTTAACACTACTACTACAACTACTACAACAATTCCCTATCCACCAACGGCTGAAATAAAAGTATGTCCTGATACTACTGAAAATAATGTCACTTTATCATTCCCATTTATTGTTAACGCACCCTCTTCAAAAGTGACCTCAATCAGAATTAAAACTTTTCTTAATGGTTCTGCAAGCGGAGAAGTGTATTTAGAAAATAATCCAACTATAGAACTAACACAAAAAAACCAATCTACTGAATATACATATGAGTTTGAAATACCAAACACAAATCTAAACTCTGGAATCTTTGAAGTTTACGTTCGTAATGAAAGAGGTCAGGAAACAACTGTTCAATGTTCATTTAATATTTTTGTTCCCGATAGATCAGCTCCAGGACCATTTGGAACCGTAATAATGAGACCAGTTGAAATGGATCGATATGATGGATTTACAACTTTCGAAGCTACGACACAATTATTAAATGATGACATTATAAAAAGATATACATATAAATTAATTTCAAATGAATTTAACGAGGAAGTCTTTAAATGTGAAGTTAGTTTTAGTAGTGGTAAAGAAATAAAATATGGGACAGAATTGTACTGCAGTAAATATATGCGATTATTCAGTTCTTCTTTTCCATCCTACGTTTCATATTCCCAAAGAAACAACTCTGGACTAAGTTCTAATAATGTGGGGTGGTACAGATTGGAACTAGAGGTTGAAGATATGGCTGGAAATATTGGTTTATATAAATCCTGCCAAGCATTGCGTGTCTATCAAATTTGGAGTTATTATCCAAAATTTTCAATGTCATCTTTGAACCAAAGTTACAATGATTGTAGTTAAAGGAAAATTTGAGTATGGATGATTTTTTTGATGATGATTTTTTAGATTTTGATAATGAGGATGATTTTGAAGAATTTAATCAATCTCAAAGTCTTATATCTCGTTTTAATTTATTTGTAGATAGTTTATCAACAAAACACTACTTAGCTTTTGGTGGGGTAGTGTTACTTCTAATAACTGGATATTTTATCAACTATAGATTCAGTGCTCCGCAGAATGAGGTAGCTGAAAACGAATATTTAACATCATCTACGACAGTTGCATCTACTACATCTACGACAGTTGCATCTACTACATCTACCACAGTTGCATCTACTTCATCTACGACAGTAAAGGATCAAAATATCACCAATACTCTAGACCCCCTTGGGTCAACTGTAATGGTTGCCTTACCTGAATGTGGATATATGGGATCAGGTACAGTTATTTCAAAATTAGGATTTATTATGACAAATGAACATGTCATTGCTGATGATGGCACATATTGTAATGACTATATAGTAATTCTTACATCTGAGTCTGGTGATAAAGATCCTAAACCTAAATATTTAGCTGAAATAGTTGAAAGCAATGTTACTTTAGACATTGCTATATTGGAGATAACAGCAACTTTTGATGGGTCTCCTTTGCAAAAATCATTTAGAAATAGGTGCATTGGTGATTCTGACACAATCTCTTTGGGTGATGAGTTGCTAATTTGGGGATACCCAGATGTTAGATGGGTAAATTTTGACACACCTGGAAGAATTGATGTTAGTCAAGGTTTTGTTTCTGGATTTGATGCTGAAAATGGTCTTTCAGATAAAGCTTGGATTTCACTCTCCTCAACTATCTCATCTGGTAATTCAGGTGGTGGAGCGTATAATGATTCTGGACAATTAGTAGGAGTTCCAACTGCAGTTTTTCAAGGTAACTTGAGCTCTAGAGGCTTATTGAGGCCAATAAATTTAATTTTGCAATATTTTGATTTATTTTATTTTGATAAATGTAATTAAATTTACAACTTTTTTTATACATTGTAAGTTTATATCCAATTCTCTGAAAAACCCTTGTGTGCGCTACAGGATTTGAACCTGTGACTTCTTCCTTGTAAGGGAAGAACGATTAAATACTAGAGGATATCAGAGAGTATCAATATTAAACACTTATAAATATAAGGCTTGTATTAGGTAGTGCTAGATGATACACGGCAATATCATATTTTTTTTAACAAAATGTGTGTCAAATGTGTGTCGAAGATTGATTAAATTATTATTCTTGTGTGGAACATTGACTATAAAAATTTATTGTTAGCTCTATTTCACTAAGCTCTCCATAAGTTTTTGTTCCATAATCTAAAGCTATATCATAATTTGTAACTATATCATCACCTAACTCTTCAAAATCTTTAGGCACTTCAGGAAAATCGGTTTTTAAGTCTTCAGTTGCTTTAATCATTTGATTTATAGATCTAACAACTTCTCCATGATTGGTGATATTGTTGAGATCAGGCTCTAATGCTTCAATATTTGATTTAATAATCAATAATTCACTTATAGGTCTATCAATAAATAAATTAAATTGATCTCTTGTATCTATATTGTCTATCTCATCCCACAACTCTTCATTAAAAGTTTCACCATCTTTCAAAGTATCAATTAGAATTTGGTCATTAAAATTTTGTACAGCGTAGTAAAACCAAATATCTTGTAAACCTCCGTAAATATCACCGAATTTTACTTCGACGGCTTCTTCATCAGGATAAATTTCGCCCAATTGTAGATACGCTTCTTGAATTCCTTTAAAGGTTGACTTGCATCTTTCTAGCTCTGCAGCTTCTTCGTTTGAACAATTTATTAATAAAATTAGAACTAAGGAAATAAGCTTAAATTTTTTCATAACACAATATTATAAAATTTTTTATACTTTTGCATATTTAATCTAATTTAATCTTCCTAAACCTTAAATAAAGATTTTGTGCTATCAACTCGAAAGTAATCAATCAAAATGTGTGTCAAATGTGTGTCGCAGAGGTAAAAATCAGAGTGTATTTCTGAAAAACCCTTGTGGGCGCTACAGGATTTGAACCTGTGACTTCTTCCTTGTAAGGAAAGAACCATTAAATACTAGGTAGTACCAGAGATTATCGATTTTATAGAGTTAATGAACTTAAGCTCTCTCAAAAAGATATCAGAAGTTATCAGATAGTATCTACAGTTTTAGAAAATTTGTGCGGTTTTTGTGCGGTTGGTTAGCAATCCTCAGAAAGGTCTAGTTGTGGAAATGAATTATAACTCAAATTATTCAGCTCATTTTCATCATTGCTAACTCTGTAATAAACAATAGGATTTGCATCTGGACTAAATATGATAGCAATTGAACCGTAGTCATTTACGGTTCGTCTAGGCTGTGAAAAGATTGCTCCATATGCAGAACTATAAAAATCAACATAAGCTGGACCCGATACAACACTTATTGTAATTCCTACGCCATAATTGCCACCCCAACCGCCTGGACTTCCTTCCCCGTCCTTATAGCACAACAAACTAACATCATATGAAAAAGGCTGCGCAAGTGTAGTAGTAGTTGTTGAAGTAGTAGTTGTTGAAGTGGTAGTTGTTGATGGTGCAAGAGTGGTAGTTGTTGAAGTAGTAGTTGACGATGGTGCAAGAGTAGTAGTTGTTGAAGTGGTAGTTGTTGATGGTGCAAGAGTGGTAGTTGTTGAAGTAGTAGTTGTTGAAGTGGTAGTTGTTGATGGTGCAAGAGTGGTAGTTGTTGAAGTAGTAGTTGACGATGGTGCAAGAGTGGTAGTTGTTGAAGTTGTAGTTGTTGATGGTGTCTCTAAAGATATATCTTGTTCAAGGGTTTCCAATTCACCTGTTCCGCAAGTAACAAAAATTGATAGTGAGAATATTAAAAACTTTTTCATAAAGTATTTATATTTTATTATTTTTTATATCAATAAGTATGTTAATTACCAAGTATCTAAATTGTTACCTTTGTTACTTTTCTTACCCCTCTGACAGAGAGAAGATTCTAGTTTGTTAGTCTGATTCTGACTGTTTTTCTACCAAATGTGGGTCAAATGTGGGTCACTTTGTATTTTTTCTTACTGTATTTCTGAAAAACTCTTGTGGGCGGTACAGGATTTGAACCTGTGACTTCTTCCTTGTAAGGAAAGAACCATTAAATACTAGGTAGTATCAGAGAGTATCAATTTATAGATTCAGTGAACTTAAGCTCTTACAAAAAAATATCAGAAGGTATCAGAGAGTATCTACAGTTTTAGAAAATTTTGGTGTCTTTTAGGTGTCTTAATAACTATTCTTCTTCATTATTGTTTTGAGAAACATCATAATTAACTGGTAAGCCATACTTATTTTCACCTAGATCGCCTTTTTTTAGAAACATAAATAAAGTGACCAACCAAACAACATATGGAATAATTTCTAATAACCAAATCCATAAAACATTCCATCCACTCCAGCCAAAGTCGTGAAGTCTTCGCCAGTCAAGGCATATTAAAGGAACAGTAATATAAATTTGAAAAACTACAAGTGCCAATAGCCATATTGAAAATCCACCAGTTGTTTCATAAGTAAGCATTATTGCTTGAGACGCAGTGAAAGCTAAGGATGTATCAGTAAATAAGTAAAGGTCACCTAAGGAAAGGTAGAGAGTAAGTTCTACAGAAATTGGTAATAAAATTATTACAATCAAATTAGAAGTTAAATATTCTCTAGCAGTAGCTCTATCACTTCCAACAGCCCAATGCGTTACAAAAGTATTTTTTAAATCTCTAAAAATTTGCTTCACAACAAGATTCTATACATAAAAATGGTGTCTTTTAGGTATTTATATGTAAAGATTTCTGAAAAACCCTTGTGGGCGCTACAGGATTTGAACCTGTGACTTCTTCCTTGTAAGGGAAGCGCTCAGTTACAAATCGTTTACAAAAGTATCTTGAAAACTCTGTCGATTGACTAACTCAATTACACCACTACTAGTAACTGCCACTACTCCGGATTTAGGTACTCTGTTATAGTTACTTGCCATAGCAAACGTATAGGCTCCAGTAGAAGTAGACATTAAAATATCTCCAGACACAGTATCACTTGGTAACATGGCTTCTTTTACTAATAAATCACCACTCTCACAGTGTCTTCCTGATACTGCATGCACGACGTCTTCTCCAGCTTTTCCACCTGAGATATTAAAGAGTTTATGTTCACTTCCATACAAAGCTGGCCTTGGATTATCTGACATACCACCATCAACCAAAATA
>Ga0222719_10002374_pt1 | contig 17233 bp, 16 predicted proteins | sample C33_34DmetaG_FD_165039 | JGI IMG/M metagenome (GOLD analysis project Ga0222719, IMG submission 165039) | Estuarine water microbial communities from San Francisco Bay, California, United States - C33_34D | ecosystem: Environmental > Aquatic > Marine > Unclassified | place: USA: California... | reverse complement strand
AGGGTTAGTATGCAGTATCAAAATTATATAGATTCTATAAACAATTACATTAAAAAGAATAATACTAAAAAAAGCTCTAGAATATTCACAATTATTAATTGATGAATTCCTAAAGAAAGAGGGTGGAGAGACAGTTTTTCCTTACTTTGATTTGAGTATAAGGCCTACTAAAGGACATACTTTAATATGGCCCGCTGATTGGACTCATATGCATTTTGGTGATGAGGTCAAAAAAGGTGTTAAATATATAATTAATGGATGGATAGAGTCTCATAATTAATGAAATTATATTCTTGGTTCAATATCAAATGCAAGAACAATGCGCTCCTCATCAGCTTCAAATGGAATTGTATAATGATATAATGATGACGGAAAAAGGCATAAACTTCCTGTTTCTATGTTAATTATTTTTTTTGAATTTTGATTACTATTCTTACTTTCAAGTTCTTCATCATATAGGCTTAGAACTAGATTACCACTATTATGCTTTTTTATTTTTGGTACATTTATATATATACTGCCGCTTAGCCAACCATTTTCATGAATATGCGATTTTAGATAACCACCGCTTTTCATATTTATGAGCCAACCTTTAATATCGAAATTCTTTGGCCATTCTCTTATTAAACCCTCATCACTATTTTTGAATGTATGTCGGTAATTATCTATCTCTTTTCTTATAATAACTTTGATATCATTATAAAAGTACTTGTTATCTATAAAAATATTTCCAGCAGTTTGGGTTCCATTTTGGAGAAGTAATTGCTCCCTTTCAGATATTTTATCTGAATTCAAAAATTCTCTAATATTATTAATAAATAGGTCCTCAAAATTACACTCTTTCAAGAGTGATTTTTTATAGATATATTCCATTGGATTGTTACAAAATAAATTCTTTATTTTTACCCCAAATTTTTTATTTGCATGAGAAGTAAAAGATCCAATTACTGCATTGGTTTTCTCTATGCCTACAAGATTATTTAAATGTTTTAGAAATAGATCCTTCTCATTAAGTGAATATAATGCTTTTAGAAGAATATTATTAGATTTTTGTGATGAAAGAGAATCTTTATCTCCAAGTTTTATAGAATTTTCAAAATATTTTAATGACTCTCTCCATTCACCATTTTCAAATAATAAAAAACCAATATTATAGTATGTACCCGGACTCTTAGGATCTAGCTCTAACTCTTTTTTATATGCTTCTAATGATTCCTTGATTTTTCCTTGTTCTTTAAGAGTTGCTCCTAAGTTATTATAAGCATCAGTATGATTTGGTTTGATCAATATTACCTTTTTAAATGTATCTTCAGCTTCTTCTAGCCACCCTATATCAAGATACGAAGTGCCTATATTATAAATAGCTTCAACATAATCTGGTTTTATTTCGAGAGCCTTTTTGTATGAGTCAATTGACTCTAAAAGTTTCCCTTGGCTCTTAAATGTCATACCCATATTGTTATAAGCATCAATATGATTTGGATTTAGAGTTATTACTTTCCTATAAACATCTATAGCCTCATCAAAATTACCCTGACTATTTAGTGTATTTGCAATATTAAAATAAGCCTCTATGTAATCAGGTTTGATTGATAATACTTTTTTAAAAGTTTTAATTGCCTTTTCTAACTTACCTTGCTTTTTGAATGCAATACCAAGGTTATTAATTGCCTCGAAATAATTTGGATTTGCAGCTATTGCTGTATTATACGACTCAATAGCTTTATTTAGCTGATCTAAGCTTGCATAAGATGCGCCTAAAATATTGTTTATAATCGCTGAATGAGGAAATTTTTTTAATAACAATTTACCTTGTTCAATTACTTGCTTAAATTTTTGTTGTTTATAAAGATTCATAATTGGCTCTAAAAAATCCTTAGATGGATCAAGTTTTTTTGAACTAAGAGCTTTGTTATTTTTTAAAGATTCTAAGTGTATTTCAAGCTTTTTTAAGTTATCACTTTGCATGCCCATTTGCTTAGCTTGTTTTAAAAAGTTTTTAGTCCTATCTAATTTTTCTATCTTTTTTAAAGCATTTATATAACTTAACCAAAATTGATAAGTATTTGGTTTAATCTTAATAGCTTTCTCAAAAAATGTTATCGCTTTATTAACTTCACCAAGCTCAGTACATAAAACGCCAAGGTTGTGATTAGCATCAGGATGCTCAGGTTGATTTTTTAGGATAGCTGTATAAAAAAAATCAGCTTCTCTGGCATTACCCTTTTTGTGAGCATTAATAGCTTTTTGAAGAGCTTCATTTACTGTCAATTCCATTTGACTATCCATAAAAAATATTTTAGGTAATTTATAAATAGAATAACTTTAACAAAGCATAATTCAACAAATTTTATAATCTTTTAACTTTTGTGAAAGCTCAATGAATATAAAAAATTATTCTAAAATATTATTATATTATTTTTCTCTAAATGCTTTTCTTTTTAATTTTGTGACAGGACTGAATATATATCCAAAAACAGTTCTTTTCTGACCAATTAAAGAAATTTCAGCAGACATTCCTGATTGAATAATAATATCTTTTGTTTTTTCATCTATAACTTCTACTCTTGCCTCGTAGAATACACCTCTATCTTTTACTTCTGTTGTAGTTGCGCCAACATCAGTAACAAAACCGTCAAATGTTCCATAAATAGAAGGGTCATATGTTGTAAAACTTACTTTTGCTTTCATTCCATTTTGAACAAATGAAATATCTTTTGGATCAATATAAATTTGTAATACAAGTTTCTCATCTTCAGGAACTAATCTAGCTAAAATTTCAGCTGCAGAAACCACAGCACCAATAGTGGTAACAAAAACTTCATTAATTGTTCCATTTGAAGGCGCAATAATTTTTGTTTGCTCTAATTGTTGTTTTTGCACCGCTCTATTCGACTCTACTTGTGCTAAATTCTTTTTACTTTCAACTATTCTTAAGCGTTCATCAAGTAATCTCATCTCAGATTCTGCTCCTTGATTTACAAGATCTTCGATTATTTTTACTCTTTTTTCGAGTGTTTCTAATTCTAAAAGTGCTGCTTCATAGGCTCTTTCATTGCTTACAAATGACGCTTTTGTTCTAACCTCATCCACTACAAATAAAATATCCCCTTTTTTAACTTTATCACCAAGATTCACGTTTATTTTTTCAATTACTCCTGGAAAAACACTTTGTATTACTTTAACTTTTGAGGCAGGGATTACTTCACCATTACCTCTTACAACCATGTCTATTCTTGCTAATGAGCCCCATATAATTGCGATAAGACAAAAAACGGCAATAATATAAAAGAGAATAGATGTTTTTGTTATATCTTTGTCAGGAATCAAATTGGTAAGAAATGATGTAAACTTAATTCGTAACTCTTCATTTACATAGTGTGAAATAGATTCAGACTTATTTGCTAAAAATAATTTAAAATCTCCAAATATTTTAGTAATAAATTTCATTAATTCACCTGTTTCTTTGAAAATTGTTCAAGTATTTTATCTTTTGGACCATCGGCAATTATTTTTCCATCAACAATGATTATTACTCTGTCAACAAGCGATAGAAGGCTATGTTTGTGTGTAGCAATGATCACAGTTTTATCTTTACAAGACTCCTCTATGTAAGAGGTCATTACCTGCTCAGTCTCATTATCTAATGAGTTAGTTGGCTCATCTAATATTATTATTGAAGGCTGTCTTAAAAAAGTTCTAGCAAGAGCAATTTTCTGTCTTTGACCACCTGATAAATTTTTACCATTCTCAAATAATATTGCACCATACCCTCCAGGCATAGCGCTAATGAATTGATGAGCATTTGCCTTTTTTGCTGCCATAACAATTCTTTCATCTGACACATCTTTAAGACCAGCAACTATATTTTCTTGAACTGTATCATGAAAGAGTTGAGTTGATTGAGGCAAATAAGCAATCTGCTCTCTAATTTTTTCACCTGGAATATTATTAATATCATAGTCGTCAATTTTTATCATACCATTTGATAGGCTATAGTAGCCCACTAGTGCTTTTAGAAATGATGATTTTCCTCCACCAACCGGCCCAATTATTCCAATACTTTCATTAGGATTTATGTTTAAAGAAATATCATTGAGAATTATTTTATCATCTTTTGAATAACTTAAATTTTTTACATTTATTTTACCTTGTCCAAGAACTGTAGCAGTTTCAGTTGAAACTGTTTCTTCTCTGGCTTCTTCTTCCATAAGAATATCAATTTTTCGAAAAGCAGCACTTGCAGAGTTAAATTTATTTAAAATTCCACTTAGCTGAGCTAATGGTGACAGTGTTCTTCCTGATAATATAACGCAAGCAACTAATGCCCCCATTGTTAAATCTGTTGATGCAATTAAGAAAATACCAAAGAATACAATAAATGTCTGAGATGCCGCAATACCTGATTGAGCAAAGGTTGTTGAAAAATTGGCAAAAACTTTAGAAACTACAGATAATTTGTTTTGATCAGAAACAGACTTTGTCCAACGACCTTTTAAAAAATTACCTCCAGCAATCGTTTTTACAGTTTCATGGTTATTTAATAATTCAGTTAAAACGCCTAATTTATTTTGCTTTGTACCCAATTCTTCATCGGCTAATTTTTTAAGGTTTGGCTGAACTAGAGTAGTTATAATAATTACTATTGGGGCTATTAATGTTGGGACTAGGGCAACTAAACCGCCTATAAACCATAATACAGCTATAAAAAGTATCATAAATGGGATATCGATAAAAACCACTAGAGATGAAGAAGTAAAGAAATCTCGAAAAGTTTCGAATTCCCTTATTGAGGATATAATATTAGAGTTTGATCTTCCTAAGATAGATGAGTCATGAGATGAAATTTTGTCATAAAGCTTTACTGCAACTACATCATCTAGTTTTTGACCTGCAATATCAGTGAAATAGGATCTTAGCATTTTCATAATAAAGTCAAAAATATGTACTGCTACCATTCCAATTGTTAGTGCAATCAATGAACTATAAGCACTATTTGGAACAACTTTATCATAAACAGTCATAATGTAGAACGCACTTGATATAGCAAAAAGATTAATGAAAATTGATGCCAAAATAATTTGGTAATATATTTTCTTGTTCTCAAATACAGATTTCCAAAACCAATTTTCTTTATTTATTGTCATTTTTTACCTTATATTAGAATCAAAATTGGTTATTTTTAAAAATAATACTCATAAATCAGTATTAAAAAATTATACTAAATTGACTTAAAAGTCTTCTGTTTAAATGATTTGCTTGAAACTCATAAAGTAGTAATTGTTTTTCAGAGTCTAGTAATTGTTCTAGTAGATTTATCTCTTGAATTGTTGCGTTTATAAGTTCCAAAATAACGTAATCTGAGACCGATATTCTTAAATTTAACATTTCTTTTTGTATTCTAATGTTTTCTAAAGAGTCAGATATTTTATTTCTTGCTTGGATAATTCCAAGAGCGGAACCAAAAACAAATGCTTTATCTTTTTCAACATCTCTTGATGTTTGATCATAAGCAAATTTTGATTGATTTACCCTTGCTTGCGCTGCTCCAATTTCAGCACTACCTCTTCCAAAATTAAATAATGGAAATGAAAAATATAAACCTCCTCTTACATCTTCATCTTTTCCAGAGTCATCAATATCATATTTTGTAAATCTAAACGATAGACCAAGCTCAGGTCTGTATGCGCTTTTGGTAATGGCTAGATCTGACTCACTACCTTTAGTTTGTAAATCTGCTATTCTTTGTTCATAACTACCTAGCTTTGGAATAAAATCCTTATTATTTAATACTTCGTTAAGTGGTATTTCCGGTACACCTAGGTTATTATATGGTTCTTTAAAAAAGGAAGAAAAAACTTCTAGGTTTTGTATTTTTCTTGCATTCAAAATGGCTTCTTTAGCAGACAGTTCGCTTAATTTTATTTTAATAGCAGATGATTCTGAAATATCAATTGCTCCTGACTCGAATCTTTTTTGAGTTATATCTCTGTACTTACGTAATTTATTTAACTCACTAGTAGTATACTGGCTTAATTTGAAGGATATGGCAGTGTTGATATAAATTTCACTAGCATCTAAGACCAATGACGATGAGTTAAGATATAATTCTTCTCTAACAAGTTCTTCGCCAAATTTAGCTTTCTTGATTTTAGAATTGATTTCATTACCTTTGTAAAGAGGCTGATTTATTGATATAACACCATCAAAACTATCATCTCTTCTTTTTCTAAGGGACGAGATATCATCCACTCTTCTTGATATTGACTCATCATTAATTATTGATGCTTCTATGGTGGGGAACCTTAATCGCTGAGCATATTTTTTATTTTGATTAAATTCATTACTTTTTGCAATTGAGCTTGAGAACTCTGGTTGTTGAACAACTATGAGACGAATATATTCATAAAAATTTTCTTCTGATATTTTATCGATACTATCTAAAGTTGAGAACGATACCTCAGCTTTAACCGCATGGAGAGACATTACCGCTAAAGCTAAGGATAATATTATTTTTTTATGAAAAATCATGTTACTGAATAAAAAATATAAAATTAATTTACTTTATCTTTTTTATCTTTTTTATCTTTTTTATCTTTATCAGCACCATCATTATTTTCATTAATTTTATCTGCTAATTCTTTAACTGAATTCGCTAGTCCATTAATTATTCTTTCAATATGAGATGCAGGTATTAATATTTCCCCTGAACTCTCTTCTTGACCTGAAGCACCAATTTGTGTTGTTGAAATTCTTAGAATTCCATTTACAAAAGTAACCTTATCTATGCCTTCAATTAACATTTAATCCTCCTATTCGTGTTTTTTTGACTACAATTATTAAATGGGGAGATTCAATACAAATTACAAGGGCTGTTGTTCTTTTTTTTATGGTGGGCGCGGCTGGGTTTGAACCAGCGACCCCTACGATGTCACCGTAGTGCTCTACCGCTGAGCTACGCGCCCTTTTTATTTGTTAGATAAATATAATAAACTATAATCATAAATAAAGTTAAATTAATCAAACTAACAATTTTTTTGAATGAATTAATTATGAATAGTATAAATTTAATAGAATTACTTAATTAACTATAACTAAATTAACTATAACTAAATTAACTATAACTAAAAAAATGAGAATTAAAATTTTATGGATAAGAATATTACATTAGAATATTTACAAAAAATATTTAATTTAGGGGATTATGAAGGGGTTATTAACCTAGTAAATACCTCTATTGATAATAACTCAAGCACGCCTGATTTTGAGTTCTTAATGGCCTGTTCCTATACTTTCTTGAATCAATACCCTGAAGCGGAGAGAATTTATAAAAATATTTTAGAAAATAACTCTCAAGTAAATTCTGATATTTATTACAACCTATCAAACATATCTTCCAAGCTTGGGAAATATAAGGATGCAGCATTCTATGCTAGGCAGTATGTAAATATTAATCCTGAGAAGTCTCAAGGATATAGATTGCTAGGGAATGTTTATATGAATTTAATGCTTTTAGGTGAGTCAGTTATGAGCTTTCAAATGGCTTTAAGCCTAGATAAAAATAATAAAGATACAATAAAGGGATTATCAGAATGTTATAGAAAGATAGGAAATAAAGAAAAAACTCTTGAGTTTTTATTAATGCAAGACAAATCTCCTCGCCGAGATATGAATATTTTGGAGTCTTATTATACAACTGGAAGAAAAAAGTTATTTAACGATAAGTTAATTGAATTAAGTCAAGATGAAAAATTACTACCTCTTGTTGCTTGTTTGAGTGCCCATGCATCAATTAGATTTTCACAACGAGATAATTATAATTTTTGCCCAAACCCAATGAATTATATTAATCACTATAACCTTGGTAAAAGTGAGTTAAATTCAACCTTTATAAAAGAGGTTATTTCAACAATTGAAAAATATAATTTTGACTATAAACCACAGGACCTTCTTAGAAATGGTTCTCAAACACTTGGTTATGGAAATTTATTTGATTTAAAAGATGAACCTATAATTGGTTTAAAAAAAATTGTAGAGAAAAAAATAAGTGAATATAGAGAGGTTTATAAAAATGAAAATATTGGATTTTTTAAAAAATGGCCAAAAAAAGGGGAATACCAATTAACTGGGTGGTTAATTGACCTAAAAACTGGTGGTTCCTTGAAACCTCATATACATAAAGAAGGATGGTTGAGCGGTTCTTTGTACTTAAATGTACCTGAAAAAAATAAGTCTAATGAGGGAGATATTAAATTTAGTATTGGAGGGCTTGATTCTTATCCTGAAGATGGAAAATTTTATAACGAAAAGATTGTAAGTCTGAAAACAGGTGATTTGGTTTTATTTCCTTCCTCAATTTTTCATTCAACGATACCTTTTTCATCAGATCAAAAAAGATTAACTTTTGCTTTTGATATAATTCCAAATTATATGTTTGATAAAGATTAAATTTCTAGAAATTCATCTAATTTATTCCACAATATTTTTCTACTCTTATCTTTTTCCATAAAAATTTCATGTTCTGTTTCATCAAACTCAATAATTTGACTATTTCTAAGTCTTTTTTTCATATCTTTAATTTATTTGCATCTACCACTCTGTCATTTTTATTATTAATAATAAGAATATTTAAATTGATTTCTTCTGCCCAATTTTTTCTACGAATAACTTTAAGCCTCTCGTTTACAGCTTTTGCAAACGCATTTGTTACCCCCCACAATCTGATATTAGGATGTTTTCTAACTAATTTTATAATTCTTTCATATCGAATTGGATCTGAAGTTAGTTCGTTTTCATCAAATGGTGTCTCCTTACCCATATTTGGTTTTGATCCAAATAAATAATCAGTTTCTTTTCTAAATATATTCATAAAAGAGGATGCTGCTTTGAGAAATTTTTCATTTTTAAAACCCAGCATTGGAGCTGATAAGATACCTTTTGAAAAGGTATCAGGCAGATCATGAAATGCTGATAACATCAGGCAACCACCCATTGAATGTCCAATCCCAATTAAAGGTTTATCGAAGTTTTTAATTACAACTTTTTCTATAATATTTTTCAAATCGCTATCATGTCTCTCAAAACTTTTTATAAAAGATTTGTGAACATCCCTTAATTGATGATCAGACATGCCTTGACCCCGCCAGTCAAAAGTAATTACATTATAACCTCTATCTAAAAATTCCTTAATTGTTTCAAAATATTTTTCTATAAACTCATTATGACCTTGCTGTAGAAGAATTGTTCCTCTGCAGTCTGTATTTTTATTTAACCAGTAGCATAATCTAATATTTATACCATCATCCATTGGGATAAAATATGAATTAATACCTAATGGAGCTTTATAATCATCAAGTTCGAGATAGGGGGCTATTTTAAATTTTGAAAAATTAGGTTCTTCCATAATCATCCTCAATTCTTATAATATCCTCTTCTTTAAGGTCTTTGCCTAGTTGTATTTCAATAAATATAAGCTCTTCTTTGCTTATATTTTCAATTCTATGAACTGTATTTTTGGGAATATATATATGTTCCTTTTCTTTTAAAAAGTATTCTTTTTCTCCTATAGTTATTTTACTTTTACCGCTAACTATTTGCCAAAATTCTGATCTATTTTTATGAATTTGTAACGATAATTTTGAGTTTTGAAAAACTTTTATTTCTTTTATTTGGTAACCAGTATTTTTAGCAATTATATGATAATTTCCCCAGGGTCTATTTTCTACATTACCTAGATAATTTTTAGTTAATTTACTACTGCTTTCAATTTTTTCTTTTCCACCAACACCAAATTCAAGGCTTATATTTAGTTCCTTACAAATAACTGTCTCACGAATATTTTTAATATTACTTCTATCCCCGCCATTGCAATAACAGATTGACTGATTTGGGTGTTGAGTTGCGAATTCTTTAATGGCTAAACTACTACTCTTTTCACTAGATTTTTGAATTATTACTTTTGAAACACTTTTGAATTCTTCTAGTATTTCTTTTCTTTGCTCCTGACTCATAAAAGGTTTACCCTTTTTTTTAATAAGCCAATCATCATTATTTAAAAGAACTATTACTTTTTTAGCTAGTTTATTAGCATCTTTAAACATTTTTAAATGTCCGATATGAACAGGGTCAAAACCACCACTAACCAACGCATAATCATATTTTTTTGTCATTTTATTCCTTATTATTTTAAATTGTAGTAAATAATAATTAAAATGCCCAACAAATATTGACATAATAGCAATATCAATCTAGCTTCCCGACACAAATAGGAAAAAAAATATGAAAGTTAGAAATTCATTAAAATCCTTAAAAGGACGTCACAGAGATAATCGCATAGCGAAAAGAAAAGGACGTATGTATATTATTAATAAAACTAATCCTCGCTTTAAAGCGCGTCAGGGTTAAATTATTTTACTATTTAACAGTTGTTACCCTAATTAAGTTGGTTGTTCCTTCAACTTTTAGTGGCAAACCCGCAGTAATTACTACTTTATCACCTGAAAAAGCCAAACCACTTTTTTTAACAGTAATTTTTGTAGAATTAATCATTTGTTCAAGATTTTTTTCATCTTTTTGAAGTAAACACAATACACCCCATGCCAATGACAGTTTTCTGGCGGTTTGTATTACAGGGGTGATAGTTAAAATAGTTTGACTGGGCCTAACTCTGGAAACTTTGATACCAGTTGAGCCAGATTCTGTGTAACATACAATAATTGGTGAAGACAGCTCATCTGCAAGAGTTTTTGCTGCTGTTGCAATCGCATCAGGTGTGGTATTTGGGGTTTGTTCAATCTGATTTGCTAGAATGTTATTATAGTTTTTTTCATTTTCTGTGCTAAAAGCAATTTTATGCATCATTCTAACAGTTTCAACAGGATAACTACCAGAGGCTGACTCTGCTGATAACATAATTGCATCAGCTCCTTCAAAAACAGCATTAGCAACATCTGATACTTCTGCTCTAGTTGGTGTTAAAGACGAGGTCATCGATTCAAGCATTTGTGTAGAAACAACAACAGGCTTTCCTTTAACTCTAGAGGTTCGTATTATTTTTTTTTGCCAACCAGGAACTGTTTCGATTGGAAGTTCAACCCCTAAATCACCTCTTGCTATCATAATACCATCAGCAATTTCACATATTTCATTGATATATTTTAATGCGGATGGTTTTTCAATTTTTGCCATAATTGAAATTTTATTATCACATAATTTTTTTAATTCTTTTATATCAGATGGTTTTTGGACAAATGATAATGCTATCCAATCAACATTTAAATTTGCCGCGATTTTAATGTATTTTTTATCTGAGCTTGATAATGCTGAAGTTTTTAAATTTGAATCGGGTAGATTTACTCCTTTTTTTGATTTGAGCACACCTCCTTGAATAACTTTGGTTCTAATTGAGCCTTTTTTTATGCTTGTAATTCTTAAATGAATATTTCCATCATCAATCAAGATTAAATGTCCCTTTTTTACAGAATTAAAAACTTTTTTATTTGATAAATAGACCCTCTTATTATTACCAATCGCTTTTGAATTATCTAAAATAAAAGTATCACCTTTTTTTAAAGTATTACTAATTTCAGTTACATTTCCAATTCTTATTTTTGGTCCTTGTAAATCTACTAATATTCCAATTGGTTTATTAATTATATTTTCAGCTCTTCTAATTTTTTTTATATACTCTGCTAAATCAACTTCATTTAAATGAGAGCAATTTAATCTAAAAGCATTTGAACCTGCTTTAGAAAGTTCTATTATTTTCTTAATCGTATTTGAAGAGGGTCCTAAAGTTGCAAGTATCTTAGTTTTTCTTTGTATAATTTCTTTATTATTCATTATTATCTTGTAACAGATTCATTTTAATTTTGTTAAAATCTTTTATTTAGTAACTTTCTGAAAGAACATTGCATGTGATGATAAAAACTCAAAAAGAAAATAAAGATAGTAATTTTCTAATTATTTGTGACCATGCTTCAAATAATATTCCATCAAATTTTGCTAATTTGGGTTTGGATAAGGAGATTTTAGATACTCATATTGCATATGACATAGGTGCAAAAGAGGTTTCTATTCGTTTATCAAATATTCTTGACTGTCCTCTTATAATGTCAGATTTTTCAAGGTTATTAATAGACCCTAATAGAGGTATTGATGACCCTACTTTAATTATGAAGATATCTGATGATAAAATAATTGAAGGTAATAAAAAAATTCATAATTTTAAAGAGGATAAATTTAGAAATAATAGGATTAAAAAATATTATAATACTTATCATAATAAAATTTTAGAATTAATTAATTTTAAAATAAAAAAGAAAAAATACCCTGCAATTATTTCAATCCATAGCTTCACACCTTTTTGGAAAAATAAAAAGAGAGATATTGATATAGGAATTCTATGGGATAATGATGATCGTCTGCCAAAGATATTTTTTAATTACTTTCAAAAAAATAATAAAAATCTAATTATTGGTAACAATAAACCATATTCTGGTAGATTAAAAAATGATACAATTTATAAGCATGCAACAATGAATGGACTTTCAAATATATTAATTGAACTCAGGCAAGATTTAATTAAAGAAAAGAATGGACAAGAATTTTTTGCTAATTTAATTGCAAAACCTTTATTATTAAATAAAGATAATCCTGTTCTTTTTGAAAAATCTTTTCACTCATCGTTAGCTAAATAAATTATTGGAGGTTAAAATGGGATCTGACAAACAAATTGAAGTCCAAGCTGCTGCTTTTAGAAGGTTAGTTAGTCATCTTCAAGAAAGAAATGACGTTCAAAATATTGATTTTATGAATTTGGCAGGCTTTTGCAGGAATTGTCTATCAAAGTGGTATCAAGAATCCTCTCTTGAGCTGGGGGAAAAGATTTCAAAAGATGAGGCAAGGGAATTAATATATGGTATGCCTCATGAAGAGTGGAAAGAAAAATACCAGAAATAAAGTAATTTCTTTTAACTAATTCATAATAAATAAAAAAAAGACTAGAAAACTTTATTTTTTTAACGTAACTAATATTACCCGACTTTTAAAGAAGATAAGATTAATGAAAATATATATTGTTAAAGAAACTGCAACTGATGAGACGCGTGTAGCGCTAGTACCTGAGGTTGCTAAAAAATTTATTAAAGAAGGCTTTGAGGTTTTTTTAGAGAAAAACGCTGGTCATTTAAGTAAATTTACTGATGAGGATTACTCATCTCTGGGTGTAAATATTGATGACAATAAAGAATATATTTCTGATGCTGATGTGATTTTTTGTGTAAGAATTCCTGATGATGATCTTATAAATAAGATTAAGTCAGGGGCATGTTTGATTGGTCTTTTAAACCCTTATGATAATAAAGAAAAATTAGAACTTTTATCCAAGAAAGGTATAAATGCTTTTTCAATGGAGTTAATTCCCAGATCACCTAGAGCACAATCAATGGATGTTTTGTCTTCACAATCTAATCTAGCTGGATACAAAGCAGTAATTGATAGTGCATCTTTATATAATAAAGCGATGCCGATGATGATGACAGCAGCTGGTACAATTGCTCCTGCAAAAATCTTTATTATGGGAGTTGGCGTTGCTGGTTTACAGGCAATCGCTACCGCAAAGAGACTTGGTGCTGTAGTGTCAGCCACTGATGTTAGAAGAGCTGCAGGAGAACAATGTGAAAGCTTGGGAGCATCATTTATTATGGTTGATGAAGAAGAGGATTCAGAAGATTCAGGTGGATATGCAAAAGAAATGTCTAAAGATTACCAAGAAAGACAAAACAAGTTAATTTCTGAACATATAAAATCTCAAGATATAGTTATTTGCTCGGCTCTAATACCTGGAAAAACTGCACCCACTTTATTGACTAAAAAGATGGTTAAATCAATGAAGTTGGGTTCTGTTATAGTTGATATGGCAATTGAAAGAGGAGGAAATTGCGAACTGACTAAACCAAATGAAAATGCTGAAATTGAAGGCGTAACAATTATTGGTGATATGAATATGATAGGGGGGCTAGCCCCTGATGCTTCTAATTTATATTCTAGAAATTTACATTCATTTTTGTCTTTATTTATTGATCTAAGTGCTGATCAAAAATTAAATTGGGAAGATGAGATTGTTGAAGCGGTAAATATCGTTAAAGATAGTAAAATATCTGAAAGTTTTGTTAAATAGATTTAATAGGTAAAAATTATGGATATAAGTCCTTTAGTTTATTATGGAAGTATTTTTGTTCTAGCTATTTTTGTTGGTTATTATGTTGTATGGTCTGTAACACCTGCACTTCATACACCTTTAATGTCAGTTACTAATGCTATTTCCGCTGTGATTATTGTTGGTGCCATTATTGCCATGGGTACTGAGAGTACAGGTGCATCTGGAGCAATTTCAAAAATTGTTTCTTTTTTTGCTTTAATTTTTGCTTCAATTAATATTTTTGGTGGATTTCTTGTGACTCAACGGATGTTAGAAATGTACAAAAAGAAGGTGAAGAAAGATGTTTAGTGATTTCATGTCAGTGGATTTAACAGCATCCTTATATCTCTTATCTGGGGTATTCTTTATTCTTGCTATTAGAGGTTTATCCTCCCCAGAAACTGCCAGAATTGGTAATTATCTTGGTATGTCAGGTATGCTACTAGCATTTACGGTTACAATATTAAATCTTGAAGATAATTCTCTTTCAAATTTACTATTAATAGTTGCAGGTATTACAATTGGTGGTTTGATAGGTACATTTCTATCCAAAAAAGTTGCGATGACTGATATGCCTCAAATGGTTGCAGCTTTAAACTCTATGGGGGGCATGTCTGCTGTTTTGGTTGCATGGGCGGCCTTTCTATCTCCAGCAGCTTTTGGCCTAGAAATTAATGGATATATTGCCACTGCTAGTATGGTTGAGATGTTGTTAGGAATATTTGTTGGTGCAATAACATTTTCAGGCTCTGTAATAGCTTTTCTTAAATTACAAGGTTTAATGAAGAGTGCGCCAGTTATTCTTCCTTTACGACATGTAATATCTGTTGGGGTTTTTTCAGTCATTCTATTTTGTTCATATCTAATTTTAGCTGGATCGCAAAATGATCAGCTTTTATTTTTAATTATAAGTATTCTATCCTTGGCATTGGGCCTTCTCTTAATAATACCAATTGGGGGCGCAGATATGCCTGTGGTTATAGCGGTTCTAAATTCATATTCAGGATTTGCAGCTGCAATTATTGGTTTTACACTAAATAATTTAGCCCTTGTAATAACAGGGGCATTAGTAGGATCTTCTGGGGCTATACTCTCCTATATTATGTGTGTAGCAATGAATAGATCTTTCTTTTCAGTTATTATGGGTGGATTTGGTGACGAAGGAACTGGAGGCGAACAAGTTAAAGAGACTAGACCTGTTAAGATAGGTTCGGCAGATGATGCTGCTTTTATTCTTAAAAATGCAAGTTCTGTAATAATAGTCCCTGGTTATGGTATGGCAGTAGCTAGAGCTCAAAACTCTCTTAAAGAAATGGTAGATAAATTAAAAGAAATGGGTATTAAAGTTACTTATGCAATTCATCCTGTGGCAGGAAGAATGCCTGGCCATATGAATGTATTATTGGCTGAAGCTGATGTACCATATGATGATATATATGAATTAACTGAAATTAATTCAGACTTTGCTCAAGCTGATGTTGCATTTGTAATAGGTGCTAATGACGTTACTAATCCAGCAGCAAAATCTGATCCTAATAGTCCTATTTTTGGTATGCCTATTTTAGAAGTTGAAAATGCCAAGACAGTCCTATTTGTAAAAAGAAGCTTAGGGATTGGTTATGCGGGTATTGATAACGATTTATTTTATCAGGAAAACACTATGATGCTTCTAGATGATGCAAAAAAGATGTCAGAGGATATTTCTGCTAGTATATAAAGACTAATAATTATTTAATAAGATTTTCTTTCATCAGAGCTTTTCTTCATTGGAATAAGGCCTTCACGCATTGCTCTTTTCCTTGCTAGTTTTCTTGCTCTTCTTATGGATTCAGAATGCTCTCTTGCTTTCTTTTCAGATGGTTTTTCATAACAGTTTCTTAGTTTTACTTCTCTAAAAACACCTTCTCTTTGCATTTTCTTTTTTAAAACTCTCAACGCTTGTTCTACGTTGTTATCTCTTACTGAAACTTCCATTTAAATCCTATCTTTGTTATTTATTCAGTTTGATTACCAAAGGTGATTAATAATGTCTAGTAAACAAATAATTTATATTTTTAAAAAATTAAAAAATTTTTTCTTTATTAAATAATTCAGTTATATGACCCATTTTTCTGCCTTTTTTTGCCTCTTTTTTATTATAAAGATGAATTTTTACTTTTTCTGTATTATTTTTATCACACCAATCTTCTATTTCTTCACCTATTATATTTATCATGTGGGCACTATTTTTTAACACTGGTTCCTTAATTTCATTCCCTAATACACATATCATATGCTGTTCAAATTGACTTATACTGCATGCATCAATAGTCCAATGACCAGAATTATGAACTCTTGGAGCAATTTCATTGACTAGGATTTGATCTTTTGCAATAAAGAATTCTACTGCAAGAACACCAATATGATTAAGTTCAGTAATTATTTTTTCTGAATAATTAACGAGTTTTTTAGTTTGATTTTCAGATAGACTTATTGGATTGTAGGTATGTTTCAGTATGTGATTTTCATGTATATTTTTTCCTATAGGAAAAAAAGATGTACTACCTTTAATGTCTCTTGCAATTATAACAGATACCTCAAATTCAAAAGGTATTCTTTTTTCAATAATTGAATTATTAAGAATTTTATTAAAAACTTCGTTTGGATCATCAGTATCTTTAAGACTAAATTGTCCTTTTCCATCATAACCTAGTGTTCTGGTTTTTATTATACTATCAATAAACTCATCCTGTGCAGAAGATATATCATCTACGGTTATTAAATCTTTATATGGTGCAATAGGTATTTTTAATTCATCTAAAAATTTTTTTTCAGTTAATCTATCTTGGGTTAATAATAAACTTTTTTTTCCAGGCCTTATTTTTTTCTTATCTTTTATGAAATCGATTGTTTCAATAGGTATATTTTCAAATTCATAGGTAATATAATCAACATTATTTGCAAATTTAATTATTTCATTTTTATCAGTATAATCTCCAACACTAAAATAAGTGGATCTTCCTTTAGATGGACAATCATACTCTGGGCAAAAAA
>Ga0222719_10002373_pt1 | contig 17234 bp, 21 predicted proteins | sample C33_34DmetaG_FD_165039 | JGI IMG/M metagenome (GOLD analysis project Ga0222719, IMG submission 165039) | Estuarine water microbial communities from San Francisco Bay, California, United States - C33_34D | ecosystem: Environmental > Aquatic > Marine > Unclassified | place: USA: California... | reverse complement strand
AGAACCAAGTGCCGCGCCATATACAGGACCAAGTGGGGTCATTGCCAAAGCAATAGGTAAAATAATAGGCGCGGCTTTTTTCAACACCTTGCCAACACCGGACAAAGCTCTTTTTACACCTTTGAAGATCTTCTTTAAGAAAAACTCAGGTAAACCTGTTTCTGGGTTAAGAGAGTTAGCGTCAGAACCAACAACATAACGCTCGGGATCTTCAACCCCCATTTCACGCAAGTGGTTAAAAATGGACTCTTTCAGTTCAGGGTTATCTTGAATAAGCGCTTTTGGAACAACTAGCTCACCCGTTTCAGCGTGAACCAGCTTATCATCTCCAAAACGGCCATACGACGCCATTTTGGTAGCAACCTTTTCAAAATTAGCAATCCCCGCTTCACCAAACTGTTGTTTGGCGTCCTCACGATCCATTGCCTCTAGCTCAGCATCGGTCTTATAAAAGTCCGCAATGCCGCCTTCTGGAAAGGTAAGTTCTTTTTTTAGCGCTGCTTTAGCCATTGTGTTAACCCAACTTCATAATGGTTTTTATAATATACAATGTTTTTTCCTATACGTCTATCACGGGGCTACTTTTACTGTACCGCTATCGTTATAAAGAGTACCCGTCTCTAACCCAGATGCGCTTGTAGGCAGGTCAGTTAGTGTTATTCTTGTGCCGCGCAACTCACCGGGGTTGCGTTCCTGTTCGATAAATGCTTCCAAAGCTCTTATTAAATCCTGCATATGTTGTTGAGAGTACTCAAAAGGAGCCTCCGGTAGTCTTGGTGCGGGTACTTGAATAGAAGCCATTATCGCCTACCATCCTGCCGTATGTCTACACGAGGACTACCAAGCTTCCACTTTGATTCTAATGCATTTGAGTCTACACGAATTGCAAAAGACCTCCCACGAATACGTAAATCAAGTTGATTTGTGTACTCCTCTACCGGGCTAACAGAGGTTCTAGATGTTGTGCCCGCGGCAGTACTGCCAAAATCCTCTCCCGGAAAATTACGAGCTTTGATCGTAAAAGTAGCTTGCGGCGAACTAATGGAAGTCGAACCACGAAACGTCAAATCTGGTATCACCCGGCGTATATATAAAAAGTGGTCTCCATCACCGATATCCATAGCAGCAGACTCAATGTATGAGTCCATCGGCTGACCATCGTCGTCATACCCAAACTCGTGGTTGTAGAGCAAGCCACCATAAGCAGCAATTGGGAAATCTCGCGTTCCACGGTCAATCCAAGCAGTCCTTTCTAGGGTGCCATAATACCAAATTTTGTCGATGTAATTATAGACAACATATCTATCGTTCTCACTTGATGCCGCAGATGGATACAGCCAAAAGACCTCCCCAAACTCACTGTTTACTGCACCATACACCTTGTCAAATTCAGCCAAGTTGATGTCTGCAAACACCTTATCCTTAACGGTGCAAGGTAGCTGTGCCGTCTGACCAGCATAGACGTAGAAGTTATCTAGCCCCATCCAGAAGACAAAGTCTTCTGTAGCTACTGCCGCGTTAGGGCCGATAATTGTAATGTTGTTAGCAAGCTGTTGCAGTCCAAAAGTAAAGGGAGCGCCAATAAAACGTAAAGACGTAAGCGCTGTATCCGTCCACACCAAAATCTCACGCTTTGTTTCAATAGCTCTAACAAAGGTAGACCCCGAACCGAGGCGTAAATCCCCTGCGGTATTAGTAACGCTAGGATACCAGTCCAGCGGATCTTCTTGGTCAGAGAACCGAATAAGCAGCGGATCTTGAACACCGTCACCTTGTGTGCCAGAAGGGCTAGCATTGATCCCATCACACCCAAACGCCAGAACGTGACGGTCGCGGTCAGAGACCATCACTTGCTTACATATAGTAGGCACGGATGTTTTGGTACCGGACAACGTAGATAGCTCCACGGCCCGTGCGCCTGCGCCACCAGACTTGTCCCAGTAATAAATGAACGAGTCGCGTGGATTAATCAGCAGGTCTTCGCCAAAGTTATCATGTGACCAAAGGCGGATCTGAGTTGTGGTTGTCAAGCCGCCGGGTGCAGTGCTTCCCCAACCGCCACGACCATAAGTACCAGCGCCCCAACCCGTGCCGCCAACAGTTGTGTCCAGACCAACATTAATCTGATATTCGCCAACCACGGAACCCCCACCGTTGCCTGTATCTGTAGCAAGGGCAGGGACAGAAACTGTAATTTCATAAGTGTTTGCATCAACAACACGAGTGACTTGATGCTCGGCGTTCAAGATAGCAGCGGTGATGTCGCCGCCAAGACTAACCGCTCCAGATACGGTAACAAAATCAAACTGCTGACAGCCGTGGCTGGTGTGGGATACCGTTATAATTGCGCTACCTGTTGTGGCGGCAAATGTTAGCGCACCTGCCGCTGTTGTAGTGCGAATAGGGGTGATGTCATTAAATGCCGTACCCTCTTCAATGTAGTATTTAAGATGCGTTCCAAGGCCAAGCAGATTTGAGCCATCTAGCGCAATCCAGTTGTGAAGCGCACGGGCGGAACCCTGATAGGTAGCCGCCGAAAACTTTTGCCAACCACCAATTTTTTCAGGGTATCCAAGCCGGAACCTGATCTTGTCGCCGTCACGCCAGCCGCCTTCGTTAGAGTACGAAGTAATGTCTCGGTTGATGCCGGGGCGGAACTGTAGCTTTGTTAGCGGCATGTAACCACCTATGTCTTAATAATATAGGTCAGAATTATTGTAGGCTGTACGTTGTTGTGTGCGCTGCCACTACCGACACTTGATGTGGGGCCAAGGGTTGGCGCTGTGGTGCCGCCGGATAAGCTGTAACTAAAGATTTCGCCGCCAGCACCATAGGGCGACTGCTTGGCCTTGTTTACATATTCGCCAGCAGTCAAGCCATCGCTGGTGTAGCCTGCGTCAACATTAGCAATAGAGTTGTGGCTGTGTGATGGTATTTGAGCGGTAGTCAGGGTGTGTGTCTCCGCGCCACCTGTGTCGCCAAGCACATCACCATCCAATCCACCAGACTGATCAGTCAGACGGTCTGCGCTGGTGCCGCCCATATCATCTTTACCAGCAACTACACGACCGCGAAGATCGGGCAGGTTAAATGTACCACCGCTGCCGCCATAAGTGTATCCGATTGCAGCAAACAAATCTGCGTAAGTAGTGGTAGAAACACCCTGACCATAACAAAGTAGCCAGCCCGTAGGTGCGCTTGCTCCAGCATATGGCATCAGCATACCAGAGCTAAAGGCTGAAGCAGCCACATCAGCAAAGCTTAACTGGCCTGCACCGTCTGTCTGCAAAAACTCACCAGCATTACCATCGGCTTGCGGATACTTAATCCCGTCAATAATAACATCGCCTGTGCCGTTTGGTGTGATAGCAATGTCACCGTTGCTAACAGATACAATTGAGTTACCATTAACGTCCAAGTTGCCACCAAGCTGTGGGCTTGGATCATCAATCAAATCTGCGGGTACAGCTTTTACTTGCGCTGTTGCACCGCCACCATCGGCATAGATCCAAGCTGTCGCACCATTTGTTATGGTCGCGTTGCCGCCGGAACCTTGTGTAAATACGGCAGAATATCCTGAGTTGTTGTAAACAAGGTAAACTTTTTCTTGGTCTGTTGGGGTGATGGAAATGGTGCAGCTTGTACCGGGTGTACCGCCTAAAACAAGCACACGATAATGACCGTCTGACAAAGACCCATCAGAAGTTGACAGTGTGTGTGTTGCACCAGTTAAGGTAATGTTGCCAACACCATTCAGGCTGCGGTCAATAATATCAAAGTTTGTATTGGTTGTAGTACCCCAAGTACCCGACTGTTCGCCGGAGCCGGGTTTTTCAATACCTGTGTTTACTGTATAGGTAGACGCCATTTAAACCACCTTTTGTGTCCATATTTCAATTGTACCACCAGCGTTTATTTCTGTCCACGTTCCGCCTGTTGGTACAATTTGCACCCACGTTTCAGGGGGTGAGTTGTTTGGCGAACCAGCCCAATCATCCCAATACAGGCGACCATCGGCTGATTCTATAAATACTGCGGATATCTCGGAATTAATCTCCCGTACAAAACCGCCAGATGAAATCTGCGTAAATACAGATATGACATCAGCTTCAGCAAGCTTTACAAAACCACCATTTGAACTCTGAACAAACTCCGCGTTCTGCTCGGATATACCATTCAAAGTGCCTGTTAAATCGGCGCTTTGTGTAAAGTTGAAGTCATTTTCAGCTAGGCCAATATACACCCTAACTGCGGCGCTGTCTTGTGTGAAGTTGGCAGACTGCTCTGATACGCCGTTGAACACCGTAAGCGGGGTAGTTGTCTGATCGAAGCTCGTTACACTTGCCGACACACCTGTAGCAAAGCGTGTAGGCACCGTGGTCTGTGTAAAGATAGTTGAGGATTCCATCAACCCAACAAGAATGCCAACACCGATAGTTGTCTTTGTTGCAATGGCCTCGATTTCTGAAGCACCGTCCAGTGTCAGGTTGCCAGCATTTGATTTAGTAAAGTTAGCAGACGCGGTTTCAGATGCAGAGAGCAAGACCCCCTGATCTGATATAGCCTTTTCTGATATGGCAACCGCGCCTAGCATTAGTCAGCATCCGCTATGGTCAGAGTGCCAGCTTCCACTTGGCGTAGGATTTCTGCGTAGTGTCGGTTGGCTGGGTCTAGGGGCACATCCATAATTTCTGTACCAATAACAATTCTGATGCCAAGCTGGTTTCCTTGCAGGTCATTGTAATATTGTGCGCTTGCAATATCCATTCTTATAACTCCGCATCTACTTTAATTTTCCAGAACTGGAGGTTTTGACCACTAGTTGAATTGGAACAAAGCAGTCCTAAAACAAACGGGCTTTGATATAAACTAACCGTTTCTTTATCCCCGCCATCTTGTTGTGCCTTACCAACATCAGCTTCATTTTGATTTCCATAAACTAAACCAGTTGGTTGTGCCCTCATTGTAACAGGTAAGTCAATCCATTCCCACGCTTGAGAGCCAACAGGGCCTTGTGACATATATCTAATGTAGTCGGTTGTCTGGTAATAATAACGCTGACACCTACGCAACTCATCGCCATAGCTACGGTGTTCAAACGGCGTGGCTGTCTCACCGACTTCTAGCTGAACGCCTGTGATGAATATGTTATTTGCCGCATCATCTATTGCATTGACCTGACCAACTGCCCTATTTGCATTAGTACTACTTGTCCACGAGGTGCTTAGTGTGCCACTAGAATATGTACTACCAGCCGCAAGCCACCAACCCACTTGCATACTAAGACCATTATCATTGCTAAATGCGCCAGATGTATCACCAGCAAATGTAAGTTCTTTCTTTTCCCAAGTGTCAGCAGTATCTACTGTGTATGATTTGCTTATTTGCCTAGTATTATCGTTATCAAACAACTCAAGAATATATGTTCCTGTTGTAGAACTTTTTATCCAAAATGATAGCGTTACACTTTCTGCGCTAGAGGTTCCTTTTTTAAGATGTTGTAAGTTTTGACCTTCAAATCTGTGAAAAAGTATAGCGTAATCACTAGCCGCTAAAGAACTATCTGCTGTAGTAACATCAGCTTTAAAACTGTTAGCAAAGCCTTGACTAGTAGGCACATCTGTATCTTGGCTTAGAGTAAATATAACGCTACCAGAACTAGTCATTAGAAATCTATCTGGGCCACCGTATGCACTTGTAACCCCAGTAACAGTTCCACGCTGTGCCACCTGCATCGCACCATTGATGATGAGGTTGCGTCCTGTCAGGCCACCCGCATCATAGACCGCGTTTATAGCCTCAAGGTCTGTGGTATTGTTACCAAGATTTGCTAGTTCACGGGCGCGGGTCATCGTTACACCTCTTCAGGCCAGTCATTGATCGGGGCGTTGCCATCTTCTGGCGCATCAAACAATACAATAAACGCATCAAGGTCTGCCGCGCCGTCAATCGCTGCTTCAATCGTGTTGCTTGCAGCGCGGACATCGGTGCGATACTGGCTGACGTTTGCAGGAACTGAGTAAGCTGCTACCTCAGTAGCCTTCACCACATGCCAGTCAGTCGGCGCAAGCAGTGATGCAGCCGTTACCTTGATCTGTGCTTTGTACTGTGACTTGAGGCCAAGCGTTACACTGCCGTCTTCTTCCGTTACATCGTCCAAGGATCTTGGTACACCTGCCGCCCAATAAAAGCGGCTGTCAAACGGCGCTGGGTCATCTTCCCACACCAAGCCAGCGGCAGTCTTTTCTGCATCTGACCATATCATCCAGTTACGAGGATGCTGTATTCCTTCATCATTTGACCACGCTCGACCAGCGCGGATGATTTTACCATTGTATGTATATGCCATTGGTTATCTCCTATCTGGCGTTGGCGTATTTGAATGGGGCTTCGGCAAAGGCGAGGTAGATGTATGTACCGCCCGATGCGTTAGTTTCACCATAAGTAGCATTACGAACCTTAAAGCCATTGCTTAAAAAATCTATATGAATCAAGTTTGATGTGTATTCAGCATTACTTAAATTAGGCCACAGTATATATTGCATCTGATTGTGGGTGTCTCTTTTGTTATCATAAAGAACCCATCCCGCCGCACTATCTGTTCTTTTTATTATAACAAACGCTGGCCTAAACCCTGTGTAGGAAAACGGCCCATCTGTGGAATTGTTGCCGACATATGAGCCGCATTTCAGGTGGCCTTCGACATTTGCGAAACAATATGAAATATAGTTATCGCCTGAAGTGTTTGTAATAGACCCATCACCCTGCACACCAACGCCAATAGTGGTTGATGAAACAGATGGATATATTGCGGCGGCGGTTGTTGTGGCATCTGTCTGGTCAAGTTCTAAGTATTTACCAGTGCCAATATCTGAAACATAAACTGCCCACGCCGCAGGGTCTGTTCTGTCTTTGGTCAATATCATATTTGGCGCAACACCAAGCCCGTGACCATAAGTGCCGCTAGTGCCTGTACCAGTGTAGGACACTATGCTAAACCCAGCATCAGGATTAGCCGATACGCTTGACGTTATACTACCATCGGTGTTGCTTACGGCTGTGCCGCCAGCTTTCCAAGACCAGCCGACATATGTAGTTGACGAACCGTTTACTGTTGAACTTGCACCCAAACTAAACCCGTCACTGTCAAAAGACTGTATCAATGCTGTTGAAGTATCTTCAGCCGCAGTTGAATTGCTGATAAGAAATTTAGTGTTACCAGAAATACTGTTTTGTAATATGTGAGACTCAGCCGCGCTTCTTTTTTTCATCCAAACAAAATCGGGCTGATGCCCAACTCCAGTGATGCTTTGAGTTGACCCATTACCAGTATACAGCACCGTATTAAAGTGCTGGTCACTCGTTGTGGCGCTGTTCGGGCCAATGGTTACTTCTGGTAGGTTGGCTGAACAGAGGGCTAAGAAGCCGGATGGTACTGCGTACTTGAAGTCACCGTAGCCGTTTTCATCTGCATTGCCGCCAGCGGTGGTTGCGCCAGCAAAGGTGCTGTCCTGACCAAAATTAATAACACCTACACCTGTAGAATTACCAGAAGCAATGTAAACTAGAGATGCTTCTAAATCTGCTGTTGTGGCTGTCATTGTTGGATTAGCACCAGTTGATGGGTTTCCTGTAGTTCCACCTGATGAATCGTACCAATTATTATTGTATCCAAACCATATGTTGCCGTTATCAGTGTCCCAAGCAACTTGAAATATATCACCAGCACTAACAGTTTGTGCAGGATTTGCTATCTGTGTTCCTTCATCAACAAGATAAATATCTGCGGGGGCATATCCGTGATATGCCATTCTCCAGCTATTTGGCCCTGTGTTAATGTTATGTGCAGTTGTTGTGGTGTATTCCTCTGGAATTATTAAACCCAACGCTAACTCATTTACAACAGTTGACCACCGCACCTCTGCGTAAAGTTTGCCTGTTCCCTTCATGCTTGCGACACTTACAGAGTTTGCTGGCAAACTTGCCTTCAAGTTTCCTTCTGAAAGAGTTGCTTGTGCATACCAAGTGCCACCGCCACCACTGTTCTGAAGTGGGTTAAGGGTAGCAAAATTATTAGTCGGGCTATCTAGCACTTGATCATGTGCGCTAAAGTTTTGAACGACCGCGCTTCTTGTGCCGGGTGTGAAGTGATTTCCCTCGCCGCTGACATCCTTGCCCAAATCGCTACTGTCGGCAAAGTCCAAATAAAAGCCGTTGTTGCCATAGGCGATTGACTGCGTTGATATGTCTAGCGGTATCCATATGCCATTCTTAAATTCGCCGAATGTGTCTGCATCATACTTTGTGCCGTCAACATACACCATATCAGCAATGTAAAAACTGCCGTAGTAAGAAGCGCTATCCGGGTTGTTGAACAAAAAGTTCTGACCACCAGCTTCGTTGATTTCCATATTGTAATTTAGTGGGATATCGTTTCCAGAACCGGCAGAACGAGCATTTGTATTTACGCCATTGACCCAGATAGTGAACCTGTCAGTGGCAGTAGACTGTGTGCTGTCAACCGCATAAACTACATGCATCCACGCGCTTACATCCCTATAGTAAATAATTCCACTTGGTGATGCATATGTTGTAAAATTATAGTCAACAAACCCAGAACGATTGTCGCAAATATAACAATACAGATAATCACCTGAGAAATACATATTCACAAAGTTTGATGCGCCATTCCAGCTTGACATAATCGTGCCATTGTCACTCAACTCTGTGCGCTTAATCCAACAAGACATCGTGAATTTTTGTGCGTCACCAGCGACAGTGTTGTGATACATACGCTGGCTTGCCGTGTCATCAACACGCAAAGACTGGTCAATGCTGTAGGGGTAAAAGCTACCACCCTGTCCTGATGAGCCTGCAATAATCTGGTTGTTAAACATTAGCTATAGTTCGCTGTAAACACGCAGTGGATTGAGGTGGCTGTACGGACGACATAATCAATGCGGTCAACCGCAGAAGCCGCTGTGGTGAGTGTGGGCGCGGTGCCGCCAGCAAAATCGTAATAAGAGCCAAACGACAGGGTGCGGCTACCTGTGCCATCCTGCACAATGAAGATAGAACCTGTCTGCCCAACAACAATGTTGGTCGGGTTGTCCAGTGTGCGATTGCCAGCCAGCGTAACGGTGAAGTTCTGATTCGCGCCCAAGTCTACAGAGATGTTCGCGCCATCAGTCAGTGTCGCTACCTCTACAGCGTAGCGCCCTTCTAGCTGGTCAGTGCTGGTTGTTTCGCCCAGCCCTGTTACGGTTGAACCAGATACAATAGATTTTACAAGTCTTGCCATATCAGCCTCTAATTAGTCAGCGAGAAGTTGCTGCTTGTCGCGTCATACCTTGTAAACGGCACCTTCTGGTCTGCATTCAAAGGTATGTTCGCAACGGACGAATCATACCGGAAAAACGGCACCCGCGCCGTGGTAAAGTAGCTACTTAAATTTGCTACGCTAAACACATCATACACCATTACCTCAACAACGTCACTGGCTGTGAGCGCGGTTAAGCCGCCAATGGTGTTGGCAGTGGTGGTTGTGTAGTCGGTGCCGCTAATCAAGGTGACACCGTTTAACATTACATCTACATACTCGCCGTCTGTGTAGACAAGTGTGTTGCTGTTGTCGTCCGCGCCGGAGAGTGATGTTTCACCACCTGCCGCAGTAAAGACATAGCGCTGGCGTACAGCTTGTGTCGGGGTTTTACCTATGTAAGCCATTAGTTAGCATCCTGTATAGTCAACTCGCCAGCTTCTACCTGACGCATAATTTCAGCATAGTGGCGGTTGGCTGGGTCAAGTGGAACTGACATTCCAACACCGTCAACAACACATTCAACAGCGCAAGTATTGCCCATAATGTCTAATGTATATTTAGCATTTTCAATAATCATTTCTATAACTCCGCATCACTAACCCAGCTAAACAAGTATTCGTTTTGATTGCCTGTTGATGGCATCCTCATTGAAAACTTTCTATCGCCGCCGTTAATGCTTCCATTGGTGTAATCAGCATTTCCACTGATGTGATAATAACCCGCGCCACTAGCAGTATTATTAAATGTGGTTACAGATGCGCTTGCCCTTTTTCTGACCTTATATTGAATAGTGTAATAAACAGCGGATGTGCCGCTTGTGGCTCTTGATTGCCATATTTCAAAACCAGTACCGCTAAATCCGTGTGTCGGTGCAGTGCCATAATCGTGGGATTTTTCATAGTATCGTTGGCATTTATGTAGCGTATCACTAAGCATTTCGTGTTCAAACGGCGTGGCTATAGAGCCAACTTCTAGCTGGACGCCTGTGTACAAAGTTGTAACTGCGCCTGATGCTGACCCATTAAAAACAACAAAATGCAAACCGTTGGCCGCGTTTGCTGGTAAGGTAACTGTGTAGGTATATCTTGCCCAATCAGACGATACTGATGCAGATGCTGTGTTTACAACTTCTTCAATTAAAGTGACTGTTCCAAAATTATCTTCAGCAGAAGCATACCCAAGATATGTTTTCATATCTCCTGTTCCAGCAGTTCTCTTTGCGTACCAGCTAAATGTTACTTCTTGACCAGCTATACGCTTACAGTCTGCCGCCTCTATGCGTGTTCTAATGCCTGTATATGCAGAACCAGCAACAGATAATGAGTAATGAAATCCAGTTGGAACATCCGTTGAACGTGAAAACACTGTTGATGCGCCAGCATTAGATGCCCACCTATCTGCGCTAAATGTTCCGCTGCTGCTTGTAGTAAATGAGGTTCCTCTTTGCCACACCTGCATCGCACCATTGATGATGAGGTTGCGGTGTGCATTGAACACACCATCAGAGACCTTCGGCGTGGTCACCGCATCATCTGTTATACTAGCTGTTTTAATGGTGCTAAGTGCCATTATGCGTTCTCCAGTGCCGTGATACGCGCTTCAAGTTCCTGTATGGTTTTCACCAGCAATGGCACCAGCTTTGACTGGTCAATGCCCTGATAATCCGGCACTGACCGTGTACCCATAACCGCTGGCGTTACCTCGTTGCCATCCTCATCAAGTACCGCTGGCGTGACCTCATATTCCTCATCACGCATTGCGTCTTTCTCACCGCTGATTGCTTCAGGCACAATGTCCTGTACCTCGTGGGCAAGGAAGCCATCGACTGTGGTGTCAGGGTCAGCGATAAAGTTAAAGCGAACAGGGTTGAGTTGCTTGAGGCGTGTGGTTGCATCCCAGTCTGCTACCACGTTTTCTTTGAGGCGGTAGTCTGATGTGGAGGTATAGGTTGTGGCTGATGTTGTTGTTGTTATTCTTCCAACTTCAGTTCCACTTGAATGAAACGTGAAATGCCTTGCACCAGACGTACCATTAGTGTCATTTGTATTTGCAAGCCAAGTAGTTGAACCATTAAAGGCCATTGAAAGTCTAGGCCCACCAGCCCCAACCGCTGAAGTTGTATTTATAAGAACGCCACCGCCGCTGTCAATGGTCATAGCGGCATTTGATGGTGCCGCACCCTCAGTGCTTCCATATTCAATGGTCAAAGCACCAGCCGCATATTTCTCAGCAGAGATACCCCAGTTGCGTCTAGCACCGCCTAATGTGCCGCCAGCGTCCAGACGCAGTGTGGTGGTGCCGGGTGCGCCGTTAATGTGCAGGGGTGTGGCGGGTGAAGATTGCCCGATGCCCACGTTGCCATCACCGCGAACAACAAATTCAGTGTAAGGTCCACCAGCATCGCCATCGCTGTCGGTGATACACTTAAACAGATTGTATGCACTGTCTGGACCTATCGTGTTTGCCGCAATCAGGCTTGTGCCAGTGTAGCCACCGACAGCCGCTTCAAATCTACCAATGTCTGTCGTAGAGCCGCTAGTGCTGTAAACATCGAGTTTTGCGCTTGGTGAACTGTCACCGATGCCCACCCGATTGTTTGTGCTATCAACGTATAACGTGTTACTGTCAACGGTAAGGTCGCCGGATACCTTTGCCGCACCAGTAACGTCTAGTTCTACGCTTGGGGATGCGTTTGCAATGCCCACCCGATTGTTTGTGCTGTCAACTTTTAAGGTGCTGGTGTCTACTGTGAGGTCGCCGCTAAACGTACCGCTCGTAGCTTGCAGTGGGCTACCTGCTGGGTGAGAAACTGTTTGCTGTGCCTTGCCCTGAAACACTACATAGAAGTCATCTGATGACTGAACAACGCCAGTCATAGTCATACTTGTTCCAGCTACGGTGTAGGCTACACCCGGCTCTTGACGGACGTTATTTACAAAAACTTCTACGTCCTGATCGCTGCCAGCGGCATAATCAAGCGTGTACGGGCCAACAGTTCCGTTGCCCGTTATGGTCTGCTTATTGATTGTGGAGAATGCGGTAGCAAGTGGATTACCCATATAAGGCATTGCGCTCTCCTTATGTAATATCTAGGTGACTCATCACCACATCAGCAGATGATGCTGTATCAGACACAACCTTCAGCGCATCGCCCGGTTCCATCACAACCTTCTGGTCTCCCCCAACGACAACGATTGACGATCCAACCGGAATTGGTGCGGCTTTCACAAGATACACACTGTCTTCCGCGCCGCTTGTTCTGGCGCTTGCGTCCAGTATAACATCTATAAGAATCTGTGAGGTGACGATGTTTGCCACACTCAAACCAATAATGGTTGTCTCTGTCGAAGCTGGACAGGTATAGATTGTGGCGGCACTCGTTCCTACCGCAGTATCCGTTTCTGATAAAAATGAGTTAGCCATATCTTACCCCAATGCAATTGCGAAGGCCAAAGCCTGCGGGTCTTGTTCTGTAAAGTTCACAGCGTTGCCACTAGCATCGTTGTAAATCATCTTCTCTGCTGGCATTGTACAAAACACTGTTCTTGTGCCTGCGCTCCAGTTGATCTTGCCATCACCGAATGTCAGCGCCGTATCATCTGCCAGCGTCACAGCCGTGTCGAGTACAATGGCGCTCTGAGTGGTCACGGTAGCTACTGTAACTACTCCGCTGATACCTGTGCCTCTAACACGCATACCAACAGCAATAGTACCGCTGTTACCATCTAGCGTCACATTCGTAGAAGCCGACACAGTGCCGTTAACATCAGCCGTGGCTGTCGCACCAGTGCTTTCCAGAATAGTGTCTCTGGAGAGCGTTGTGCCTGACGCCGTATACGTTCCAATACCTACCTCAAAGTCCGTGCCGTCTGTGCAGGAATAATAGGTGGTGTTGCCATCACCTATCTCTGCAAACGAATCAAACCCACTAAAGGCACCAGCAAGAGTTAACGTGCCAGTGCCTGTCGTGGTTGTCGTTTCTTTTACACGGTCCTTGATTACTAGGGCCATTACTTCAACTCAATGCTTAGATTACCCGCGTTGATACGGAAGATATCGCCAGCAGCAACAGACTTACTTGCGTCCAGTGCGCCAACGAACAAGATATTAGAGCCATCGAATGTCAGAACAGTGTCGTCCGCAAGTGTCACAGTTGTATCAAGAGTGATGCTTGTCTGACTTGCGACTGCCGAAACACGAACCACGCCGCTTGTTGCACCAGTAATACCTGTACCTGTAACAATGTCACCAACAGCGATTGTGCCTACGTTGCCGTCCAAAGTAACAGCCGTGCCAGATGCTACAGCGCCATTAACATTGGCTGTAGCAATGTCTGCGTCTGCAACAAAGGCATGTGTTACTGTGTAGCTGGCGGATGTGCCTGCTGCGGCAGGAAATTCGATGTTGTTATCGTTGATCACGCGCTGTGCGTCAGAAATAACAGTGTCGCCTGCTGTGTGAGCATAGTCAGTTGTGCTTGAATCACCGCGACCACCACCTGTCAGGGTGTTTGTGCCATCGAAATTCAACGCTGTGTCATCAGCCAGAGTAACAGCGGTGTCCAATACAATAGCATTTTGTGTTGTCACGGTAGCCACACGGACGGTGCCTGAAATACCTGTACCTGTCACAATCATACCAACAGCAATTGTGCCGGAGTTACCATCCACGGCAACGCTGGTTGATGAACTAACCGCACCATTTACGTCAGCAGTAGCTGTGCTACCTTTACCTGTGTATGTGATAAGTTCGTCATCAATCTGGATTGTGCCAGATGTTGGAAATGCTTCTGCATCTACCAGATGAATTTCTGTAGCTGCCTGCGCCAAGTTCACCCCAAGAGTGGTGGTTGACTGCTTCCAGTTGGCGGCAGTTACTTGTTTGCGAATGTAGTTGGCATCGTCTGTGTCAACTTGAACTTCTGTCAGGTTGCCTTTTTCAGCGGCGCTAACTGCTGTAGCCAGCCCAACGTAAATGCTATTACCGGGCGTAGCGAAGGAGAGTGAGTCGTTCTTAAACAGGTAGTCAAGAACCCGTCTCTCCAGATAGGTGGTTGCTGCGTTTGATGTTGCCATCGTTCTTTACTCCTAGTTAAGTGCGTGGCCTATCAGGTAGACCTCTCCTGTAGGCATCGCTATTCTCTCTAGCTTCAGCCAAATCCTTCAACCGTTGTATTTCCTGCGCGAACCGCTGCTCATAAAGCTGCATCATGTCCGTTTCGCCCTTCATGTAAGTATACGCTTCTACTAGAGAACCGTAAAGTAACACGTTTGGCGCGTTATCACTAAGCCAGCTTTTCTCTGAACCAAGCCCCGCCGTAAGACTGGCTGGCCTATAATAATAATGTAGCTCAACGTCGTAGGCTAGATTTGGCGTCGGGCCTAAAATAAAGTTATCAACGTCAAATATGCTGTAATATATCGGCGTAGCGTCTGCCCCGGCATCTATTGTATACTGCTGAACAAAATTTACGTCTTTAAACTGAAGGAACTCTTCGTAGTTTGCGGTGGTAATTTGCAGGGAAAACGGAGCTAAGTAATCAACAGGGACATTCAAATACGGATCACCGATTGTGAGTGTAGATACAGCGTTCTTACGGAACAGTTCTAAATCAACAAGTGTAAAAATCCGGTCTTCCGCGCTACGAATAAATACAGGTAAGTTGTTCACGAAAGATGTTTCCGTGTTCTCGGTAAAGTCCTGTATCGCCGTTTGTAATTCTGTATATGTAAAACTCATTTAACTCACCAAAGTTACTGGCCCCACGGTCGCATTTTCACCTCCGCCTCGTGTATTACCGGCGGTTGCTGTTCCCGAGGTGGCCGTAAAAGTGTACCTATCTGTTGTTGACACGGTGATTGTATATCCTCCGGCCGACTCAATAGACGCTTTAGTAAACCCATCAAACCCATTAGCATTTCTAAACCTAACTACATCCCCAGTTGTTCTACCATGTGACGGCTCATACACCGTAATTACGTTAGTTCCTAAAGCCCCCGATGAAAACGGGTTGTACCTCAAAAGCCGAGCGACCGCAGGTTCTGTTCTATCCGGCCGCGCATCCTTTATTGCCTCTGCATCAACTACCTTACGAAAAGGACCTAGTTGCTTATGCTTCGACTCATATTCATCCTTACCAACCAACAGGCCGTTCCACTCTCTACGCATATCTTTATACCGATACCTCATACCGGATCGGTCAGATAAAGCATATGAGTTTTTACCGTTGGCGAACTTACCCATTACCCGGCTCTAAAATACTCATACTGTGGAACAACATTAAACGACGCTCTATCGCGATCTTCCGCCATAGCGCGTTCAAACTCTTCTTCATATACCGCTTTTAAAAGCTGCACCCGATTAGGAGCTCGTTTAATAGACAGATAATACGCTAACCCTGCGGCTAAACAAGGGTACAGACGAAAAGGGACCTCCATAGTGTCTACTAACTTATCCGCATCGTCCATACGCGTTAAAGCGTCATAATACACAACATCCGTACTGTTGTCTGGAACGGGCCAAAGCTTCAACTCGGGAGATATTTGTCGGTCTAGAAAAAACTGACTTGGACGCCCTTCGGTAGATTTTGTCGGAATAGAAAGGTATTCGTCTCGACTAATTCTCTCCAAAGCATAGTCTGTGCCGCTTCTTCTTATAACTAAAGACAAAACATCAATAACATCATTGTTAAGCGTGTAGTTTCCCGTGCCGCTAGTTACCGCTTGGGTTCGCTGAGATATAGTCCACTGGTTTAAGCCTCGGTTAGCCCATTCCGCCAACATCAAGTTAAGTGAGCGTCTAGCCGTTTTATAGTCGTATGCAGTTCTAACCTCTAAGCCGCACCGCTCAAAGGCTTCCTCGACGTATTCCGCTACGTCTAGCTCAAAATTTCGGCTTCCTGAAAGCGCCATTTTACTTCTTCTTTACCATGCCGCCGCCGCGCATCTTTTTAACCATGCCGCCGCCACGCATCTTTTTAACCATACCACCGCCGCGCATCTTCTTAACCGCGCCGCCCTTTTTCATCATCTTACGAGGCTTCATTGCCATGCTTCAGTCTCCTGTATAGCTCTGCTCGTTTATTGAATATGGCTTCTACGTCATATTCGGCTAGATAGCTGTCATAATACCCTTTTTCTTTTATTTTGTCTGCTGCTTCTTGTAGTTTGGAAAGACGCTGTACAAAAATCATAGCGTATTCATCTTCTACCATCTGCATAAAAGACTGGTCGTCAATAAAATCGTTTGCCTCATCATGCGGATGAAAACCCATCACCCACATATCTCTTTCTATAAAGATACCTTCCGAAATAGCGGTATTTAGGTCATCTAGGTAAGCGTGAAACCGTTCCGGGTCCTTTTCAAACTCCATATCAACAATAATACAAAGATCAAAAACATCTTCCCATTGAGATATAGTGCTGTACAGACACTGATAACTATCTTCATACTTAAATAGTATAGCCACCTTATTCTCTTGCCACGCCTTCTGAGCATAGGGGCAGGCCGGTAAGTTATTGTAAAAAGGGTTAGGCTTCTGAAGTGTGTGCTCAGACCATGCGATAATCTCTTCGCAGATCTGTTTTTCCTTATCTATATAAAAAGCTAGCGCTGTCATGCTTGCGACACTGACCCTTTTGTTCTTTTCCGGCGGTTAGACATTACCGCCCCGCATCCTCTAGCCACAGCCGTCCCCGGTATACGAGCTCCGTTAAACGGCCGTTTTGGTGGAGTTACCGCCCCACCAGAAGCCATTTTTGTCACTTTCGCAGCTTTTGTGTTAGCGACTGTAGTTTTTCCTTTAGCGCCTGCACGTTTCTTTTTACGCGCTGTTGAAGCGCGTTCAGCTTTTGTAAGACTTTGAGCTTTACGTCGAGGCAAACAACGATCAGGGTTACTCTTATTCTTTGAA
>Ga0222719_10002372_pt1 | contig 17235 bp, 30 predicted proteins | sample C33_34DmetaG_FD_165039 | JGI IMG/M metagenome (GOLD analysis project Ga0222719, IMG submission 165039) | Estuarine water microbial communities from San Francisco Bay, California, United States - C33_34D | ecosystem: Environmental > Aquatic > Marine > Unclassified | place: USA: California... | reverse complement strand
TAAACGCAATACTTGGCGGTCAACCCTTCCAGACATTCAGTGCCAGAAACTACGTTTGGTACCTGAAAGACAAACGGAATCTTGTCTGGTTAATAGACAAAGCACTAGGCAAGGATCACTGTTGGGAATGTTTTAAACACTGGAAGTATGGATATGACATATGATCTACTAATGTTCGAAGATGAAGATATGTTTACATGTCTGACAAACTTTGATAAGGATGTAAACAGACAATGGAAAATACAGTTCGAAAATAAAAAGGATTGTTTAGAAACAATAGAAAGACTATTGACAATGCAATCAATCCTAAACAAGGATGATACAGATGACATGGGGTAGAACCTTGAAAGACTTCTTGCTTGCCATGTTCAACTATGATATGGTCTGGAAACCAAAGAACGAAACAGACGAGGTACCATTCTAATGTATATCAAAAGAAAATATGCTATCAGGTGTTCAGTCCGTAATCAGATATCAACTATTGATGAATGGTTAGACAACATTGATGATATGAAATATGATCCTGACTATACTATAGATAGTATTCACCCTGCGCAGGACGCAGCCCTATTATACGAAGAATTACAGGATTGTCAAGATGGAAAATAAAGTTTTGTATGACAAGGGTGCAACCGATGCATACTATGGACGCACTGCTGATCTGTCATCATGGAAAGAACAGGGCTTGACAAAGGAACAGAAAGCTGCATACTGGAACGGATACAACGACGAACCGTATGGAAGGAAAGACTATGGATACGAGGAAGACAGAGAGTAAGTTCACTCACCATGAACCCTGCCCTGAGTGTGGTTCAAAGAACAACCTCGCAAGATACGACGACGGTCATGGTTATTGTTTCGGTTGCGAATACTGGGAAGCAGGAGATGATATGGAACAACGGATCGACAGAGCATTTAAAAATGCCGAAGTGGTCACACTAGAAAAGATGACAGCTATCCACCGTGGTATGCGTGGCATCACATCAGACACAATGAAGTTCTTCGGGTGCTACACATACCTGAACAGCAAGGGTGAGGAACAGTATCAGGACTATGTATATCCATCAGGTGGTATCAAGTCACGGATATTCCCGAAGGACTTCCGTGCCAAGGATGGGTTCAAGTCAGACGAACTATTCGGTATGAACCTCTGGAACGCAGGGACATCCAAGACTGTGACTATTACAGAGGGCGAGTTGGATGCTATGTCTGTCTATCAGATGATGCACAACCCCAAGTACCCGAATCCTGTGGTATCTCTTCCCTCAGCTAAACCATCACGCAAGCTATGGGAAAACGTACATGACTGGCTGTCATCCTTTGACAAGATCATTCTGTCTATCGACAATGACGAGGCAGGGAATGCCATCGCCCACAAGATCGCCAAGATGTACCCGAACAAAGTCTATCGTGTACCACACGACAAGTACAAGGATGCTAACGAGTTCCTACAGGCAGGTGCTACCCAAGAGTTCAAGGCCGCATGGTTCAATGCTAAGAAGTACACACCAGAGAATGTGATCAACACGACAGATCAGTTCCTTGGCCTGTACAACAAGGCTGATGACCATGTCTATGTTGAGACAGGTCTAGTTGAGTTCGATGAGATGTGTCTTGGCCTGATGCAGGGACACTTCACACTCTTCAAGGCACAGACAGGTATCGGCAAGACTGAGTTCATGCGGTACCTTGAGTACCGTATCCTGAGCCAGTACCCAGAGATCAAGATTGCCATATGGCACATGGAAGAAACTAAACTACGGTCACTGCTAGGCTTGGTGTCATACCACCTGAACGAGAACCTGACACGCAAGGACTTGATCGAAGACAAGAACATGGATGGTCTAGTCCAAGATGCTATCAAAGACTTGACTAAAGACGAGAGACTATACCAATTTTATTTGAATGATGAGGATGATCCTCTTGACTTATTGTCTCAGATAAGGTATCTATCTCAAGCCTGTGGTGTACAGTATGTGTTCTTCGAACCGATACAGGACATCAGTGCAGGTGTAGCGGCAGAAGAAAGCAAGGAACAGTTCCTAGCTGATCTGTCAGTAAGGCTGTCCAAGTTGGCAGCAGAACTAGGGGTTGGTATCGTGACTATTGGACACACAAACGATGATGGTGCTGTCAAGTACTGCCGCATGATCGAACAACGTGCGTCTGTTGTCGTGGACTTGAAGCGTGATAAGTTATCTGAGGATGCTGATGAACGTAACACGACTAAGCTATTGGTCACAAAGAACCGTCCAGTAGGACCGACAGGGTATGCAGGACAACTGAAGTTCAACCCATCAACCTTTACATTAAGCGAGAAACCAGATGACTTTTAATTACATGGCAACATCCGCAGCGGTGTTCTATTTCCTAGGTGCATACCTGCACTACATACACGTGGCTACGATCTTCCACCTCTTAGGAAGAGAGGATGAAATGAATCCTGCACGTGCAAGAATGCATAGTCTGGTATGGCCTTGGACAGTTATCAAATTTATCTGGCATGATATATTTGGGAGTGACGATGAAGACTAAGACAGTAGCAATGGACATCGAAACAGAGAGCCTAACACCAGAACACATCTGGGTTATCTGTGCTGAGGATGTCGATACAGGGGAACGTGAACAGTTCCTAAACGTAACCAGTATACCAGAGGAAAGGGATCGTTTTGTTGAGTACTGCAATAATTGTAGCAGTTTTGTTTTTCATAATGGTCTTGGCTTTGATGTACCAGTGATAAACAGGCTGTTGGGTCAGACAATACCCGAACAGAAAGTCATTGACACCTTGGTTGTCTCTCGTCTGGTGGACTACACCCTAGATGGTGCAGGTCACAGCCTCAAGGCTTGGGGTAAACGACTAGGTGATTTCAAGATAGGGTTCACAGACTTCTCTAAACTCTCAGAGGAGATGATAGAGTACTGTCAACAGGATGTAACCGTTACCGTCAAGGTATATCAACACTTTAAGAACGTCATACAATCCCCTGAATGGCAAGAGTCTTTACGTTGTGAACATGACATACAAATCCTGTGTGAACAGATGCACGACAACGGATTCTACTTCGATCAGGATAAAGCAGAGGAGTTACTCGGTGAAATACAAACAAGAATGGAAGACCTTGAACAGAGTTTTCAAGAAGACTTCCCGCCTAAACTTACAGAGGTCAATCGTATCAAGTACAGACGGAAAGCAGATGGTAGTTTATTCTCTAGTGTCACCAAAGCACAAGAGAAATATTTTGCAACGGCACTCGACAAATCAGTTGACCCAAACGAATTAGTGTGCTATGAGTACATCCCATTCAATCCTGCCTCACCCAAGCAACGCATCGAAAGACTGTGGGAAGCTGGGTGGGAGCCGTTCGAGAAAACGAAAGGACACATTGAGTATGACAGAGAATCTAAAATCTGGTAGATGTTCTGTTTGTTCTTCTGAAGGTGAAACAGAAATTCATCATATAGTTCCTAAATCTTTAGGTGGTCCTGATAGTTTATCGAACCTTATTGAACTTTGTTTACCCTGTCACAATAAAGTGCACAAACAAAAATTTATGTGGCGGCAAAAAGCAAGAGAAGGTATTCGTAAAAGAAAAGAACAGGGTCTTTACTTCGGTAGAAAACCATCTATATCTAGAGAAGAAGTATGGTCTTTGAGAGATCAAGGTTTTTCGTGTGATGAAATAGCAATTAAAATGGGTATAGGTAGAAACTCAGCTTTTAGAATCATGAGGGAAAGAAATAATCATGGATGAACGAGGAAAAAAGTTTGCCAAGTACGGATGGACTCTATCAGAGGCAAACCTTAGCACACTGCCTGAGACAGCCCCTACAGGAGGCAAACGTCTAGCTGAGTGGTTGACCCTTGAAGGTAGGCGATCCTCACTGGTGGAGTGGCTAGGCCACTGTGGTGACGATTCACGTATTCACGGTAGCTTTGCACACATCGGTGCATGGACAGGACGTATGTCACACCGCAACCCTAATCAGGCTAACATCCCTGCTGAGTTTCATGGTGAACCGAAGACAGAAGTGGAGAAGGTTAAGGCTAAGTATGACGGACAGTTCCGTGCCTTGTGGTGTGTCCCTACGTTCTCTTACCTAGTAGGTACAGATGCTGAGGGTATCCAGTTGCGTGTACTCGCACACCTGATGCGGTCAGAGGAGTACGTCCATGCGATTGTGTCAGGTAAGAAGGAAGACGAGACTGACATCCACAACCTGAACCGTAAGGCTCTAGGTATGTCACACATTACACGTGACATGGCGAAGACATTCATCTATGCTTTCCTACTTGGTGCTGGCAATGCTAAGATTGCACAGATACTCAAGGTGAACCAGAGAGAAGCAGGTCAGGCTGTTGAGAACTTCATGGAATCTATCCAAGGTCTGTCTAAACTAAAGAAGCAACGCATACCTGAGATTGCTAGTCGTGGTTGGTTCAAAGGATTGGACGGACGTAAGGTCAAGGTACCCAATGCACACAAGACACTGGCAGGTATGTTACAGAATGGTGAGTCTGTCATTATGAAACATGCTGCATTACAGTGGGTACACCGTGCGAAGAGACAGTGGATCGACTTCAAGCTAGTGACTTGGCCTCACGATGAATGGCAGACAGAGGTGACAGGTACGATGCGTGATGCTGAACTCTTGGGTGAGATACAACGCCAGTCAATCGTAGACACTGGCAAGAACTTCAACATGATCTGCCCCCTCGCAGGTTCAACTGACATCGGTAAGAACTGGAGAGATACACACTAATGATATGGATTATTTCTTTATTCCCTGTCATTTTTTGCTTGACAATTAACCTAATAGTTGCTATATGCAACTTAGAAGCAGCCAAGAAAGGAGACTACCATTGGCTAAATACAAAGAAGTAACTACTACAGGCCCAATCGAGTGGGCTAAAATCTTCGAGGACACTCGTGACATGACAGGTTATGAGGGTGCATACGAAGAGTGTAACGGTGCGTATACCGTTAATCAGATTCTCGACAAGTCTGAGTACGAGAAACTAAAAGCAGCAGGTACACAAAAGAAACCGAACCAACGTCGGTTGATGGAAGGTGAACTTGTTGTTAAGTTTGAACGTAAGCACCTTGTCGTGACAAAGGATGGCCGTGAGATTCCACAGGCAGGTGGTGCTCCTAAGGTTACTGACTCTGATGGTCAGGTCTGGGATGCAGACATCAACGGTGGTATCGGTAACGGTTCTATGGCGGCTGTGACAAACTTGATCACAACCTTTCAGGGTAGCGATGGCAAGACATACTCACGTACAAGTCTTGTGTCAGTCAAAATTCTGGAACACGTTCCAATCCCTGAACGTGAAGATGACGAGATTGAAGCAGCCTAGTTTCTCCTCTCCAACTTGGCAGGGCTTCACGGCCCTGTCCTTTTTAATGGGATAGTAAATTGAAAAAGTACGCAGTGATGATAAACGTAGACGGTGACTTGATGTATGTTTCAGGAAACAATCCTTTCACAATTCAAGATGAACCTATATGTTTCGACACAGTAGAGGAAGCACAAGAAGAGGCAGAGAACTGGAACACAGCTATGTTAGTCGAGTTGACTTTCGATAAAGAAAAGCTAAACTAATGTTTGAGGTTGGTGGTCTTGTATGGTGGCAGTGGTGGATTATACTAATGGTAACAATCAACACCATGATAAATGTTATCGTGTTCTTTAAACATAGATTCAAGGGGAAACAAGATGATTGAAGTTACATACATTGACCACATGGGTAGCGATCTATCTGTTGTTAATGCTGCACGTGTGTCGTTCAATAAGAAGTCCGACTGGATACCTAAGATTCACAACGGAGAGAAGAATGTCCTTTCTCAGGCTGATGGAAAACTTATTCACTACCTTGCACGGCATAAGCATACTTCTCCTTTCGGGCATTGCTTTGCTTCTTTTCATGTACGTGCTCCTGTCTTTGTTGCACGTCAGTTAGTCAAGCATAAGTTCCTACGCTGGAACGAAGTGTCCCGTCGTTATGTTGATGATGACCCTGAGTTCTATGTACCTGATCAGTGGCGTGGACGTGCTGATAATGTGAAGCAGGGTAGCTATGGGTCTGTTGACCTTGACCCAGAACTAGCAAAGAACATGGTAGAAAGCTCTACGCATGACTACAAATATCTGTTAGCCAAGGGTGTCTGCCCAGAACAAGCACGTATGATCCTGCCTCAGTCTATGATGACAGAGTGGTACTGGTCAGGTTCATTAGATGCCTTTGCAGATATGTGTCGTCTACGTGGTATGCCTGACACACAAGCAGAGTCACGTGAGGTAGCCTCACATATCAGTGACAAGATGATGGAACTGTTTCCTACTTCATGGGCAGCCTTACGAGGATACGGACAATGAGTGAGATAAAAGTTATAGCCTTGGAAGAACGAGAGGATGGATCGGCACTTGTCAAACTAGACATGGATGACGCAACCTTCGGTGCTATCTTTAATTTCGGTTTTGTAGAGATGTTGCGTAAGGGTATGGAAGTTGAACTAGATCGAACTAATATAACACCTATGACAGAAGAGGAACGTCAACGTGCCAGAGAAAAAGACGAAGCAAACAAAGCCTAAGATTCTCATTGATGGTGACATCTTTGCTTACCGTGCTGCGTTCTCTTGTGAGGATCAGGACGTTGAGGATGCCTTAGATAAGGTAGACGACTTAATCCAGTGGTCTATCTATGCGTGTGTCTTGGAGTATGATGTCGAAGACTACGAGGTGTTCCTTACTGGCAAGGGAAACTTCCGCTATGACCTAGCTGTCACACACCCATACAAGGGTAACCGTAAGGATGTAGAGAAGCCACAACACTTGGAAGCTATCCGTAAGCACATGATCAAAGCATGGGAAGCTGTTGTCTCTAAGGGTGAAGAGGCTGATGACTTGATCGGCATAGCAGCTACAGAGATTGGACCTGAGGCTATCATCGTTACAGTTGACAAGGACATGCTACAGATTCCTTGTCGTCACTACAACCCAACGAAGGGTGAGCACAGAGTTGTGTCAGAGGACGATGGTATGAAGTTTTTCTACAAGCAGATACTCACAGGTGACCGTGCAGATAACATCAAGGGTCTGTATGGTGTTGGTCCTGCTAAGGCAGAGAAGATAGTCGCTGAGTGTAAGACTGAGTCGGACTATTACCTTGAGTGTCTCCACCAGTACGGTGGTGAAGAGGATCGTGTCATTGAGAATGCCAGACTACTCTGGTTACGTCGTTACCCTAACCAACTATGGGAGCCACCACAGTGCGTTACAGATCAGGCTTAGAGAAACGTACAGCTAAGTTTCTACAGAAACACAAGGTAAAGTTCAAGTATGAAACCCTGAAGATACCTTGGCAACCAGCTATCAAGACGTACACACCAGACTTCATCTTACCGAATGGTATTATAATAGAAACTAAGGGCAGGTTCCTACCTTCAGATAGAATGAAACACCTCATGGTTAAAGAACAACATCCAGAATATGACATCAGGTTTGTCTTCAGCAACCCTAACGCCAAGTTATTAAAGGGTTCTAAAACAAGTTATGCAGACTGGTGTGAGAAACATGGCTTCCTGTACGCTAAGGAAACTATTCCTTTCTCATGGATCAAGGAGAAAAGGTCTTGACAATGCTGACTATAGAGGATAAACTAACAGTTCTGGCCGAAGACTTCGACACAGACTACGTGTTAGAAAACGCAGACATTACGAAGTATCATGTGTTCAAGCTACTTCACGAAGAGGGTTTGCTTAAACTTGATGACTTCATTGACACAAGTAACGAAGAAGAAGAGATAGAAAGTTGGGAACAATGATTAACGAAACAGACTTAGAAGCATGGGAATACTACAGCGAACCCTTCATTAGTATGAATGAGTACTCAAAGATGGCCTCGAAGACAGCTATCTACAAACAGGAACACTCTATCATCTACCCTGCGTTAGGTCTTGCAGCAGAAGCTGGTGAGGTTGCTAACAAGGTAAAGAAGATCATGCGTGATGGTGTATTCAATCGTGAGGCTATCGCTGATGAAGTTGGTGATTGTCTGTGGTACATTGCCGCATTGTGTCGTGACTTGAATGTTGATATGCAGGAAGTTGCAATCAAGAACCTAAAGAAACTACGTGATCGTCAACGTCGTGGTAAGATTGCAGGATCAGGAGATACACGATGAGTAAAAAGAAAACAGGAATGTCATGGTTCTGGCGGTACATGAACTATCTAGCCACATGGCGTACACACCGCATAGCAATTAAACAATTAAATGCCTTGACAGATAAAGAGTTAGCTGATATAGGCATTGCTCGTGCCGACATTGACCGACTGGTCTGGTTAGAAGAAGATAAAACAATGAGAGGAAGAGGAAGAGATGAATAATTATTTACCAACAGACTACCAGTCTTTCATTCACACATCACGTTATGCACGTTACGTAGATGGTAAGGGACGTGAGTCTTGGTCAGAGACTGTTGGACGCTACATGGATAATGTGGTACGTCCTGTGTTAGGGGATGACAGCTACGTCAACCAACTAGAGCAAGCTATCCTTAATTTGGAAGTCATGCCATCCATGAGAGCCATGATGACAGCTGGCCCTGCCTTGGAACGTGACAACACAGCTGGATATAACTGTTCGTACCTACCTGTCGATGACCCGAAGTCTTTCGATGAAGCAATGTTTATTCTGTTGTGCGGTACAGGTGTTGGTTTCTCAGTTGAACGTCAGTACATTCAGAAGTTACCTGAGGTGCCTGAACTGTTTGACAGTGAGACAACAATCATGGTCAAGGATAGTAAAGAGGGTTGGGCTAAGGCATTCCGTCAGCTACTAGCTTTGCTGTGGGCAGGTGAGATTCCTAAATGGAATGTATCTAAAGTACGTCCTGCTGGTGCACGTCTGAAGACATTCGGTGGACGTGCCTCTGGCCCAGCCCCTCTGGTTGATCTATTCAACTTTGCTGTCAAAGTATTCAAGGATGCACAGGGACGTAAACTATCCTCTATCGAATGTCACGACTTGATGTGTAAGATTGGTGAGGTTGTTGTTGTAGGTGGTGTACGTCGGTCAGCTATGATCTCTCTGTCTAACCTGTCAGATGATCGTATGCGTCATGCTAAGTCAGGTCAGTGGTGGGAACAGAACCCTCAACGTGCCTTGGCTAATAACAGTGTAGCATACACAGAGAAACCTGACAGCCTGTCGTTTATGCGTGAGTGGATGTCGCTTGTGGAATCTGGCTCTGGGGAACGTGGAGTATTTAACCGTGAAGCATCTAAGAAACAAGCTGCGAAGTTTGGCAGACGTGATCCTGAACATGAGTTCGGAACTAACCCTTGCTCAGAGATTATCCTTCGACCATATCAGTTCTGCAATCTCACTGAGGTTGTCGTCCGTGCTACGGACACTATCGATGATTTGGAACGAAAAGTCAAGTTGGCAACTATTCTGGGAACTATCCAGTCAACGTACACAAAGTTTCCATATCTGCGAAAGGTGTGGGCAAACAATACAGAAGCAGAACGACTGCTCGGTGTGTCTCTCACAGGGATAATGGACAACCCTCTACTAACGAGTAAAAATCATGGCCTACCTAAAACTCTTGAACACCTTAGACAGGTTGCTGAGGATACTAATAACAAGCTCAGTGGTGATCTTGGGATTAACCTTAGTGCTGCTATTACATGTGTCAAGCCAAGCGGAACAGTCTCCCAGCTTGTCGATTCAGCCTCTGGTATCCACGCACGACATAGTCACTACTACATTAGAACCGTTAGAGGAGACAACAAGGACCCCTTGACTCAGTTTATGATTGATCAGGGTATCCCTAACGAACCTGATGTGTTCAAGCCTGACCAGACAACTGTGTTCTCATTCCCTGTCAAGGCACCTGCTGGTGCTGTTGTCACTGAAGACATGACAGCCATTGAACAGTTAGAGACATGGCTTATGTTCCAACGTCACTGGTGTGAACACAAACCCTCAGTCACTATCAACGTCCGTAAAGACGAGTGGTTCGAGGTAGGTGCTTTCGTGTACGAACACTTCGATGAAATGTCAGGGGTATCCTTCCTGCCTTACAACGAACACACGTACCAACAGGCACCGTACCAAGAGATCGGCAAGTCAGAGTATGAAGAGTTAGCCAAGAATATGCCAGAAAAAATTGACTGGAGCCTCTTGACAAACTACGAAGAATCTGATAACACCGTTGGGATGCAGACTATGGCCTGTTCAGGTGATAGCTGTGAAATCGTAGACCTAACCGCATAGGAGAAAATATGCTAGAATTATATGCAGTATTTGCAACAGCAATAGCAATTCATCAGTTGTTAACATAATGATGTACGTAATGGTAAGCCGACGGAACTGTCCATACTGTGACAAGGCTAAACAGCTTATCAACTCTAGAGGGGGTAGTGTTAGTCATTACTCCCTTGAAGAGTCCAAGTGGATACTTGACTTGTTTAAGAAAGCTGATATAAAGACAGTACCACAGATATGGACATACACAGGTAAACATATTGGTGGTTACACAGAATTAAAGGAATACCTTGGTGACAAAGATACGTAAGAACTTTAGCAAGGCTTTGTATGAAGCATATGATGGCCCTGCACGTACAGCCTTAGTACTATTTCTTGAAAGTAAGGGACACACTGTTGTCAATAACGAAGAGAATTACAGTGTCGATGTTGTCAGTCAGAAGGATGGTCATACATACTTCAACGAGGCTGAGATTAAGACAGGTTGGAAATCGGACTGGCCTGTAGATTGGAAAGAGATACGGATACCTGAACGTAAGCAACGTCTGTTAGACAGACAGGTAGATGGTTTCCTAAACTTCTATGTCTTTCGTGCTGACTTACGTCAGGCATGGCGTATCAAAGACACACTACTGACACAAGATTCTCTACGTGAAGCTAAGGGACGTTACATCAAGAAGGGTGAACAGTTCTTTCACGTACCTTTTACAAAAGCGGAGTTGATTAACATATGAGCCAAGTTGAGTTCTTTACTGACACTGAGATGTCTGACATAATAAATAACCCACCTCACTATGGAGATGGGTCTATTGAGTGTATTGATTATATGAAGGACAACATGGATACCATGATGTTCTTAGGGTACCTAGAAGGTAATACCAAGAAGTATTTGCATCGGTATCGTTACAAAGGAAAACCTGTAGAAGACCTGAAGAAAGCTAGGTGGTACCTAGATAAACTAATCCAAGAAATGGAAGGAAGTTAAAATGTTATTCACACCTCTGCTCTTAGTCTGTATGCAAGATATGTCCATGTGTAAAGTTCAGTCTACTGGAAGTATCTTACCTACAGAGAAACAGTGTATGTTTGAGATCGGGGGTGGCATTGAAGCATTTGAGGCTGCTGGTTTCGTTGTGGTAGATTATCAGTGTGTCACTTGGGAGAAGAAGAAAAAGGTTTAAGTTTCTTAGGCTTTTTTGTAAGCCTTTTTCTTTGTCCCTCTTTTCCTGTAACCCGAAGCATATACAGCACGTCCTTGTTTCTCTGCTTCGGCTTTGGTTCTATAGACTTTTCCTGTCTTACCCCAACGGTACCCACCTTTCACTTTGTATACTGGCATTTACCACCTCTCTAGATAGACACCTAGATAGTATATCCCAAGGACACAGACAGTGACCGCTAGGAGTATACCAGATGCTATCTGTATCTGTTCCATTCTCTTTTCGTAGGCTTTCTGTGCTGCTTTCTTAGCTTCCTGTCTTCTCTTACGAGCCTCGACCTGATAGCTTTGCCACCTCGCCCAAGTTCCAGCGGGAGCATAGAGTCTGCACCAAGACTCCAATTCACGACGTTGTTCTCTGATGCGTTCTAATGCTTGGAACTCTTCCCAGTCCCCTTCCTGACCACCTGTTATAGCTGTAATAGGACTATTCTTTTTCTTCTTGACAGCCTCTTGTAGTTCTTCCTCAGCGGTCAGGAACTTACCCACCTGACCTACCATATCCTTTACTTCTCTGCCGTTCTCTAGACACTTACGTATGATACTGTAAGCAGCGTTAGCGGCAGCAATGGTTTCTAGGATTGGCATATTACCTGTCCCTTAGGCTTTGCTCTATGTTGTCCAACTTCATAAAGATCGCCTTGATCGTTTCTTTCATCTCTTTCATTTCACGATCATAGGATGTCTTAGATGCTTCTAGTTGTGCTTTCAAGACAGCAACCTCAGTTGAGAGTTTATTACAGGAAGTAAACAGGTACCAGACAACAAGTGCAATAGGTGCTACTAGCCACTGCATGACCAAATCAATAGTATCCATCATTTCAATCACCACTTCTTACAAGACCAGTAACGAGCCGTGAACTTATCCTTGGCTGTGTCACACTTATGTCTAGCACGAAATGACTTTCGACGCTTAGGGTTTGACTTCTTGATAGTCATGTTAGGATCACCGAAACGGATGATCTTTTCCTTGCCATCTTTACAGGCTTTGACAACAAACTTCTTCGAACCCCCTGAGGTACGTTGAGGTGAGTTACACTTCATTCTTGATTTGTCTGCACGTTTAGCCACGGTACCGTCCTAGTGTTATAGTCTTTAAGAAACCCCTCCAGATTTCATTAGGGGAAGGTAGCATCCAGCCTAAGATTAGCAGGATTATAACCCATGTCGGTATATCTTGGTTCATAACCTTAACGGATTCTACGGCACCTCCTACAGAAAAGGCACCTGAAGATTTATCTACTGTTACATTCTCTCCTGATATGTCAGAACTCTGGTCAATGACAGACTGGTTATTCTCAGCACCTGCCTGTACGTTAGCATTTACCGTTGGCCCTTTACTACCACCACCTAAGAGTGATGATGCTGCGCCTAGCATACCACAGCTACTTAGGGATAATGTTAGGAGAAGGGCCAAGAAGATACGCATTAGTCAAGTTTCCCAAGGTTGATCCTAACTTTACGTCCTGTGTCTTTGCTATTGTCTACATAGTCTCGACTACCTAGAAGGAAAGCTAGGTTGTGTGCCTTTTCAAACTCAGAGGCATCTGATGCTAACGTCTTGAATAGTTCTTCCATTGGGTTGAACTTTTTTTCAAACTCTTCTGTGGTGTAGACAACGCCCCTAGGTCTGCCAGTGTTCTTATTAACACCACCTGCTGGATCAGAGTAGTCTACGTAAAGGTTCCAGTCGTAGGTATCTTCTGCATAATACTCACCAGTCTCTGGGTCTTTCCTTATCATAAACTCTGAAAGACTGTTGTAAACTCTGTCTGCTGCTGAGAAAGAACCAGATGTAAGTACATCTTCTGACGATGCACCCCTTACAGACGTGTCTTTTAAATCTCCATAGTCAGCCTTAGTAACACGGCCTATACCTTTTCTACGAGCAAGCTCTCTAAGAAACTCTATTTCATCGTCCTCGAAGTAACTCTCGTTAATTACAGACTGATCCTTTACTGCATCAAATAAAAGAATGTCTTGTTTTAAAAGTTTTGCAGGTGTGCTTGTACCAAGACCCCATAAAGTTTGTGCAGTTTGACCAAGACTCAAAACGGTATCTTGTATAGCACCTAAAGGATCAGGAATATTAGGGACGTTTATCTCTGCAACACCTGTGGGACGAGGACGTGCCTGTAGAGCCTCTTCAAGTTCGGGTGAAATAACCTCTATATCCTGAACAGCCTCTATACCCTGCGAAAGTTTGTCTGCCGCTTCATCTACTATTGTCTGAAACAAAGACTTACCTTCTTGTACAGCCCTGCTTGCACTAGAAATAGCTGCACTGACAGCACTACCTGAGTCCTCTACAAGCTCACCCTTATTCCATGAACTAGCCATTAGCTTCCAATCTCAGCTATAATTCTATCCATTGTCTTATCATCGACATATTTAAAACCTTCCCAGACAGCACGAAGATTAGCTCTCTTTTGCTGTGTAGTTTTACCTCTGCTAACAGCATCCTGTGCTAGGAAAAGAAAAATGTCATCCTGTGTTTTCTTATTGAAGACAGTATCGTCAGGTAAACCCATCTGTTTAGCAGCATTACGTAGAGTAGTCCCTACGATTTGATACTTGCCCATAGGTGTTGAGGTAAGTCCTTTACGGAAAGCCTCTGTACTTTTACCTAGACGTGGTTTAACATACTGACCATAGGCACCTGAAGGTTGGGAGAAGTCGTATAGTTCTCCAAGTGTCATGGTAGAAACTTGAACACCCTTGAATGGTGTCTCTTGTCTTTCAAAGTTACCATAGAGTGTGTCATATGTTTCAGCTTCGAACTTTTTCAATGCTGTCTGTGTGACAGAAGCTGGCTGTAGACTTGGTTCTTGGGGTGCTGCTGGCTCTTTTACGAGAGTACCTGTATTCCAACTACTAGCCATATCAAGGTTTCCTATAGGTGAGGCCATCAGAAGGGTCAACAAACAGAGCACCACTAGGAAGCCTGTCAAACGCAGCTTTTTGTTCATCTTCACTTAAATCTCCTGAGATTACTATTGGTTGTGTAGTAGTCTCCTCTGTCACAGCTTGTGGTTCAGGAGTTACAGGCTGCACTGTTAGCTGTTCGATTTCAGCTGTGTTTACTCCTAGTTTTTTCATATTGTTGATGTAGTATTGAAGACTATCTGAACCTTTCTTAATTGTACGATAATCTTGGTATGCTGTGTTAAATTTAAAACCAGCATTTTCAATTTGACTACGATCAAAAGTTTCTAGACGACGGCCACGATCAGCAACCATAGCTGTCACATCACCACTATAGTATTTATTAGCAGCCTGAGTAACTAAAGGTAGTACTTTCTTATCCATACGGATTTGACCAGTATCAATTCTGTTTTCTAAATCGTACTCAATCTTACCTAGACTTGAAATCTTAAAGAAAGATGACTGCATAGTCCCTGACAAGGTAGTTGATGCAATATTAAACTGAGCCTGTAGACCATCAATCAAACGACGAGAAGCTAGTTCAGCCTTTTCAGGATCAAGGCTACGGATCAATGCAAGTTTAGAATATGTATCGTCGTTATATACAAGATTCATTGTATCTTGTTTAAACAAAGTACCTGCTGTAGATATGTTGACAGTGGCCTGACCGATACCAGCTAAGAAGTTATTACGATGTTCAGGTTGATCCATCATAACTGGTTTCATAATACCGATTCGTTCAGTACCTGCAAACATTATAGAGTCCAGACGTGCCTGAGGGCCACGTTCCTCAGCCTTACTGACTTCATCTAAGTCATGCAAGAACTCAGACACGTAAGATTGTTCATCTGAAATCTCAGGAACTGCAAACAAATCTGTATATACAGTGTCTTTAGCTTCGATAGAATCTAGAGTTTTAAGAATCTCTGGGTATCTACCCGACACATAGGCTGACCAATCAACTTTGTCTGACAATAAGGCAGCTGCTAGGATCGGGTCTGTCTGCCCTAGTTCCTTAGCCTGAAGCATCAAGGATTTAGTGATAGGTTCTAGGATTTCAGCCTTAGTTGCAGCTAGAGTATTCTCGTCGTATTTCTCTAGTGTTGTCAAGAGTTGATCAAGGGTGTCGATCTGTGATTGAATAACTTGCCAGTCACCAGTTTCGATCAGAGGCGGTTTAGTGAACTGTGCCTTGACAACATCGAACTGTGTACGAAGCTGTACAATATTCTCAGGCTTGATATTACCACCCTCAGTTTCGATAGCTAGACCTGCAAGGGCAAGTGAACGTACATTCTCAAGGGCTACATTAGCATTAGGAACGTATGTCTCGTGGAACTCTTGACGTGTGATGTTCTTAGCGTTGACAAGATATAAGGCAGATGCCTCACTGCGTTGTACATCAGACATAGCCTGAGATAAGACATCCTCGTTTGTATAGGGTTTTCCTGATTTATCAAGGGTCACACGAGCATTGTATAAGTATGCTGGATTAGCCTGAAGTTTTTCAATAGTCGCATCAATGGCTGCTTGCTGAGGATTGAAGTTAACAAAGTCAACGTCGATACCTGTACGTTGCTTAATCATACGAGCCTCAGCCTCACCAATATCAAAACCTAGGTTATTGTATTCGGTGATAGCTTGATTAACTAGAGTACGTGTTTGTAAAGGAGAAGCACCCTTAGTCCCATCTAATGATTTAGACAATTTTGAAAAGGCTTCACGATTTATAGCACTCTCAGTTGGTTGTGCTGCACGTTTAGCTGCATCCATAGCATCTAGGGTACGGAAGACACCCTTGCCAAACATTGACAGTCCTTCAGCGGCTGCACCTAACCCTGTGGCACTTGGCATTGTCACACCCTGTGCGTATGCGGTACCTTCATCACCGATGTCTATTGCAAATCCAGCCATAGTTTTTCCTTATTGCATTTGTTGTTGAAGAATCTGTGCATCATAGTCAAGACCGATACGAATAGCATTCTTCATAATATCTGGGACTGAGGCAACATTAACCAGACTTTTCTGAAGGGATGTCTTCAACTGGTTAGATAGGTTAGAAGACCAAATCTCATCATTGATCTCTTCCCAAAGTTTTGTTCCTCTTATGATATCACTTTCATCCCCTTCTGTCAAGAGAGAAAGTGCAAGAGTTGCCTTTTGTTTTAGTCTTGTTGACATTTCACGATACTGAGTATTCTTTTTGAACACCATTTCGTTATAGTCATAGAAGTTTTGTACAGGTGCTGGTGTCGCACCGAATAGGACTGCCGCAGCTGCTTCTGGGTCTAGATCACTGACAACAAGTCTACGTGTACGGCTACGGTAGTTTCCTGATTCGATTAGTTCACGAATCTTTACAGCCTTATCAACAGTCGATAGGTTACGAACTAGCTGTGTCAGGTCTTCACGTACCATCTCAGTACGTCCACCCATCATAGCCCCGATAGCATTAGATGCTACAGCTGCCATATCGGATGAAATCTCACCTGAAGGGCCGAACAGGGTTGTAATGAAACTTTCCTCGAAGAGTTTCTTATAGGTGTCCTGCATCTGACCTAGGGGTGCTACACGTTGAGCATATGCTGTCTCAGTTCCTAGTAGATTAGACAACAGAGCATCGATAGCACCATACTTAATACGGTTGAATACCTTCACAGTGTCTGGATCATCAGGGTTATAGCCCATCTGTTCCACGATGTATCCTGCCATCTTACCAGTACCCAAGCCTGTCAACCCGAACATTGGCCCCATGACCATGAACATACGGATACGTTCAGCTGTGGTAAAGTTACGTCCTACAGCAATATTTT
>Ga0222719_10002371_pt1 | contig 17236 bp, 9 predicted proteins | sample C33_34DmetaG_FD_165039 | JGI IMG/M metagenome (GOLD analysis project Ga0222719, IMG submission 165039) | Estuarine water microbial communities from San Francisco Bay, California, United States - C33_34D | ecosystem: Environmental > Aquatic > Marine > Unclassified | place: USA: California... | reverse complement strand
ACCAAGAAGCACCTTAGAAAAGTGGCAAGAAGTATTTAACTTGTACAACAAGGAAGGTATGGAGATACATGCGTTTGCCGCACTCTCTGGCTTTGGTTCCCCCCTGTTACAACTTACCGAGCAGAAAGGTGCAATCATAAACTTAGTGCATAAGAACGCAGGTACGGGTAAGACAACTATACTACGGATGGCAAACAGTATATGTGGCGATCCTGAACAGCTTTTGGGTAACCCCAAAGACACAGCCGTAGCACGTGTCAACAAGCTGGGCATACTAAACAACATAGTAAACACTATGGATGAGCTTAGTAATATGGAGTCTGGCCCTCTTAGTGATTTTGCCTACGAAGTATCACAAGGCAAAGGTAAGGATAAAGGCACCGCTACAGCTAATGCTAACCGTAAGAACGACACTACATGGCGTAACATGACGCTATCTTCGTCTAACTCTTCTTTTTATCAAAAGCTATTTGCAGACAAAAGCCTACCTGATGGTGAGCTTATGCGGATCATGGAGTTCTATGTAGACTACGTTGACCAAGAGACTATCTCTACAACTTACGGCAAAGAGATGTTTGACCACCAGCTAAACGCTAATTTTGGTCACGCCATTGTACCTTTCATGCAATACGTGCTTTCTAACCCCGAAGGTGTAAAGGCAGACGTGCTTAAGATACAGGCTAAGATAGACAAAGAAATGCGTCTTACTTCACGCGAAAGAAACTGGTCGGCTCTTATAGCTGCTAACATAGCTGGAGGATGGATTGCGTGTAAACTAGGGCTAATAAAGTTTGACATGGGACGCATCTACAGGAAGGCATCGCGGACCATAATTCAACTGAGGAAAGATACTGTAGCTCCGGTGGACAGCTATGTGTCCATACTTGGCTCATTTATAAACAATAACCTCAATAACCTACTTGATGTTGACGATGGTGTGGACCAACGTACTTCTAAATCTAAAGCACCTAGGCTAGAACCTAAGTACGGTAGGCTTGTTATGCGGCACGAGGGTGACACCCAGCGGCTTTTTATTCCGGTTAAAGACATACGCAACGAATTGAACAAGGACAGCACAGACTACAACTCATTTATTGAAGACCTTAAGAAGCGTGGGATATATTTGGACACTGTGAACAAGCGTATGTCTAAGGGCATGACTGTATCTTCACCCGCTCAACGGTGCGCTGTGTTCGATGCGTCTCACCCTGAGTTCTTTGACATGTCTAAATTGGTAGAAAAAGCTAAAGAAAATGCAGATAGAGAACGTGAATTACCAGATCAACTGGAAGAAATTTAAACGCGGCTGGTCATTCTTTATACCCTGCCTTAAGCCTGTCTCAGCCAAGCAAGTGTTACTGGCTGAGACTAAACGGCTTAAATATAAAGTCGTGACTAAGGTAACCCTAGAGGGCAGCGTGCAGGGCATCCGTATATGGAGGGTTTAGACCACTCCGTAGTAATTGACATCTTCTAGCCGATCAAACAAAGGCACTAGGTTACTGAAGAATCCTTTGTTGAAACGTACACCTGCAAGATATTCTTGCTCTTGTGCGGAGCGTGACTTAAACGAACGGTTTAGCGTATCTTGGGTCAAAAGTTGTGGATACCGAGACATAAAAGCATAAATACGTTGTTCAGTATCGTTGTACAAGTCGATGTCACCTGTAGTCATTGCAAGGTAACGTCGCTTAAGAAGATTAGACCGTGCCCTCATAACTTGTGCTTCATACTGTTTGGCTAGGGCACGAGTCTCATACAAAGAAGATATGTCCGCAGGTGCAAAACCAAGTGCTTGATGGAAAAGATTCCAAGAGGACAAGTCTTCATCGATAGGACGCCCGTCTATGGTTCTAGCACCTTCTTGAGCGTAACGCATAGTCTTGAGGCCATTACGTAACCAACTAGGTGCTAACCCTTCAAACCCTCTTTCGTACTCACCCTGCGCTATCAGCCCTAGTTTATAAGGCATGTCCATCACGTAGTTACCAAGTGGGCCAAACGCTTGTAACGCCATAGACTGTAAGTACCCGTACTTCTCAATCTCATAAGGGTCTTCTCTAAACAGTATGCCGTTAGCTACACTTGCCCTGTTAGATATTTCCAGATTCGTGCGGTAGTTAAGTGGCCCTTTAGTTACCACTTCAGGCAAGACCAGCATCAGCTCTCTGCGCAGGTTGTATGGCTCTTCTTCGTCATCTAACAGAGTATTTATCATGTTGGTGAGAACAGATATGGCACCGAAGAAAGGCATGCCAAACAAACCTGCTATGGCATAGCTCATACCAAAGGTGTACACAAGCTGCCTAAAGGCTTCTTTACGTGATCTGTCAGGAGAGCCTCTAGTAGAATCAACAAAAGCTTTTGCTGTTACGTAAGCACTTTGCCAGATAAAACTCTTGAACGTAAACATCACACGACCTATATCAGTCTGCATCCATCTAGGCGCAGTGGAGGCCATGCCTGACGTGTTTACATCTTTTACTATACGCAGTGCATATTCAGCAGCTTTATCTGGGGACATACCGCTGTCTAACGCAAGATCAAACGCAGTTATAGCTGTGGTTGTTCTGTTGTACCGTTCTGTTCTTTCAATGGGTATAGACAAGAAGTTTAAAACTCTTGATCCTAGCCCGTTGTATTGTTCAGTCGTTTGGCGTGAGCCTTCAAGCACCTCTCGTGCTAGCGTATGTCTAAGCTGCCCATGATCTTTTAGGATCTTATGCAGCTTTACGTATCTGCCTTTTGCATACCCAGCAGTACCCCATCTGGGCACGCCCTCTGTTTTCATTATATCTAGTATGGCTACTCTACCAGCCTTAGTAAGAGCAGCCGATGTTTTTGGCCCACCATATTTACCAGCAAGAATTGGGAAAGTAAGAAGTGGTATAGAGCTAAGGTTAACAAGACCGGAAGATATGTTACCCGACATAAACATAACGTAGCTGCCGGTAGTAGACATCCTTGATAAAGCACCAAACGTAGGGTTCAACGTGCGCTCTTCTCTATCTGCAATACTTTTTGCAGCAGCATATACATTGGGATCATTGGCCCTAGCACCCTGACTTCTTACGTCTCTAAAACCTTCTGCTATGGCAGTGTTATACTTGGTGTCTGCCATTTTGCGTGCCCAACGCACCATCGTATCACCATAGACACGGATAACGTCTTCAGAAGCACCGGGTATATTTTCAGCTTTTCTAAAGTTTTGAATTACAGAAGATTCTGGAAATAAATCAAGATACGTTTCGTACACAGTATCTGTAAGATTTTTTATTTCCTCGTCAGACAAACCTTTTTCTCTACCTTCTTCTCTAACGTTTTCAATCAAGTCAGCAACAAAACCTGTAGGTGGCAAAGTTTTAGTTGTGGCTTGTCTGATACTGTCTGCGGTGGTGTATTGACCTGCTTGCAATTTAGCTTGTTCTTCTTTTGCTTCGCTGCCATCTTCCGTAGTGTCTTCGTCCGAAGCTCTTTGTACAGCAGGATTTAAGGTTAAACCTAATCTTCGTATCGCCTGTTCTCTACCTTTACGTGTTTCAAAAGTGGCGACGGTGCGTTCGTTAGTGTCTTTGTCTATGTAAGTTAATACATAGTTACCGTAACGTCTGGCAGGAATGTATCCGGCAATAGGAGGATTATCCGCAAAATTTTTCTCTGCTAGCTCTAGTCTTTTACCAGTAAGGTTTGCGAGATAATTTTCTTTATAGTCTGTATACATCTTATCGAAGTCTTTACGCATAATTCTGTATACGTTCTGTACTTCTTTAGGCAGCCCGTTGAATACACCTTCTAGTCTTACAAGTTCTTTCTTTTGTTCTTCTGTTAATTCTAAAGCATTATCTTTTACGTATTGATCTACGGTAAGTTTGTCATTTGTTTTCTTAGCGTCTGTAAAGCCTATTATATCTACAGCAGCGAACCTAGCTTGTAATGCCATCTTACCCATAGCGCGAGTTGCAGCTTTGAACTTGGCACCCACGGCCAGCATAGCGTTGTATTTTTTATTGGCGTCTTCTATCGCTTGCTCTTGATAGCCCTGACGTAGCTCTGTGTTATCTAATATTGTCTTTATGGCACTTAATGGCTTGCGGTATATATCGTATATATTATCCATCCGTAAGAAGCCGAAGGCTCCTACTTTTAGGTTATTAGGTAGGTCATCTATGATCTTTTCTGCTTTAGATGGGTCTTCATTTGGCAGTGAAGCAAGCTGTTCTTTAATAGCCTCATCAGGATTACCATTAGCAAAAAATACTTTGCTTAACGGAGGAGGCTCTACAGATGGGTCTATGTTTAGTATGTCCCCAATAAAATCAATACCCGCTTCGTACGCACTTTGGCCCTTACGTACACCAAAAAATTCTAGGATAGCGTCAAGTATGTTCTTCCAAAAAGTATCACTCTTTGGTGCTTTTATGTCTTTTAGTAAGTTTTGAAATTCAGAATTACTTACTAGCTCAGAGACAAACTCATCAAGGGTAGTGCCACCATAGGCATCGCCCATCTGATCTTTTATTTCAGTAAAGAACTCAAAGAACTTCTTAGCTTCAACAGAGTTAGGGTCGTTAAGCCTACGTGCTAACGCTGCGTGTGCTAGCTCGTGGAAAAATACACCTGTGTTTAGCCCACGCTCGGGGTCAAGCGTTATGGTGTTTGTACCAGAGTCATACTTACCGGGGAACGACCCTTCTACTGGCGCTATCTCTATCTTAGTAGCACTAGCCATTGTACGCATCACGCGCACTATAGACCGTAACTCTTTGGGGAGAGTATCAAGCAGCGCAGTTATAGTGCGATTAAGATTACCAGTCTCTGCAATAGCAACAACTTCAGGGTCTATGTTCTTGCCTTTATACTTGACCCCCGCTTCAGGTAAAGGAACCCCCTGCTCTTCTATCTGTTGCTGTATTTGTTCTGATGTGAGTGATTCAAAGGCTTTTTCTGCTACGGCAGTATCTTCAGCAACCTTAGCCTCTAACAGTCTGTCGTACTCGGCACGGCGTTTAGAACCTCTGCGTGGAGCAGATTCAAGCCCCATCTCTTCTAGGACTTTAGTTATTGCGTTGTTACGTATTTGTTTTGCTTCAGGTACGGATGGAGCCGCACCTCTAGCTTCTTGCACATTGCGAGCAATTTCTGCTGCCAGAGGGCCAGTAGCTTGAGCTGCTGCTTGCTTAACCTGTTCTTCTAAGGGTGCAGGTTCCGTCTCACTTTGCTGTAACGCCGCTTGTACTTGATCTGTTTCTGCTACCTGCCCCGGTGCAGTGGCTCTACGCCTTGCCTGTGCTTCTACGCTTGGTTTAGCGCCTTTTACTTCTTGCGGCCCCGGACTTCTACGAAGTCTTTCTGCGCGTGCTTCCGCTATAATTCCATCTTGATGCCGTTGTCTTATGCTTTCTACTAAGCTATCAAACCTTGCAACTGTGTCGGAGTCTAACTCACCGCGTAAGTATTCTGCGGCTGCGTCAGCATCGGCTTGTTGTTTCTTTGTGCGTTTAGGCTGAAGTTCTTTTTTGTTTTGCCCTTTACCCGTCATCACATCCTGTATCACAGATGTTTCAGGTATATTTTCTTGTCTAGTTCGCCTCGCGTCTATGTCAGCTACAGTAGTATCACTGTTAGTAGCTACTTCATACGCTAGGTTAAACAACCCCTCACTAGGGTCTGAGGTTCTTTTTTCTCCATCAGAAAGGAAGTAAGACGCAGCTTTTTTTGGTACGCCCTTCAACTTGGGTACGCCCTTCAAACCACGTGCAGCCCCTTGTAGCTCTCCTATCTTTTGTAAACCTTCTGTAGATAAAGGAGCCTCTTGGTTTGTCCTCTGGATATCTTCGTACCCAACTTCTGGAGCCACGGCACCGCTTGGTGCTTGCATAAGTTTCTTTGCTTCAAAGTCAGACAGCTTCTGCCGCTTAGCACGATCTAGTGTATTTCTGGCGCTTCGTAGCTTACTTACCTTCTGGTCAAAGTCTGCTCTAGTTCTACCTTGTTCCGCTAACGCATCTTCCTGCTCTTCAGGAGTTAGCGTGTTCATCTTTTTTACAAAATCAAGCTCTTCTTGGTCGCCCCATTCTTTCATGGCGGCTTCTATTTCTGCGTCTGTAAGCTCATCTGGGTCTACTATAGTAACGTCTTCTTCAGGCGCAGCTTCGACAGGAGGCAGTATGGTGTCTGCTTCGTCTACTAAGTTTTGTAAGAATTGAGCTGCTGACTCAGCGTCTTTAGATAAACGAAAGTCTTGCCCAATAGAAGCAATGGCACCTACAGGCGCACCGACTGCACCTTCGAGTGTGGCTGCTGTTGCTACACCACGCCCTGTAGGCACGTCGAAGCCTTCTCTTTGTAGAGCTATGTTGCGTGCAAACTGCTCCTGCCCACCCTGTAGTGCTTCAGGTATGGCTTCTGTAATAGCCGCACGAGATGCTTCAGCTATTACCCCCTGCCTAGCTGCTGTCTCTATAACCTCTTCGGGCATTTCTTTGCCCAGAGCACGGCCTATAGCACCTGTGAATATTGTCTTTTCCAAACCAAACCTAGCAGCAAGGCCACCCAAAAAACCGCCAAAAGCTATGTTATCTAGGTTTTCTCCGCTGTACGCCTGTGCCTCTTGGGCAGCTTCTTTGGCTTGTTCCTCGGGTACACCAGCACTTGTTAATTCTTGGAGAACAGCATCGTAAGCAGCGTCTTTAGTAATACCAACTCCGGTCAGTACACCTACTCCAGTACCTACAGCTAATGCGGGTAAGCCCGCAAAAGTAGAAGCTAGTCCAGCCGCTAGTGTTGGCACAGATGTACCAAAAGCATTAGATATGAGGTCAACAGGAGCTACTGTCATCGCTTGTAGCCCCGCCTTTATCTGCTCTCCAAGCCCCTTGTCTTCGGCTTGCTGCATTATCCGAGCTACTTCTTGCTGGTCACGTTTAGCTTGAGCAGACAAAAGACTATCAAGATAATCTTCAGCACCACTCAAAGCACTAGATACTGGGTTGTCCGCACCAAATACGTCGGTAAGAAAACGAGTGCCTGTAACAGCACCTTTAAGCACTTGCTTGGGTACGTCTAAGGCTTCCCCAAAAACACTTCGGTCTCTAGCGTCGGGCAGAGGCGCGGCGGGGGGCGCGTCTAGTACAAAACCCGTAGGTAAATTATTGCTGGGAGCATCAAGCGTAAACCCTGAAGGCAACGCTTCTGGCTGCGCAGTCGATAAGGCTGGTTCTTTATCTAAAGTAAACCCCGGAGGCAAATTCATTACATAGGTGCCCATGCGCCATTTGTAAAGACTATCTTATCGCCCTGCGCATTAGTAGCGGTGGCCCCTTCTTGGACAGCACTATTGGGGCTTGCACCGCTCGTTTCAGGAAGCTTAAAGTAATTTTGCGCTTCTCTAAACTTAGTTCTTATAGCTTCTTGCATTAACCTGTTTGTTTCTGTAAGCACTTCTTGTGAGCTGGGGTCGTCAGAACCAAGTGAGTTCATCGCTGCCATTCTATAATTAGGGAGTAAAGTTTCTGTTATGTCTAGTATGCTTTGATACAGCCTTCTGTTAGCCACATCTTCACCCTGTTGTGCTCGTATGTTGGCAATCTCCACCTGCATATCTTTATAATTTCCATAATATTTAGCCTGTGCGTCAAGTAATCCTTTCTGTGCTTGAAGTTGCCTTTCTTTAAGACCAAAGTCACGCTCGCTGATTTGATCTGCTCTTCTTAATTGTTCAAGAGCTACAATCTGCTTGTCTAGCGCATCGTCGGCGGCACGTAACGCAGTGCTTGCAATACCTATGTTTTGACCTAGACTGCCACCACGCGCTTGGCTAAAGGAAGTCAGGAAGCTAGACAAAGCACGCATTGGGCTTTCTCTTCTCTCCATAAGTCGTTGTATTTCGCTTTCAAAACGGCTTGTATTTTCAGGTGTTGGATTCTGAGTAACCGCGCTTGCTGCGCTTGTAACAGTCTCTATCTCAGCTTCCTGTGTGGGAGCAGGAGCAGGAGCAGGAGCAGGAGCAGGAGCATCTTGTGTCCCCTCTATGGCGGCGCGTAGGCTTGGGTTAGCAATCTGCGGAACACCTTTCATAGCAGCAGCGTCAGCATCTTCTGTTGAAGGCGCAGTCGCAATAGTTTCTTCCGCTACTTCTGCGTCGGTTTGTTGAGTCGGGCCTTCACTAGTAAAACCTCTTGAGAAATCTTCTACTGTTGGGCCAACTAGACCTACAGCCTCTTCAAAAGCCCTTATGGGTATACCAAATATATCAGACACAGAGGCGCCCATTCTTTCGAAATAAGGAGCTAGTTCTCCTTCGGGTACTTCGTAATAGGCTGAAGTTTTTGGGAATATAGACCTTCTTGCTTCGTTTAAGGTTTCATTCAAATCCTCAAGAAAGTTCTCGTTACCCATCCCCCTTAAAAAGTCAGACATTCCCCCCATTTCTGCTTGTGCATCTGCGGTTTCTTGGCGATAGCTTCCTATACGCGGGTCTAATGCACTAGATGCGATACCTAATGAATCAGTGCCCTGCTCTCTTCGCATGCGTCTTTCAGCATCTCTCAACTCTTTCTGTAGGTCTGATTCACCTTCAGGAGCTAGACTAGCAATACCCTCAAACATCGCACCGGGGCCACGTCTGCGGCCTTCACGTTGAGCTTCTGTAGCTTCTCGCTCACCAGCACTAGGCGGACTAGCTGGACTAGGCATAGTGGCAGTTATACCCTCACGCAGCACATTACCAGCACCTCTCAGCACACCCTCAAGGTTTTCCATCTGGGACTCAGACACGCTGTCGCCACGGGGTCTATCCATCTCCCGCGCTTGCATTGCTTCGTACTCTTGTCTCAGGCGGTTTACAGCACTCGCGCTAAGCCCTGCTAAACTTTCAACACCTTTTCGGGCTAAAAAATCAGCAAAACCAATACCTTTATTTATTCCGGGCGCAAATATACCCATTGGCCCTGTAATACCACCTACATAGTCCCCCTCTTTAAAACCAATAATACCGCCTTCAGCCATTTCAACTTCATCTGGCCCAGTTTGTGCTCGACGTATGTCTTGTATCATTTTAGGATCAAAATTCGATTCGACATTGGCTTTCATCATCTCGAAATCTTCTCTAAGTTCAGGAGCCACATTACCTTCTATGTCTCTAAGACGTTTTTGTTCGTTGAGATACTTCATTACTTGTTCACTGCCATACTTTTGCATAAGCATGGGTATGGGTTGTCCACTGCCTACTGGCATTGCAGCATCTGGGCCATACTTTTCTTCAGCAGCGCGTCTCTTCGCCCTGTTCATAAAGTCTTCGTTTAGCCCACCACCAAAATCATACTTTGGGCCTATCCCAAGTTTTTTAAGTATTGGGCCGTACATAAACTCGTGGCGACTGAAGTTGTTACCTTCTACGTCACCACCCGGTGCATATCCGACGATACCGCCGTCTGCCATACGCATGTTGGGCGCTCTTTGCCCTGCTATACCAGCCAGTGCCTGTCTCTGACGCGCTTGAGCCTGTCTTTCTTGCATGACTCTAGCTTGCATCTTCTGGCCTATTTCTTGGCGCACACTGTTTTCTACTTCTTTTTCGTTTTGTGCCATTATGCTATTAGGATCAGCCTGCCCTGCCATCAAGCTACCAATTTGCTGTTTTGCCTTAGCATCGCGTGCTTTTAACTCGGACGCTAACAAATTGACTATGCCCTGATCTTGGGTGGGGGACATCATAGCTCTTTGTACTTCTTTGTTTATGTCTACGTTTTGCATTAGTCTATCCCGTTACCCTATTAGGCCAAATCTTTCTAGTAAATCCAAAACGCCCCCGGCACCGCCTGCAAAAGACTGCAACCCGGTTGGCTGTTGATACTGATACGACTGCGTTGATATGGGCAAGCCTTGTAGCAACGACTGCATGTACTGCGTTTGTCTGTACGGATAGTCTCGTTCTTGTTCAAATTGAGCTAAATCAGCAGCAATGCCTTCTTGCTCTATACCGCGTTGTTCAGCGCCTGCTTGTCGTTGTTCACCTAGCACATCTAAGCCATACCCACGGTCTTTGTTAAATTGTCCAAGACCTTGCTCATAGGCAGTTTGCATACCTGTGCCGTAGATGTCTGTAAGGTTTCTAAGCAAGTTGCGCTGACCTTCGGACTCCATAATTGCTTGGCGTCCCCCGCCAAAAGCACCAGCCTTACCTAATCTACTTGCGTTCATTACTCGCTGTATTTCTGCTTGCCGCTGAGCTTCTGCCATCTGAGGTTCTAGGGATGCACTTATATAGGGAGACATGTAGCTTTGTGCTGTACTCCCAGTAAAGTCACCCGCAGTGCTAGCCGTAGGCATAGCAAGGCTTCCAATCCCTTCGTAAGCTTGGGTTTGTAGCGCAGAAGGCCCAGCCGTTAGCGGCCCTTCGTAGGCTTGGTAAGGCATAGACGCAAGAGCCTGCCCCCGCCCAAGCATTTCTGAAACGTATGGACCTGCAAAAGGAGATAGCGAGGACTCTACACCTGTAAAAGTTGGATCAGCCATTTCTATTCTCCTAAGCTGGCATCATCTTGGTAGGGTTGATCTCTGGGCCTTGTTTGGTAGTCCCAGTACGTTCTGTCCGCACCCTATCCATCATTGAATATAATTGTTTTGCCCCTGCGTCTGAGTTGCCATTACCTAAATGACTTACCACATCAGCGGGTACTACAAATTCACCGTCACTCAAAGCAGCCGGTTGTGCTCCGTCTATTGTAGCAGGTACAAGGTCAGCCATCCCATCAGTAGGGCCACCTAAATAGTAGCCTTGTCCCATGCCGTCTAAAGAAGCCATACCACCTGCTGCGAACCCTTCAATCCCTCGCTCTTTCGCATAAGCTCGAATATCAGCGGCTGTAATCCCTGCGTATTGAGGGTAGGCGGCGTTATCGCTGTAGTAAGCCGCTATTTCTTCTGGTGTTGCACGGCCCTGCGCTAGCAAATTTTCCATGAGTTGTACTTCGGTAAGTCCGGGGTTATTTGCCGCTATACGTTCTATTATTTCTGCGGGAGCTTCATATCCACCCTTAAATAACCCTGCTATTACATCCATATCGTCTAGGCCATATTGTTCCGCTACGTTACCTATGCCTGTTCGCCCCTCAAGAATTAAATTAGCTACGCTATCCTGTTCTTCTTTAGAAAAACCGTCTGAAGGGTCAACAGAGTTTAAAATACTTTGAGTCTGCGCGGCACTTCTTGCTTGTGCTATAGCATTTGTTAAAGCGTTTACATCTACACTTAACCCACCAGCAATTTCAGCTAGATCATATCCGCTATCTCCTAACTGAATAAGCTGTGCTGGAGTTAATTCTGAGTTGTAAAAAGGAGCTAGGAAATTAGCAAACGCGTTAGCTGCTGTATCTGCTGTTGTATCCGCTGATGTAGAGTCTGTTAGCACATCTACTGCATCTACCGCATCTACCGCATCTACCGCATCTACCGCATCTACCGCATCTACCGCATCTACCGCATCTACCGCTGCATCAGCCGCCAAACCTTTTGTGTCAAGTTCGGTAGCTGTATCAGCCGCCAAACCTTCTGTGTCAAGTTCGGTAGCTGTATCAGCCGCAGGTGCGATTGCCGGTAACCCCACACCCTGCATAACAGCGCCTTCTCCAGTAGGCACATACTGTACATCTGTAAAGTATCTACGCCCCATAGAACCGGGGCGACGCCCTGTTTGATCAAAAGCACCGGGTAGCAGGTTGCGCTGTGCAGTGTAGTCGGGGATTTTGCCTTGGTAACCAGCAGGCTGTTGTTCATCGTTATCCAGTAGCCCGAACAGTCCACCCACAGCACTGGTAAGCAAAGCGCCAGCGTTATCACCTACGAATTGACTTAGTTTACCACGCACACTTGAGTTGCTGCCGGTGTTACCAGCATTACTGGTATTACCAAGTATATTTTGTTCATAGTCGGCGTAAGACATACCACCTTTTTCAAACTTCTTCACATGTCCACCTTCTGCGGCGCCTCGCCGTTGTCGTTCCCGCTCTACTAGTTCATCTATATAGTCAGGAATAATACTCATACTAGATATGTCGTAAAAGCCCGGTATATCTACAAGCGGGCCGGGTTCTACTGAAACTGTCTGTGTACCGCCTGTGAGAGTACCGAACCCACCCCCGCCACCTCCACCACCGCCTCCATCTCCGCCACCAGCAGCAGGGGCTGCTCCGGTTTTAATTGAGGGTGTTGTGCTAGGGTCGTCGTACCCACCGGCAACTGCGGGCATTCCACCTGCTAGTATTTCCTCTATTTCATCGTCGCTTAGCGTGTTCCCAACTATGTCCCTTCCCCCAGCTCTTATTGTGGGGGTATCGGAGTCAACACTACTTCCTACTATGTCCCTTCCCCCAGCTCTTATTGTGGGGGTATCGGAGTCAACACTACCTGTTACTATATCCACCGGAGTAAATTTAGGTTGAGAATCCGTAAGTACCTCTAAAGTGTCTGGATCACCACCACTATCGACAGTATTATTGCTATCTCCATTAGGGTCTTCTATTTTTGGGCCGTCTGAGTCATCGTCGTTAAGAATACTTGCAATAATAGCTTCTTCGTCTAAGAATACGTCCCCACCTTCTTCCCTGCTATCGTCTCCCAGACCCAGAACACCGGCATTAGCAGCCGTTTTAACTGCACCTGCTGGGCCTCCTACAGCCCCTACAACTGCTCCGGGGATACCAAATATATCTACATCCCCTCTTAAAATGTCTCCGACAACAGCCCCTGCTGCACCTATAGGGCCAGTAAGAACTACGGGAGTTCCTGTCTGTGTTTGCCCTAAAGGAGTTGTCCTAACTTTGCCATCGTCACCAAATATATAACTGACGCCCGGCCCTGTCGGGTTAACCCCTACTTTGGTGCCTGCAAGGGCTAAGTCTTTATCGCCACCAGCAAGCTCAATCACAGACCCGAGAGCCTGCAAAGCCCCAGTGCCGTATAAGTCTATTAGATTTTCATAACCTTGCTTAAAAGCACCACCGATAGACGGCCCCATGACACCTTCAATACCTTTTGAAGCGTCTACACTTTTTTCACCGAAAGCAGTAGGGACTTTTACCGCTTCTATTTGTTCTCTGCTTACGTTTAAATCTATTAAGGCTTGTTTTGCTTTCTTTATGGCCGCAAATTCTTCTGCTGTTGTAGGTTGTTTTCCCAGCACTAATTCGGCATACGTTTGAGCAGCATCTTCTTGCGCTTTTTGAAAATTTTGGGCTTCTTGTTCCTTTTCAAACTTCGCAACTAAATCAGGATCAGCCCTATCCGCAGCCTCCTCCAGCATGTCCATGTAGTCCAAATCCATAGGAAACGTACTGGCGTAGCTTTGCTGAATACTGCTTAGATCGAGTGGAGTGCCTGCCGAACCTATACCAGATGGTTGTTGAGCAAAAATTTGACCAGCTATGTTTGACTGGTCAAGGATGCTACCCCCTGCATCAAACTTTTTTACTTTATCACTCATCTCTCACCTACGGAGGTGTTGGGCGCGTTTCAGGTAGCGCCGAAATAAAGTTAATTGTTACTACAGCAGAAGCAACGCCCGGATGGGGGCTAGTTGCGGCCTCGGAGTTAAGAGCGGCGTCTATACCATCAGACGACCATATCATCTCTACGTACTCACCCGCTGTCAAATCCAAGTTAAAGTTCCAAGTTGCTTCGTTAACGTCGCTAGAGCCTTGTAATACAAAGTCTTTTGCTGTGTAACCTAAGTCTACACCGTTTCTTGCAATCCAAATAAACACCGTTTTAGAGCTAGCTGAAGTACTAGCAATCTGTGTAGTAAACTGAAAATTATAAACCCCGGCGTACGCAGCAGTTATCTGGCTATTCCCAACACCGTTAATCGAAAGCCCGCTTTCCAAGTATGTCTGGTTAAACGTGACCGGCTGCCCTGTGTTTACTACCGCTATAGGTTGATCTAGCGTGGAGAAGTATAACGCATTGGGTACGTCAATAAACCGACCCCCTAGCTCTCCAAATACGGTATTAACTATGTTAGTTAGCAAGTTAAAAAACAGACGCAGGATGTTATTCAGGTCGTCCAGATACTGCTTAAGCGGACTCTCCTTGGGTATCGGAAGTGCAGGCGTTTGAACCTTTTGTACTAACCTATCTCTTATTGCCACTAGCCTCTCCTACCATCAGGCCGCATATCCATCCTAGGTGCGCCTAGTTTCCACGTTACTCCTAGTTCTGTAGACTCAATTTTGATCGACATCTGCCGACCCCGTACCCGTGTAAATACCTGTCCTGTAAACTCTTCTACAGGCAATACGGCTGTTCTGGTGACCGTTGCACTGCTGTTACCCCCGACTGAGGCTGGGTTATACCGCCCAGAACCTGAGTTCTCCAAGGGGTTCAGAGTCATGGTAGCCGCAGGCGAACCTGCTGTAGAGCCAGTAAACGTCATGTCAGGTAACATCTTGTTAATTAACATGAACCTGTCGCCGTCATCCAAATCGAACTGTGTTGAGGTTATAGTAGCCGTTACAGCCGTAGGGGTGCCTGTCTCGTTGTCATCTACGCCGTTTTCTTGAAGCACCAAGTTGTTATTAAAAGTAGCAGCTATTGGGAACTCCCGTAGGTCTGAATCAATCCACGCTGAACGCGCCAAATTGCCGTAGTACCAGACTTTTTCAATATAGTTGTACACTACATAACGGTCGTTTCGTGTAGCTCCAGCAGAGCAGTAGAACCACCATATCTCGTCAAATTGCTCATTAGAACCACAGATTACTTGGTCTACTTGCTGTTGGTTGAAATCATCAAATACATAGCTACGCACTTCACAGGGTAGCGTCTTAACTGTACCGTCGTAGTAGTAAAACTTGTTTGTACCCATCCAGTAGGCAATGTTGCCGGAATATACCGCTGCGTTGGGGCTAGCTATGGTAATGTTTGTGCCTAGAAGCTGCGCCCCCCATACCTCTGGAGCGCCTAGATACTGTAGTCCATACAAGGCCGAATCAGTCCAGACCAACACTTCTTGCCGTGCTTGGATAGCATCTATGATCTCTGTACCGTCTGATAGCCGTAAACTACCTGCTTGATTGGTCGCGGCAGGTGTCCAGTTAGATATGTCTTCTTGGTCTGACCAACGGAGCAACATGGGGTCAAGTGTAGAACTGCCAAAATCGTTCGCCCCAAAACAAAACGCAAAGCGAAATATGTCTGATACAAACGCTAGGTTTACTATAATAGGTACGTCAGACGCTCCACCCAAGGAACTGACGTATACGCCCCGTGTTTCCACTCCAGAGCTTGCATCCCAGTAAAGCGGTACGCCTCCTCTGTGGGCAAAAAACAAATCTTCGCCAAAGTTAGATTGACTCCAGATACGCATAGGGGCATTAGTGGCACCACCTGTACCCCAAGTACCAAACCCCCAACGCCCCGCACCCCACCCAGTAAACGGCACTTCGACCTCATTGCCGACGGATATTTGGTATGCACCTACGACAGAAGACCCACCGTTGCCTGTGTCAGACGCATTGGCCGTGGCCGTGGCTGTGATGGTGTAGTTGTCAACGTCTACTACAGTAGCTACTGTGTATTCTGCGTTTAGTACATCAGCCGTAATGTTGCCACCCAGAGATACCGCACCGGAAAATGTCACGTAATCACCCTGTGACGCGCCGTGAGCTGTATCAGTAACAGTAAGAGTGGCAGAACCATTAACAGCGGCAAAAGTTACGTCACCCGCTGCTGTGGTTGCTCTAATAGGAGTAATATCAAAGTAGGCACCACCACGCTCTAGGTAGTACTTTAGATTAGTGCCTACAGCTACGAGATTCTGATCGCCCAGAGTTGCCCAGTTAAACAATGACCGGGCTACACCAAGATAAGTATCTGCGGAAATACGCTGCCACCCGCCTATTTTCTGGGGTAGCCCACGTCTAAAGCGCACCTTGTCGGTCTCGTACCACTGACCTTCGGCGGCATACCGGGTAGTTTCTCTGTTTACACCCGGCTTGAATTGTAATTTTCTAACTGCCATTTAAACCTCAATCCGCGTACTCACCACTAGCAATCATGTCGGTCAGCTCTAAAGCACGGCCACCAACCTGTTTTGCCCACCTAGAGTCCAAGAACTCTGTGGAGGCTTCTGTGTAGTTTCCCGCTTCCATAGCGGTTAATGCGCGTCGAAAGCCACGTAAACGCGTAGCTCCGAGGTTAAAACTAATGTCAATCATAGCATCTTTTCGGACATCATCAAGACCGTTAAACCACGAGTATTCTGTAGCTAACTCCTTGATTACTCTGGCAATATCGTTCTCTAGGAGGAAATCTACTTCTTCGTCAGACAGCCCAATACCGTTTTCTGGGTCTACATTACGCCCAATACCTACCGTCCAGTATCCGGCGGGACACTTATAAGCCACATGACGACCATTAGTTTTAACTTCGCCCTCATGACGCTTTAACATTTCTAGCAGTTTTTTCATTACTTTTTACCGTTTGACCCGCCGTAAAAAAAGGCCGCGCAGGTGCCCAGAATGCCTGATAACTGCCCCAAAACCAGAGAAATAATAGTCTCATCGTTCTGGTCATGAGGAAGGATGGTCACAGTCATTACATAAGCGCCGTACAAAACCAACGCCAGTATGCAAAACACCTTGGGTGTAATGTCTCCAGAGAACTTGGTTCTGGCGTCTTTTCTGTCATCAACTTCTGTTTTAAAAGACTCAAGGTCTATCTCCATCTCTCGGATACGATCCTTAAAATCTTTGTCTGCCTCTTTAAGCAATACCGCCTTTTCAGGCTCTCGTTCGATAAGGTCTTCAATCTCGTTTGCTGTAGCGTCTGGTATGCCTAGCTTAGAAGCCGCCATCTTGACAGCCATACCGGCCATTGGCCCGCCCGCTGCACTAGCTATAGTAGGTGCAAGGGATTTAAGCAGGCCACCGAGTTTCATTCCGCAGCTTCCACAATTGTATCTATGGTGTCACATACATCAGGCACTATAACGCCAGTAGTTGCTGACAAGGCACCGCGCCCTACAGCTCTGACACCTTTGTAAAACTGGTTACAGTATATTTCTTTATTTGCCATAACTTGTTCAACAGACGTACAGCTAGATAAAGTGAAAACAGCTAAAAAGCTAATCTTTAATAAACATTTCATTCGCCATATCCTCCAGTTCTTTACGGGCTAGTTTTTTGTCCTTATCCATTTGCACTACTTTATTAGCTTGTGCTTCTTGCTCATCCAGAAACTC
>Ga0222719_10002368_pt1 | contig 17274 bp, 14 predicted proteins | sample C33_34DmetaG_FD_165039 | JGI IMG/M metagenome (GOLD analysis project Ga0222719, IMG submission 165039) | Estuarine water microbial communities from San Francisco Bay, California, United States - C33_34D | ecosystem: Environmental > Aquatic > Marine > Unclassified | place: USA: California... | reverse complement strand
GTAATGTAGCCTCAGCAGCCAATGCGCGTGTTTCTTCCGCAGCAATAGCACTTTTGGTCGATTGACCGATTTGATAGAATATAGATGATGTATCTGGCATATTATTTATTAACTATAGTTAGTATTGATGGTTAAAAGTTAAGCAGTACCGTCCGAAACAAGCTCTGTCCAAGCAGAACCGTCCCAAATGATAATCTTATTAGTGTCCGTCTCAAAGTATGTTTCACCAGCAGTTGGCGAAGTGGGACGGGTTGACGATGTGACTGTATTTAATTTAGCCATTTCTTATTCTTCCTCGTTTTTTGGTTCAGACCATGCTTCTCCAGATAACACTTCGCATATAGCAGTATAATCAAGTGCGTCTTTTCCGTATAAGCATCGTGGTTTATTTCCCTCGTATTTAACAACACACTGATCGCCTGCTCTATTGTAAAGCAAGGTATCAACAGATGTTTGTAGTACCTCGTCAAAGTTAACGGTAGATACATCCGAAGCTTCAATAATTACATATTTTTTATTATTCATTGTATTAAGATGGTATGTCTGTTGTGAAAGTAGGAGAATTAAACAATGTTAAATCACGTCTAGTGCTTCCGTCAGTACCGCTATCAGCTACAGTACTTCCACTGCCTTCTTCCATTCTCCACCAAACCACAGGATTGTAAGAAGTTAAATCCGTAGGTACACCGCTGTTGTAAATTGCAGACATACTTGAACTTAAGTCGGAATGGAAGATAGCTATTTCATCGTAAGCCATTGACCTTCCGTAAATACCACCTGTACCTCTTCCGTACACCCACTGATTTAGTATGATTCTAGTGTCCGCTGTTGCTGTAGCTGTGTTGACAGTTTGATTACCAAACACAGTATCAACAGCTAATGCACCGTTAATATAAAGTTTTAGCGTACCTCCATTACTTGTGACAGCTGCATGATTCCAATTCGCCCAAGGGTCTGTATAGGTATAATCTTGATGATAGACTTTTAGCCCTCCATCATCGTAAAAGTAAAATTTACACAGCCCATTGGTTTCTCTAATTATACGGAACCTAGTAATCGACCCATTAAATAAATAGGTGTCATCTGAAGTAGAAACCCCAGCCGTATAAGTGGATTTAAACCAAAACGAAACGGTCCAATCATCCGTCTGTCCTAGAGTTAAATCACTGGCAGCTTTAGCGTCATCATCAATGTTATCGAAATCCAAAGCATACTGCTGCGAAAAGCTTACCGCCTCATTAGCAAACGTTCTCCACACTCCACTGTCATACGCAACAATAGCACCTGCATCGGTACTACCAGCAGCTTTCAAATATAACTCACCATTCTTAGCGAGTCCGTTAGTTACCAGCGATGATTGTTCGCTGTCGTTAATTACTGTAATATCGCTCATGTGTTTAGCTGTTGTTATAGACTTGCCAGTTACTACCGTCAAATACGTAGAGATCATAAGTATCGCTTCCGTACATGATAGTGCCGACGTCGTCGCTTGTTCTTGCTGATATGTTTGCTGCCGTGTCTACATCGGGTGCAACGGTATCTTCAGGGAAGCCGAGAATAGACTTTAAGAAGTCCGTCACAGCGTCCGTTTTATCTACCTTGTCATCCAACTTCGACTTAACGGTCTGTCCGATTTGTTGAAGTATGTTAGCCATTAGTGATTATATTTTTATGTTAGTGATTATTGATTGTCAAAACTATTGAGCAGCTTGCCATCCTGAGCTTGTAAATACATACAATTTATTAGTGTCCGTGGCAAAAGCCATCGTCCCTAATTCGTCATCAGTCCTTGCTTGAATATTACTCTCGGTGTCCAGAATAGCCTTGCTAGTGCTAGTAAGAGATATTAATAAGTTCCTGACACTCTGTCCCATTTGATACCATACGCTCATATTTTGCTTTCATTTTTATTAGGTTAAATCCGACTCTTGTTAGAGTATCATGGATCACCTGTCAAGCCTTCAAGAAATTCTGCGTGATCTCCCACTTCTTCTTCACGTGCATCTAGGAAGTACGGTAGCTCATTCCAAGCAGTCGTCCCGTCTCCTATCTTAATACGATTACGGTCAGTATCTAACTCAATAGCGACCTCTCCTTCCAGCAGTACAGGGTTCTCATCCTGCCACTCAGCATAAGTACCACGTCTTAATTGTATACGTTTTGTAAAACTAGGCATCTGGTTGTCCTCCGTCGAATATATCAGTGTCGTCCAATACAGGACCACCCCCGTCAATAGTAACAAAAAATGGATCACTCTCCAACGATGTAACCTTGGTTTGCAGTTCGTCAGCTTTCTGTTTGTTCTCTCTCACCTTTCCTGAAGATACAGCTGCTAGTGTCCGTTGTTGAGCAGACAGAGGGTGTGGACGAGCTATTGGACGACGAGGCATACTTAGCACTTCCAACGACGCAACGCCAAAGCTTTACGGGTAGGTCTGCCTATGGATAACGATACAGCCACCTTACTTCTTCTTCGGGAACCCACGTTTCATGTTAGCGTAAGCCTTTGGCGATATAGTTGACTTCTTCTTACTACGGCTGATACCGAGTTTCTTTCTTCTGTTAATGTTTGCGTATAATCCTTTTGGCATATCTATCTCTTCATTAGCAGCTCCATCATACGATCAAGCTTAGTGTTTATCTCTTTAATATTTGTTTCAAGACCACCCATACGATTCTCAACAGCAGTGTCTCTCTCACTTTGTGCTGCCAACTCTACCTCTATCCTAGTCAACCGTTTCTCGTCGTTCTCTAATCTATCTGACAGTTTCTTTATCATCCAACCAATCACTGCGAGTATTACACCAAGTGCTGTATCTAAGAAGTGGGAGAGGGACTCGGTCATTACGTAATAGCCCCTCCATTGGAAGTCGTTTCGTTAGCAATACCGCCTGTAGGTTGAGTTCCATTTTTATAAATATGAGCTGAGTTTGCTTTTAATCCATAGTCAGGAGCTGTAGCGTCGCTGTCGTTATTCTTACTTATAACAGATGAAGCTTCAATAGCACTAATACCAGCCGCACCGTCTTTAAACCTATTACCTTCCGCAAAACCTATTTGTTTGGAAAATATAATATTCTCAGTACCTGAACTACCTGTATCAAAAGCACAAAACTTCACGGTTCTTGGACGATATAATAAAGACACGAAAGAATTAGCTGTAAACTTTAAATATTCAAAATCTATGTCTTTGTGTTCAGGACATATTATAAAATATTGATTACCACCTGTAGAAGTAAAACCAGCAGTCTTCGTCATTGAGTTAGTATTATCAGCCGTATTGCCCCTGAATGTTATATGATTTTGGTTCTCAGGGATTTCTATCATTGTATCAGATCCTAAGTTTACATCATCAACAACATTAATAATCAACCCTTGTTCACACCTTGGCATCTCATCTAGTATTTCTTCAAGTCTAACCTTACTGTTTATAGCAAAAGCATTGCCTGAGCTAAATCCGTCAAACCTTCCAGCTCCTACACTAGATATATAAATCTCAAGCGAACCTTGTATATGACTGCCGTATTCAATCCAAGTAATGCCGCCTTTCTTCAGCGTATTACCCACACAGCTTTGAGCAACACCGTTAAATCCCCATAAATGGTTCGACCTAGTAGCGTACCAAATAGAACCTCTTAATCCCTGAGTTGGCTGAATAATTGTATTACCATTAAATGTAAGTTCACCACCTATTTTCTCAAACATCGGATAAGCTGCGGTAGTAACACCGTTATCGGTATAGACACCTAATAATTCAAAGTGATTAGAACTCATGTTCATCGACTCTGTAGTATTAAATCTCCAAAATGGTTTTGATACAGTAGAACGCTGTTTAGATTGCCAGCTATTGCCTACAACTTCCGCTGTTTTTGCAGTAAGTCCTAATCCGAATGAAGGTAAATAATCGACATCGTCAGCTTCAAATGTATTGTTAGCAATGCGTACATTATCCACACCCCAACTAGAGACAAAACCAATCAAATCCGTACCAGCTACATTAGTAACTAATTGTCTAAATCTCCAACCTCTTACAACATTGCTTTCGATTACTACATTTTGTAATAAATTTTGACCCACCTGACTTACAAAAATAGGGATACTATCAGGTCTTTCGTCTGTTGCGTTATACCAAGACATTAATGAGTATTTAGATTCAACCCAAGATGTGTGGTATATCGTATTGTTAGCAACTGTTACATTCCCCACTAAAGTATCGTCAGCAGAACCACTTAAATCTTGAACGGAAATACCTTGTAAAAGATTATCTTCAACGATGTTATTAGTAATAATTAAATTCGTACCAGCGTGACCGTCGATTCCATGTCTTGCATTTCTAGCACAGAAGTTATTAGAACATACACCACCTATCGATCTTAACTGATTAGAACTTGGAGTACGACCCAACACAACGCCGTATCCGCCTCCGCCATCAATTATATTACCTCCGAAGTATCCGTTATCAGTCAACGTACAATTAGTTACTTTAAAGTTTTTAGTACCAAGAATACTAATAGGAGTCTGTCTACAATGATGCCCGTGTATATTATCGAAAACTAAATTCTCGTTATATGTGGTAGCGGGTGTGGGAGGTTGCGTAACGGAGACTCTGATACCGTGGTAATTAAAATACCGCACTTCACAATCCAACACATTTACATTAGTACAGCTAGATATAAGTAAACCATTTATACGTCCTTGTACGTTCGCTGTGTAATGAGGTACAGGAGAAGTGGTATATGTGCCTAAATTAAATAAACCGTCGTCATAAGCATTACTCGATAATGTTAGATTTTTAACAGTTATATTAGTTTTGTCTTCCGCTTTTAACATGAACTCATCAGAAGCTGGGTTCGATGCTTTATAAAAATATAACACCGTCTTTTCTTTACCGTCGCCCATTAATGTACTGTTTGAGCTTATATTTAGTGCGGATGTTATTTTGTAAGTACCAGCAGAAAAATAAATAGTTCCTGTTACATTTAACGCGTTTTGAATCGCAGTAGTATCGTCGGTTACGCCGTCGCCTTTAGCCCCGTAATCCAACACATTAACAACATCAGCAAACCGCTTAGCAAGACTTCTAGCTTGAGACGAACCTGTAGCTGTTACTTGTGCTTCGTTGACAGTAGCAACGCTTGAGGCAGCTGTAGCAACAACACATATCTCAGCGGAGTTAGCAGGTATTGTATTGAATGTAATATCGGTAGCACCTATCGTGTAGTCCGTGTCAGGCACTTGTACAAGACCATCTATTGATACGATGTAAGCCTCTGCTTCAGTAGTTTGTGGAGTGAAAGAAAGAGTAAAGACGTTATCAGTGCCGTTACCTGTGTGTGTGGATTTAAAGAACCCAGCTAGGTTGGTATCGGTCAATGCTATCTGTGTGTCTACGTATCCTTTATTAACAGCATCCGTAGCAAGCGTACCGTCCGCTAAGTTCTTGATCTGCTTATTGTTAGCGTTGTAGTTTGTGCTTCCTTCTACCTCTCCTAAACCAGCGTTAACCCCGTCGTAAGCTTCTTCAGATAGATAACGGTTGTGTAAATAAGCCCGATCTAATTCAGTTTCCGTTAATACAGAACCATTTACAAAGTCAACTAGGTTAGTGCTTGGGTCGGATACACGTTTAATACGTACCAACTCACCACCAGCTATTGCTGTTGTAGGACTACTAAGAACAATCTTCTGGGCGGGTGACGTCTCTATTGTGTAGTTCGTGGTGAGTGTTTGATCGACTCCTTCTAATTCGACTACAACGTGTGAGTCTTCTAAATACGGAAAGGAAAATGCAAAGTCTGTCTGTCCAGCAGTCGCTGTGTAGTCTACGTAGGTGTTAGCCATGATATTATATTATTACTTATTGAGTGAGGAGTTCAAGCACATCTTCTGTTCTTTGTGTTCTCTTTCCTCTTCTAACTTCTTGTTGTAGTCTCATTATCTCAGGAAACTCTTTCAACATTTCTAATTTAGCTTTCTGTCTATAGCGTCCCATTACTCTGCGTAAATAATCAACACGAGGGCTAAGAAGACCGCTAAAAGACTGAGGATCAAGTGCTTTGTACTGCTTAGAGTTTATAAGCTTAGTTAGTGCTTGTCTTAATGTAAGATTGTTTATTTTAACTTTTGAATGTAGTTCTAACCACCTGTCATACGCACTTCTATCATTAGGCCCGTCGTAGTTAGTTAAATCAATAACACCCTCTAGTTTAGCATTAGGTGCAGAAAAACCATGAGCAACATTAGCTAACTCCGTTAATACAGGATCGTCTTTCTTACTACCCCACATTATAGGATTTAAAGGATTAACAATACCAGCAGCCCCTTCAAAGTATTCTTGTACAACAGGTTCACCAAGTGGGTTACGTTTTAAATCCATTGCTACACCCGGTATTCGTTTAGCTATAACATCCACGAGAGTACGTGTTTCTTTTAACTCTTGATCTCCTGCTATGGATTGTCCTTGATTAAGTATATTAGGTATAAAACCACCTGCAACGCCTCCTAAATATTTCCCAGCACTTGTTGACTCAGGGTCGAAGATGAAACTAAAAAACTTATCTATACCCGCTAAATACGATTTATTAGTAGCGTTCCTAGTAACCGTCAACATACTAGCAGCCATGACTTTCTCAAAGATATTAGAGTCGATGCTGTGCATCTTGCCGTCCTCTATTAAGTCAGCCATATCAGCAAACACACCTATCATAGTAGCCACAGGGTCTAGTCTTTGATAACTAATCCACTTGTCGCCTACTCTAATACTGTATGGCATATTACCAGCAGCTTGCCAAGCTTGACGTTGTTTATAATCCTTCGGACCACCACCGTTAATACGATCTTTATACATACTAACAACCGAAGCTAAAGCTGTCGTCATTATCGTACCAGTAGCTAATCTACCACGTGCTTCGGCTCTAGTTAACAAATCAGGTGTACCGTCAGGTTTAACAGCTACCATTTGTTCCATTAAAGACTTACGTGTTTTTTCCAGTGCAGGTGCTTTGTTATTTAATAGTGCGTCTATCTTATCTTTGTATTCCCCTCCTTTAAGATACTTAGCTCCGTTATACGCTGCTTCTGCTGGTGCTAGTAAACGACTAAAAGAGAATTTTAATATGTTGGTAGGAGTACGAATAAACGGTGCAACTACAAAAGCAAACGGAACACCATTAACAAAGCTTTGTAGTTTTTGCATATTTTTACCTAACTGACCACTGAAAGTGACTTCGTCTGCTGATCTAATATTAGGATCAACCCAATCACGTGCTAGTTGTTCTAGTGCCATGAAGTCGTTGTCTCTTGTCTCTGTTCCTACTAGCTGTTGTTGTCTAGCTATTTCAGCGACTTCTTGCTGCCTTCCTTCTACATATTCTGCAATGGCTTTTTCTCTGTCAGCAGGTGTAGCAAATTGTTCAGGTTTAAAAGTTTTGTTAGCTTCTTTAATTAAATTAGACTGTGAGAAGTTTCTATTAGACCTAGTTACCAAAGCATTCAACGAATCAGTTACATACTCAGCTACTTTCTCGCTGTCTCTTATGCCTAACTCATAAGCTTTTAACGTTAACTGTGCAACAGCTCTAGTCTTGTACTCGTTAAATTTGTACATCTGATCGACCGATGTATTAAATCTATTTGGCACTCTAATAACATTGCCAAAGTAATCTATAAACTGCTTAATGCCGTCGCTTTCTATTTCCTTACCACGCATACGTTCTACATTCTTTGCTGTTATAGAACCGATGCTTCCACCAGTTTGCTCGACAAAGGCTGAACCAGCATCTCCTATATAGTGGTCACCGCTCTTCCAGGCATTAAGCATGAATCTTACGAGGTCTTTCATCTGCATACCTTGTGCCCAAGAGTTAACAACAGCTTGTTTAACTTCAGGACCAGCACTAAACCAACCACCTATGTATCTTTCAAAGTTCTTTATTGAAGACGATAACGCACCACCCAAAGCATTGACTGTTAAAGTACGTGGTCCCCACATCAAAGAGTTCTTGTAATACTCCTGCACCATATCCATGAACTTACCACCTTCTGCACCTCTGACAGTTTTGTTCATAGCTATAATAGTATTCCACAGATCATCACCGTTACCGTTCTTAGCCAGTAGTATATTCTCAACAATATTATCTACAGTCATACCACCTCTTTTATTTAGGTAGTCTTGACGCAGTTTAGTATCGGATATTTCTCTTTCACTTAGACCGATCTTAACGTCCATCTGCCTAGATTTAAGACCTCTACCGAACCCACTTGCTAAACCTGATTGACTAGCTTGTATGTGTAGTTGTTGTTCTATTAAAGTTTTTAAACGAGCTTCGGTCATCTCCAACTCGTCTTCACTTACTTTTCCTTTGGTTTTCTTGTATTGTTCAGCTACGTCTAATATTTCTTTACCGTTAGCTGTCAACATAGATTCCAAAGCTTTCATACGTGCTGTTATACGAAACAACTCCTGCTTGTCTTTAGAGGCTTGCTGTACCAATGAGTTTAACATCTTTCCGTCCGTACCCATTGCGTCAGCTAGTTCATTAACTACCCCTTCGTCTAACATCTCTTGACTTAACTTAGCCATCTTAGTGCTATCTTGTAGTAGTTTGTTTGCAGTCTGTTCTGCTACTCCTGCTAACTCCTGTGGGTACATACCTTTAGGAAGTTTAGCCATCGTCTTAACTACTCCAGTCAACGACTGTTTACCTCCTACCTTAAAAGAAGGAACATCAGTGTCGTCAATCAAATCATCAACAACCCTTACAGAAGCCAAACCTTCGTCAGCTCTTTTAGTAACCTCTGCTGCTACTGTACCGAACTTAGTAGAGACTTTAACATCAAAACCGTCACCTAATACTTCACTTAGATACCCAACTAGCTCTTCTTTTGTAAAACCTTTTTGGTAAGCCCCTGTGCTATCCACAATAACTTCCATATTTTCTTTACTTATAAGAGTGTGCTTAGAATCAAAAACATCCTTACCACGTACATTGATAAAAGCTTTACCTCCGACCTTTAGTATTCGACCTATCTCACTTACTAAATTATCTCTAATATCCTGTGGTACTACATTTAGAACAGCGTTGTTTATTACATTGTCGTAGGAATTGGAAGCTATCTTAGATGAATCCTTAAATGTAGGTTCAAAACCTTTTTCAGGAAACGGCTCAAATGAGTCTGCTTTTATGCCTGCTTTAACTGCTATGTTTTTACCAGCACCAAAATCTATAGTAGAACCTTCCTTTAACTGTGGTTTTACTTTTTCGTATGTAGCTTTTGTTGTAGCGATCTGAGTGGGGTGTGCTCCTGTCTTTCTAAGTTTTATCTCAGGTATTTTCTGTTGTGTTCTAAACTGTTCCAACTCGGTCGATGTGACACTTTTTCCAGCTTTACTTAAAGCTTGAGCGTAAAGTCCTAAATCGACTAATCTAGCTTTACCCATGTATTCAGGTCGTCCTGCTGAAATTATTTGCGAACTATCTCTTAATACTTTATCAAGCAACGACCCCTCAGCACGTGTTGTATATCCTAATAAGTCTTTAACGGAATCTATGATTTTTTGAAAAATAGTACGACGATCACTAGAAGGCATACGTCTAAGTATTTTTTGTAAATCGTAGTCAGTAAAAGCTGCAACTAAAAACTCATCAAGGTCTTTGAATGCGTATAAAGTCTCGCCTTCAGACACACCGCCATATTTTAAACTCTTTAACTCCTTCTCCGCTTCTTTAAATGCTGAAGCTAAACCACGAATCGGTTTCGGTGCTTGTTTGTTTTTTATTACGTTATCTATGTTTTGTAAAGTTAATGCACGATCCTTACCACCGCTTTTTACCCATGCGTTTACTTTTTTAGCTGTAACACCGTGTAATATCTCGTGTACTATTGTCTGTTCGTCCGATGCTGCCCTAAACAGTGTAATACGATCTTTCACCAAACTATATGAGCCTAGCACATCCGCAGCCTTCTCTTGTCCTCTTATTTTAGAAGGATCAGCTGCTTCGTCTGAGAAAGTTATAAGAACATTCTTATCGTTTACATCTTTGATTAGTTTATTTAAATCTTTAGCGAGGGTTTGAACTTCTGGTAGGTCTGCGTTTTTTGAAAGTGATTTTAATACATTCTCGACGGTAGGGGCTGTCTTTCCCTCTGGGCTTATTGTTTCATACGTCGTGTTGTTAATGGTCTCTTTCTTGTATCCTTCACGTATCAACTTCAATGTAGAATCATCTAGCTTACGAGCAAACATGGGATGCTGTCTTCTTATCATACGTTGAGCTAACTCTAATTCTTTAGTCTCATCTCCCCACTTCATCATTGCCGTGGTAATAGCGTCTTCTCTGTCTGCCCCTTTTTGTAGTTCTACATTCTTTGTCTTAATAGCGTTTATACCTGCCATCACAGATTTGGATACAGCACCTACACCTAGCCCAACTAACACACCTTCCAGTACATTCTTGACCCTACCCATCGCTTCGTTGTCGTCAGGGTCGGCAGCTAAGTATTCAGTTATTGGATTCTGAAGTTCAGGGAATTGTTGTATAAGATTAGACAGTCTTTCTTCTTGTCCATCGAACGCTACAAAGTCAGAAGCCATCTCAGCTCCTAAGTAACCCTTCCAACTAAGATCAGTAAACTGTCCGGGCTTTGCACCTTTGGTTACCGCTTTAGCAGCTTTACCTGCAACACCTGTTAATTGTCCTGCTCTTGCTGCTTTACCTGCTACACTTATACCCTTACCAATAATACCAAACGGTACTGCAAATTGTGTAAGTCCTTCTATTAAAGTGCCGGGTAATGTTTGAGAGCGTCCAAAGAAACGTTGTTCGTCCCAGTCAGGAAGCATATCAAAAGATAGAAAATCACCTAAATTATAAACACCATGTGCCAATCCCTCCAACCCACGTACAGGAGCAGCAAACGCATCAAACACATAATCACTTATTCCTAGTTCCTTTTCAGTTGTATCTTCTGCAAAATCAGGTGTGTAGTTTTCTAACTTCATTACTTATAAAATTTCTTACCAAGCTTACCGTTAAGGTTAATAAATTCTTTTATCTTTTCTTGATCGTTTTCATCTAATGATGTACCAAAAATAGAGTTATACAATTCTAATTCAGCAGAGTAATCTTCAACCGTACCTGCTTCAATTTCAGATAATCTTTCTTTTGCTATCACAGGATAAATACCCACTAAATCTTTTACAGCTTCTTTGTCAATGGGTATCTCTAGCTCTCTAGCTGGTCTTGTTTCAATAATAGCACCTACACCATACGCACCGATTCGTCCTCCTATTATCTTTTGTCCTTGTTGAGTGGCTTGCTTGTGGGTAGTGCGTCTAGTAACCCTTGGTATTTTTAATACGTATTTACCATTCTTAATGTTTTCCAAGTTGTACACATCTTCCCCTTTAGCCATTAGATACATAACAAGACTACGCTGGGCTATTTCTTTTTGCTGCTTAGTTGTGGCTGTAGATTGAATAGTATTAACAGCACCCTCTATGGGGTTTTCATATAAAGAGGTCTGTCCGTATATGTTATTAGCGGTTCTTACTGTAAACTCAGAGCGTTCTAAATCTTTTGCTATTTTATTAGCTGATTTAAAATCTCCTTCCAATAGCTTCTCTTCTATATCAAAAAAAGTTTTACCAACGAGAGGTATTGCTTCTTCTAAATCTCGTGTAGGATCAATTAAAGACTTCTTAGCTGCTTCTACGTTCTTTTGTCCACTTACGATAGCAGAAGCTTTTTGTTCGTTTTTATATTCTGTAATAAAACCGTTTAGCTCGTTCTCATAATCCTGTACAAACTGCTGGTCCCACGCTTCCATATCCTCCGATACTTCAGTCTGCCACTTCGTGCTGTCAACTTTATCACCCTTAACATTACGATAACTACCTGTACTTAACTCTAAAAACTTTTGATCTCTTAATTGTGAATACTTTATTTTTAGTTCTTCTGACTTATTAAATATAGTAGGGTCAATTTGTGACTTACCAGTAAGATCGTCTTGTATGACATTGGTAGGTAAACTAGCTATTCTATCAGCTGTGTACTTAATTTGATTTCTATAACTAGAAGCCCCTGTCACTCGTTGTTCGTGTATTTGTTTAAAGCGTACAACGTTTTCGTCTTCCGAAGTCAACGACATAGCGGTGTTTATAACTTTGATACCATCCGAACCTCTAGCATAAACATTACCACTTTCCTGTAGTTTATTAATAAAATAATCTTTTACCTCTTGTTCTGTCGTTAATACGGTATCCTCGGTTTCAAAAGACTTTCCTTTACTAATGGCAAGCATAGCACTAACAACATCAGCTTCGGTCTCCTGTAACAGTAAAGCAGCATCACCTTTATCTTTGGATACTCTACGTTCGCTTACTTCAGCTACACGTTGTCTTATCCTAGCTTCCTCTGCACCGTACTCTCCAAACACATCATCTATAGAACTCTCTGGGTCAGTCCCCATCTTAGTAGTCCCTACCCTTAAATGACCTGCTGCGTAATCTAACCACTGTTCAGCCGCCTCTTCGTTACCGTTAACAGCGTGTGTAAGAGCTACGTCTTCTATGAGTTTAAATAAATCAGCAGGATTTAAAGCACCTTCGTTTGTCTCCCACCATTCATCAATAGCAGGTATATTTGCTAAACCTCCTTGTTGGTCAAGTAACGATGCATTATATAATACGGACTTGCCTGCTAATTTTAACTCTTGTCGTGCTTGTGTTGTACTCAAACTATCGTGAGCCAATGTGTAACGTCTTGTTGTATCTCGTATAGCACCTTCAAAACCGTCGTTAACAAACATACTACCTAATGAGTCGTACTTCTGTCTGAGCGTATCTTTGGATTCGTTAATTAAATCATCAATATTAGCGTCTGCATTAGCTGGGTTTTCAACACGACTCTTTAGCTCTCTTTCGTATTCGTCGTGCATTAAAGCACCTATCGCTTTCAGCTTACGTTTTTGATTCAACGGAGATGTCAACCATCCCATACCACCACGACGTACTTGTTTGTCTAGTTCTCCTTCCGTCTGTTTCAGCATAGCCTGAACTTCTTCAGGACTCTTCCCTGCTAACTCTTCTTCAAACTGTTCTGCTTCTATATCGGCTACTTGTGTGTACTGCTGTAACAACGGATTAACTTGACCCAACGCATCAGCTAGGTCCATCAACTTGTTACGTCCTGCTTGTTGAACCTGTACAGCGTACTGTCCTCCCCGTTGAATGGTAGGTGATATACCGGGAACTGCTCCCCCTAATCCTTGTACTTGTACTCGTTCTGCCATGTTAGTTTACGCTATACATATACCTTGAACCAGCTAGTCCCGGCATAGGAGCGTCTCCTGTTTGAATAACATTAAAAGGACTGCTGCCTCCTACTTCTGTTCCGGGTAGTCTACTTCCTATATCTAAGCCTGTAGCGTATCCGCTAAGACCTTGTTGAAGTGCACTTAATCCTGCCCCTAAAGCACTAGGACGATTTATAGGACGACCAATACCGATCTGACGTTGCATCGTAGCAAACCCTGCCTGTTCAATACCAAGTCCTGTTGCTACTCCACCTAGTTCCTGTTGTCTTAAAAGTGCTGCACGATACCCTGCTTCTTGTCGTGTGTAGTCATCCATCAACGCTTGTACACTAGCTCCTGCAACACCTGCTTCTCCAGCAGATACTCTGGCTCTTGCTAAGGCTTCTTGTGATTTACGACTAACTTGTTCCAACTCACGACCTACCGCTTCCTGCTCTTGTGCTTGACGCATGCGAAGAGAGGTTTGTTCTTGCATGAAACGTTGACGTTCAGCTGCTGCTGCTTGTGCTTGATATTGAGCTTGTTGTTTCGCCATGCGTCGCTGCCCTGCAAACTGAAGACCAGCGGAAGTAACACCAACAGCAGCAGTTGTTGCGGCTAAACCTAAAGTGGTTGCTGCTGTTGTTCCTGCTGTTGCTCCTAAAGCTACTCCTAATGGTGCGAAAAAACACATATCGTTTACTTCCTCTCTAATATAAATGACATATACCCGTCGTACTGGCAATCGTTAAACTCGGCACCCAACCACTTCAACCACCTCATACTCAACGTATTAGTCTTCATTACCACGTTAGTCAAATAGTCAAAACCCATCATCATCTCATCTACCCACTTCTGTGAGTTCTTTACAAAATACTTCTTAGCACCCTCTAAACGACGTGTGCCTAATAGCCATACAACTCCTACGTTATCGTTAGGAACTACTCCAAAGCTACAGTATAAACCGTCGTTGTCCCGTAGTGAATAACACTTGATACTGTTTTGGAACGATATGTTAACTGCGTCCTTTGGGTGATGCATAAGACCGATACACTCCATCATGTCCTCTTCCCGTAAGTCGTCGTACAACTCAAAGGCATCCATATCAGGCATTGCTGGCTCCACTCTAAGACCCATATCTTCTACTCCTCGGTATAAACATAGATTCAAACTCTGCAGCTAACAGCTTGACTGGCAAGGCAGAACTGCTCTTTACTTCAATCGTTGTGTCTTCTGGTTGTCCTTGTACTGAAAACTTAAAGTGTCCGTCTTGTGGTGTGAAACTGTTAAGTGTTAAGTTAGACCCTAGGATGTCAGGGTTGAATGCATACGTGTATGTATCTCTAAACTTAGGTGTTACTTCTACGATAAAGTGTCCGGTGTCTGCATAGTTAAGACTACCACTACGGATTGTTTGAAAGGTGTAATCAGATGCAGACCGTCCTCCCCGTTCCGTTGGTTGTTTTAATGTCTGATCGGAGAACCTGTACAACATATCGTACGGGAATCCTGCGTAGAAGTCTGTACTTGTTAAGTCACCACTCACCGTACCTGCTGTTGCAGACGTCCTTGTAAATGCTACCCTGTGCCCGTTCTTTGTGTATATATCTACACCTGTTGGATCGTACGGAAAACCACTGATTGTTGTAGTACCACCACTAAAGCTAGTTGTTAAAGTACTACCGTCTATCCTGCTGTCCAACAACAACGTATATCCGTTATCGTCTTGTAAGTCATTCTCCATCGGTAATACTTCTAAGTAGGTGGAGGTCGTATCGTTTGTCAGGATGTATAAATCTGATTCGATAAAGTCCAACCCAACAACGTCACGATTAAGTGTAAACTTCTGCCAAGCACTTTGTATCTTCTCTTTGTTCTGCCAAAAGTACTTATATATAAATATCTCTTTACGGTTCTGATTGTTTACCACTGCTAATACATTCTCCACAGCAGTACCTGCCATAGCGATAACATCAGACTTAACGTACGTTGGTACTTGTGCTGTTATTTCAGCAGCGTCAAAGATAGCAGTGTCGTTGTCTATGTAGTATTCAGTCAGCCCGGTGTATGTGTTACGCTTAAATGGGAAGTATACATAGTTGTTAAGAACAATAGGCTTGATACGTCCTGACGCATCGTACTCGGTAGCTGGTGTGATACTTACTGTCTTAGATGTTAACAACTCCTGACCACGAAGAACGAACTGTGTGCCTTCTGAAAAGATTAACAACTTCTCTTGGAACGGGACTGCGTGTTTTAGTATAGCTACTTTTGTGTGACTGATACCTACATCTATAGGAGCACTATCTAACAACGATAAGACGGTAGTCCTCCAAAAGTTAAAGTATTCATCAGCTTCACTAAATACGATACTTGCATCTGTTAGTAGTCCCAGTCTGTTCTTGAAGAAGAAGATGTCGTTTATCTTTTTAGGAATCAAAGGATCGGTAGTAACAAACGTAGGAGCAGGATTCGTGTCGTCATCACCAGCTGTTCTGTTACCCCAAGTCGTCGTGTCTAATGTCCAATTCTCAAACGTAGCGTCGTCAGGCTTTAGTTGTAACGGCATGGTTGTAGCATTGATGCTTACCTTTACACCGTATCCAACGTCTTCTATCCATGTGCCCTCACCAAACGCAATACCGTCTTTAGTCTGAAACTTTACGTAGTAATCGTCTTGTACTAGTTCCGTATCTCCTTTGACCTTAACTCTAAAATTGTTATAAGCTTTAGCAGGTAGGTCAGTAATACTAGATACTTCTTTATATACTAAACCTAGTCCTTGATCGGCTAAACCATCCTTAACTGATATATGAAAGTCAGAAGTGCCTGTGATTCTTATACAAGCGTTTTGTACTTCCACAGTTTGAGACACACCAGTAGCTGCTATTGTAGATGTAGCTGTAGCTGATCCTGTATTGAATGAAATAGTAGGTGCTGATATATAGCCTCTGCCTCCGTGAGTAACAACAATCTCGGTAACTACACCATTTGATAGTAAGGCATAACCTAAAGCTTTATCGCTACCTGTAGCGGGGTTTCCGAATGTTACAACTGGTGGTGACGTATATCCGCTTCCTCCGTTTGTTATTGTAACAGAAGTTACTTGACCACCTGTTCCTAAAGTCTGTGCTAGTTGTCCAGCTATGTATTCAGTGTCAGCGTCTCTACCGTCTCCTGCTGAGTTGCCTGTTGAATCCGGATCGCCTGATGATGTGCCTCCTCCACTCTCATAGATAAACTTCTGACCGTCTATCTCTACACTGTATTCCTTATCGTAGTCACCCAATTTAACAAACACGATAGCATCGTAGTCAAGAGCGGCACTTGTCGTACTGCCTAACGCTACCGTTTGTTCTTTGTTAGCTATAAATGTGTAGTCAGCAACGGTTAACGCTTTGACGTCTTCTCGTGGGTTGCTGATGTTATTGAGGTAAGTCTGTGCGTCTGCTGTTATAGTTACCGCCTTCTCACTTCCATCACTCAGATCAAACACAGACAGATCATTGTTATCTATAACGGATACAAACCTGTTCGTCTCGTCTCTGTCTATTACTTGTACGTGTGTGTTGTTTGATACTTTACTGGTAAACAACTTGCTGATGTGACGGGTGTTCGGTCGTTTTACCAACCCTTCAACAACAGTAGCCCAAGCATTTACCTGCTCGTCACACTGACCGGGATACCTAAGATTGTCTGGTTGTTGTGATACGCCCTGAGCTAGATTAGGTACGCTGTTAACTAATAACGGCATTATCTATCTAGCACTCGTAACACGCTGTAGTCGTCAAATATCGTCCTGTCTGCGTTCTCGGAGTCGCTGTCTATTGCTCTAGCTTTTGCTTCGATCTCGTCCCGTAACGCAAAGCCTTCTATCTCACGGCTACCAAGGAAACGATTAGCAAACACACGTGCAGCTTTAACGGTGATGTAGTGTCGGAACTGTTCAGGTATTTCCGTGAAGTCCAACTCAAAAGT
>Ga0222719_10002366_pt1 | contig 17293 bp, 33 predicted proteins | sample C33_34DmetaG_FD_165039 | JGI IMG/M metagenome (GOLD analysis project Ga0222719, IMG submission 165039) | Estuarine water microbial communities from San Francisco Bay, California, United States - C33_34D | ecosystem: Environmental > Aquatic > Marine > Unclassified | place: USA: California... | reverse complement strand
GTATCAGATAGTTGGTACATACTTAAACAACATGAAAGACATGAAGAGATACTATTCACTATCTTTACTTACTTCTTGGGTATAGGTACACTCTTACAGTATTATATACACCCTATCTTCTTTATATCAGGTATGGGATTCTTTTGGGTAGGTACTCAGACACAATTCAGAGGTGAATCCATTAAGGAAACTATCCATTATCTAGGAGCAGTCTTAGGTATAGGTTTATCCCTTATCGGATTAGGTCTTACTTTTTCGTGGATTCCCTTACTCCTTATGTTAGTATTGGGAGGTATAGGTAAACTCTTAAAGATAACAAACTTTTTATGGTGGGTAGAGATACTCGCGTTCATCCTTGTAATTGGAGGATTATGGTTTGGGTAAGAAGATGGTGGAGATTATGGGCTCGGGCTTTAGGAGGCAAGGAAGGTTCTACAAGAGAAGCTGATATAGTAGCATTTTGGAGAACTATGATTGTTTTACAAGCAATTATTACTAATGGGTTTATAGTTTGGAATATACTGAGAAGATGGTAATACTATCAATAGAAAAGAAGAGAAAGAAAAAAACGACTGAGTGGGATTAATAAAAATTTTTAAAAGACCGACACTATGCTAGTGTTATAAGCTTTTAAGTGAAAGGTTTAAAGTTTTATTTTTTCCTTTCCCCCTACCCCCACTATAAGCTATATATAACTAAGCAAAAAAAATAGACCAATTATGGAAAAAGAATTTATTAACATACCGAGAATGAAAGAAGATTTGAAAGAATTAACAATTCAAGTTGATACATATTTAAAGGTAGTTGGTCAAAGAAAATTACCCCCCTCGTATATAAAACTAATGGAAGGGGTCATAAAACGAAAAGACCTTCTTAAAAGACAACTAACCGATATGGGAGAACTATGAGTTATATAATTGGAAGTCCTTGTGTAAGTACTTGTGATACTGCGTGTGTTGCGGTCTGTCCTGTGGATTGTATTCACGGGCCCATCAACGTAAATGGTAGAGGAGAAGAAGTTGCTGGAATGAGTAAAGAAGAGATTCAAGGTAAACAACTTTATATAGACCCTTCTGAATGTATTGATTGTGGAGCATGTGTACCCGAGTGTCCACCTAATGCTATATATGCAAGTGAAGAAGAGGCGATTGAAAAAGATGGTACTGATGAGTATGTAAAAGCAAATTATGAATTCTTTGGTCAATCATGGGGAAAACCAACAACACCAGATAATCCACAACCTCCTAAAAAACTATTTTAATGAGTGAGGAACACAAAGAAAACGAAGATTATATGAAACATTTCCGAGATTTGGAAAAGGAAATGTTAAAGATTGATTTAGATAGAGGTTCTGTAATGCCATTAACAGTAGATGACTTTACAGATTTATTCGGTGAACCAACAGAAGTAGATTTGAGTGATATGACACAATCATACCTTAGACAGTATCATAGACATGGTGAAGAACATATACCAGTCATTGTAGAATCGTTTAGTAAAGAGTGGGTAACTAAATTACTAAAACACAATGAAGATGTAGAAGAGTATGAATTATGTGCAATAATAAAAGAACATTTGGATGTCTGTAAGTGATAGAAATTTAGAATTTCAAGAAGTACTTAAGTGGAAATCAGATGGAATACGTCATAAGGAAACTCATGATTGGTATTCTTCGGATTCAGAGAAAAACTTTAAAACATATACTAAAAAGGTTTCTAAAAAAACATATGATTTTTTTAAAATTAAACCATTTAAATATAAATTTAATAATGAAGGGTATAGAACACCTGATGATTTCAAAAAAGGTGACACTGGTATTGTCTATTTAGGTTGTTCTCATACTGCAGGAGTGGGTACTCCGTATAATTCAACATGGGTTAATCGTGTACATGATTCAGAGGATGGTAAATGTTTTAACCTTGGTATCCCAGCAGCATCACCAGGAACTTGTTTTAGAATATTATCTTATTGGAAAGAGTTTTTAAATATAGATAAAATATTTCACTATTCTTTATTATCACCAAGATATGAATTTATATATGATATAAAAAATTCAAGGAAAATATGGGATTATTATGGTGCATATTTAGATAGACTTAAAGAAGATAAAAAAGAATTTCCATATGATAACTTTATTATGAATTCATTTTTAACAGAAGAATATAGATTGTTAGACCAACTTAAGAACTTTATGGCTATTAACGATATATGTAACTCTCTTGGTATTAATTATTATCTTGTTACCGAACCTATGTTAGAAAAATGGAGAATTGATAATATAGATACAATAGACCATAATATAAATGAAAACAACTTAACCTTTGTAGGTGCAAGAGATGCTAGACATTATGGTACTAAAACACATTTTGTTTTATCAGAGTACTTTAAAAAACTAAGTGCTGAAAGCAAATCTACTAAAATAAGTTTTGATATTTTAGGATTATGATAGATTACGATTACGAAGATGCATACGAATTAGAGTCAGATATATACTCTAAAAATTTTAAAACTCCACAACAGATTATGGAACACCAACTTTGGGTGGTTCATAAAGGAGATTATAAATCTTATTTAGATTCAATTGAATGGGATACACCTCCTCCACCTGAAACTGAAGAAGAGAAAGAACAAAGATTAGAAGAAGAAAAACAGAGGGAGCTGGAAAACTCTCCATTCGCAAAATGGTTTTAATATGACAATAAAAGATTACAAACAATTCTTAAACTCACTACCAAAAGAATTTGATGAGTTTGAGATAACACATCGTGAATACACAACAGTAGATGGTGATTCCTTAAACGCACAAGAAGTACCAGTGTATTCAGTACACATTGATGAACTTAATAAAAAGGCGTGTAATATGCACAAATCTTCTTATGAAAGTTATCAAGAGTTTACCACAATCGAAAAGATTGAAGTGCCTAACGTCAGAATACCGATGAGCAAATTACAATAATATGGATAATTTAAAATGGAATTATGTACTACTTGGTGCAATTATAACAACCATAGCTCAACTCGGAGCATGGGCTCAACATAATGTACAATTTAAATATCCAAGATTTGATGAAACGTGGTGGGGTTGGTATGTATTGTCAATTCCCTTAACTTATCTATTCATAGCAGCAACAAAATATAATGTTCTTGGTTATGCTGGAAGTATATGGGGAGCTAGATTCGTTGGATTTGCTATTGGTATGATAGTTTATGCTATTATGATTCAATGGTTCTTTGGTGAGAAGTTTACAATGAAGATAGCAGTTCAACTATTTCTTTGTTTTACTATAATATTAATACAATCCTTTTGGACAGAAAATAAATGATAGAACTTAACTTTAATAATAAGTTAGATAATATAACTCGCAATATTCTTTTACACAATACAACTATTTTAAAAGATGATGAATATCTTATTGTAAGATACAAGGATACTGATTTTAAAATAAACTTTGAATCTGAAAGACCAGATATAACTTATTATGGATTTTGGGAACATACATATCTAAATAAACCTCTACCAAAACAAATAAAATCAGAATACGCAATTATAGTAGAAGGAGAAGATTATCGAGGATTTGATGAAGCAAAACCATACTATGAAAAACTGTTGGGTGATAACTTTGCAAATAATGTAGATTATATTTTTACACAAACAATCTTTAAATGGAACATAATAGCAGGAATACGATGGTTTAAAGAATATGAATCTTTATCTAAACTAATAACTCATCCTTATAACTTTGGTTATTTTATAGGAAGAAAAACCCCACTAAGAGTTAAATTAGGAAATCTATTATCAGAACATCAATATTGTTTTATTAATCATTGGAAAAACAAAGAGTATAATCCATCAACAATGAAATGTACCCAACTTAATGATTTATATGGTCAAAGGGATTTCGATAATCTAATTGATATTTTCCCAACTATATTAAATAAAAAATCAAATTCAGATGCAAAAGTATGGAGTATGGATTATTTTTTTAGATTATTACCAAATGTAAAAGTATTAATATTAGATGAAACTCACTCTGATAGAACAGAAAAATTAGATATAAACTTTTTATCTGAAAAAACCTTTGGAACTATTTTAGCAAATGTTCCATTTATTCCAACAAATATTCAAACCTTGGATATGATACACGATATTATAAAAATAGAACCACATCCATTCTATTCAGATATTGAAAAAATATCAGTAAACCCTCAATTAATCAATGAATTTGTTATCAACTTTAATAAAAAATTTGATATAAATTATAATATTATTAAAGAATGGTCTAATTCATTACATAATATAGTACTAGATAGATTATATAATGAGAATTCATTACTTGAATATTTTAAAAATAAGCCAAAAAAAGTACTCTAAAAATTTGGAAATCTCGATTTTTTTTCGTATATTTACTATGTAAATGATTAAAACTTAAACTATGAGCAATACAAAATTCACAAAATGGGTTGATGCTGTTAATCAACAAAGAAAAGAACATTGGGATAAAAACTACTCTTATAAAGAATATACTCCCCTTACTGTTAAGAAAGGACAGAAATATATGAAACTTATAGATGAAGGTTCAGTATGGGCTTTTGTTTCTATGTGGGAAGGTGTAGTGAAAGGTTCTTTAGTATGTAAAGGTGATTTACTGAAACCAGCTTCTTGGAACGCACCAGCTAAACACTCAAGAGGAAACATCTTTGATGGTTCTGATAAATGGAATTTCTATGGACCAACTTATTTGTAAGATATGAAAGTACTAATTAAACCTAACGTAGTAAAACCTTGGAGTAAGGAAATGTATGACTACAATGATACTGTAGCGGAAATAATGAAAGATGAGATTCAATCACAACTTGAATCTGCATATTCAAAACAAGATACACACAAGATAAACGAACTGGTCACACTATGTGGTGGCATCAAATTCGGTGAAGGATACGAACTCGAAGAGATGTATGAATCTTGTTTAGAAGAACTAACTATGGTTCAGAACTATTGGTTAAATGAAGAATGGGATTACGCAGTTAAACAAAATGTTGTTGATGATGTTGTTCCTTATAAATTCGTTGGTTATGACAAATAGTAGTTGGTACTATCGAGAGATGGGTTCTCGAAATAAAAAGACAGGAAAGTTATCTTACTACCAAGTAAGAGTAACAGATTACAAGATTGATGATTGTGAATGTCCAGCAAGACAGTTTCGTTCTTATTCACCTTGTAAACATATGAAACGATTAAAAGAAAAACTAGACCACCTAACTATTTAAAATATGTATTTTGAATTAATATTCGATAACCTAGATAAAGTGTTATCTCAATACGATAAAACAATTGTAATGTATGGTGCAGATTGGTGTAACGATTGTGTAGATACAAAATTACTATTTAAAAAATTATCCGAAAAATATGAAGATATAGCATTTATATATTCAGATTCAGACAACTTAAATTACAGTAGAAGTTTTGTTGAGTTTGAAACTATTCCAACCTTTGCTGTATTTGAAAATGATAATCTTGTTGCACATGAATTCGCAGTTGATACTAAAACAATAAAAAATCTTTTAGATGAAATTATCAACTGAAAAATTTAATGAAATTGTATCTGAATTAGAAAAGACAACAATTATATCAGATAAAGAATATAAAAAACTTATATCAGCAGTAGAACGATTTGATGAACTAAATGAAGATTCAGACGGTTATGATAAAACAATTGAACCAGTAGAAGGTCAAGGTAAGGTTAGTAATAAAAAATTTGTTTGGTATTCTCTTACCAATGAAAAATTAAAAGATTTACTTAGTGATATATCTAAAAGAGATAAATCAGAACTATTAACCATTTATACTATTGATGCATATCCACCAGAATTTACAGTTCCTCATATAGATAAAGCATCTGAACTAACACTAACCATTTTGTTAGAGGATGATTTTGAAGGAGGAGATTATATTGTAAATGAAAATCGAATAACCCATATGAACGAAAAGGGTGCATATATTATGTGGAAAGGTAAAACAGATGTACATTCATGTGAGCCATTAACAAAAGGATTTAAAAAAACTTTAATAGCCTGGTATAGAAAACCAACAACACTTTTATGAAAAATATAGATTTCACTAAGATACACCAGATACGATTACTGAGAAAAGATTATAAAAAAATGAATAGGTATCCACATTATAAAATGATGTATGCGGATAAAAACAATTTCAATAATTTCACAGATGATTTAAAAACTGTAATTGATTATATAAAAACCCAACTTACAGATTGGAATGATGCACCAGATTGGAATGAAGTATTAGAAAGATTTAATTCAAATTCTCATTGTTTACTTTTTTATTACAACAACAAGATTATAGGTTGGAATTGGGGTAATACAAATGTGGCATTAGATTGGAAAACAAACATACAAGATTTACCTCCAAACGAAGTATATGGTGGTGGGTGTTTTGTAACAAACTTGATTGATAGACCAGCAGATGCTGGATTAATAAACTACAATATGATTTTTGAACATTGGTTAGATGTAATGGGATATGATGTGGTTTATGGATATTTAGATGATTGGAATAGAGTTGCTAGGAGAGTTAACTTTGCAAATGGATTAACAATATATAATTTTCTTAAAGAAAATTTGGATAATTCAAAATAAATTCGTATCTTTACGAAACAAACAATTAAATTTAAAATAATGAGTGAAAAACTATATTTAAGAAGGTGTGAGAAATACACCATTTGGGAAGCAACAGCAGAACCTATTGAGGTTGATGTTGATAAACTAAAAAAATGTGACCCTCCTTATGAGGGAACCACAACAGAAGAACTTTGGGATTATCTACAAACGAATCTTTACGATTGGGATAACCAAGATGAGTTCATTGAAAACAATAAAGAAGTTTATGGTGAAGATGAACTACAAGACCTTTTATTGGAAGATGGATATCACGATAGAGAGGTGTATTCTGATTCAAGAGAAAAGTTCGGAGATGATTGGGTAGAACTTGGACATAAAAACGAAGAGTATAGAAAAACAGGTGGATTCCAATCTCTACATGATAATGGTAATTGGTAAGTTATGGCAATAGATAAAGACAAAGCAAAAGAGTTAGTTGACGATGCGAGATACATTCACGATTCGTTAAAAACATATCTTAAAGATGATAGTATAGAAGATTCATTGTTATTCTTTTATGGAAATAAATGTATTCAGTTAGCATCTGAACTTTTCAATGAAGTAAATTATAGAGATATAACAAAAAAACAAAAGGGTTATACTTATGATTTACTAAATGCATTCAAAGAGAAGTATCCTGATTTCGAAGATGAATTTAATAAACAATAGTTATGGCAACAAGTATGGATACATTTGTTTCTGTTAGAAATGGAAACAAAGAAGTAGCAGAAAGATTGAAAGAGTTATTAGATACTAATGATTCTAATCAACTTGTAAACAATCTATTAGATACAGATTTTAGTGAAGATAATTATCCAACAGTAGATTGGATGATTGATAACGTTGGTGCAAAATGGATTACATCTGAGTTTCATTATGATGATGACCCTACGATGTGTCATATCCAATTTGAAACTGCGTATTCAGTACCACAGGGATTTCTAAAAAGATTAGCCGAAGAACTTGGTAAGGTAAAGGAAGATTGTTATATAGTTGGTGATTATGAAGATGAGGCACCATCACTAATTGGAGCCTTTGTATATTCACATGATTATGAAGATATTGAAGATGATGATTCAATAGAAGTTGCGGATATACTTGAAATGATGGAAGATGATGATATTATTGAGGATGTAGATTTCAATGGTGATATTATTGAATTTGATGGAGGGTATGATTGGTTTAGTGGTTCTCCTAATGGTAGAGAAAAGATGCATGATTTACAAGCTGAATTGAAAAAATCTTTAGAAGAAGCTTATTTAGAATACTTAGAAGATAAAAAGAATAATCCACAAGATTACGAATGAGAAAGTTAGTTTACCAAATAATAGAAGATGATAAAAAATATAATTTAGAATTTATCACAGATAGAACTCCTCAATGGACAGAGCAACAATATACAAGACATCGTATTAATTGTAGAATGGAATTAATTTCAAATGAAACCACAGAAGAAAAAGAACCAATATCAAGAGAAGTTGAATTGGGATGATATGACTCATGGTGAGGCATCGCATCACATTGGTAAAAAAACTACTGAAAAGATTCACAAATCCAAAAAAGATTATTCTCGTAAAGGGAAAAATAAACGTAATTGGAATAGTTATGATGATGATTCATTTAATTCAGACCAGTCATTTTAAGATATGAATAAGGTAATTGTTACAGGATGTTCATACTCTACCAAGGCTGGAGTAAATTACCCATATCCAATATTAATGCAAGATTACTTTCATGGTACAGTTACAAACTTAGCATGGCCAGGACAATCTAATGATACTATTATTAGAAACGTAAAAGAAGAAATTAGAAAAGGTACAACCAATACCTTTTTTATATGTCAATTAACCCACCTTCATAGAATAGCAAAGTTTTGTACACTAAATCAAAAATGGGTAGATTTCCAACCAGCGATAGCAAATCCAACTCCAGATTTAAAAGATTCTGAAATGAAATTTGATATTCACATTTTAGATATTGAATCTAAATCAAAAAAAACCTCACCATATGCAGGTGGTAATCACGCAGTAAGTATTTATGGAGCAACAACACCAGAAGAAGTAGGAATTGAAGAATTTGAAATGTGGAAATTAATTAATTGGTATCAAGATTATTTAATGTACATTTATGATGAAGAAAACGAATACCAAGAATTACATTATAAAATATCTGAATTAACAAAATTAGTTGAAGATAGTGGTAATGAAATTTTATATTTATATTGGCCAGATACAATAAAAGATGAAAGTGTATTTAAAAATAACAACTTCTTATCAATTGATGGTGAATACTCCTTAATGAGATGGTCAATAAAAAATAAACTAACACAAAGACAAGATACTCATTTAACATCGATAGGGCACATCGAATTACTAAATGAACTTTCAAAGTATATTAGTTTAAATAATTTTGATAAAAACAAATTAATAAAATCTAGTATTTTTTAAAATATATACTTATATACTCAAAGGGGGATTAGCTCAGCTGGCTAGAGCGCTTCGCTTGCACCGAAGAGGTCATCGGTTCGACTCCGATATTCTCCACTACATTAACTAAATTAATGTAATTTTAATTATGAAAAAAGTAATTTTATTATTTTTATTTGCGTTCATCGGAATGAGCGTAAGTTGTGAAAAGTCAGACTGGCTTTCACCTGAGGATGTTGACAACATTAAAAATCAATTGAACACTCAGATTACTGAGTTACAATTTGATAACGTAACGTTGACAACACAAGTAACAGACCTTACAACACAAGTTACGAATCTAACAACTGAGGTTGCTAGTTTAGAAACTTCTGTAACGTCTCTTACAGAATCAAACACTACGTTAACTGCTGAGAATGCAACAGTTCAAACATTAACTGATAACGTAGCTGATTTGAATGCACAAGTTGCAACTTTAACTTCTGAAAAGGATGTTTTAGATGCACAAGTAGCAACGTTAACTACTTCTAATACTACATTAACAACAAGTAACACTACGTTGACAGAACAAGTTACTACACTTACTACAAGTGTAACTTCTCTTCAAGCTCAAGTTACTACGTTACAAGCACAAGCTACTGCATTAGAAGATGAGATTTTAACGTTTAAGAACTTTAAATCTATTAGAGATAAAATAGATGTATTAGTTGCAGCAACGATTAGTGATACTAATCTAAACTCTGCAGTTGATTCAATCTCTATTGGTTTAACAACAACAAGTGTATCTTCTACTGTATTGAAGGGATTGATTAGTGCTGAAGCAGATTGGTTATTTGATAACGCAATCAAAAGTGGTACTGTATCAATGACAACTGCAGTTAGTAGTTTTTATGATACATCTACTGATACAAACGTAGTAAACTTTAGAACGTTAGTTGCAGAACTAACAACAGCATGGAATGCTGCTAAAGAACCTACATTACTTTTATGGTTTATCGAATTCATTAACGAATACGAGAACCTATAATACTGTCAGTCAAGCGTGAATAAAAGAGAATACATAATAATAGGATTTGTTTTAATGGCGGTGTTGGTAAGATTATTACCACATCCACCAAACTTTACACCAATTACGGCATTAGCTTTATTTGGTGCAACAACATTTAAAAACAAATACCTAGGATTATCCTTACCACTCATAGCAATGATTCTATCGGATATCTATTTAGGATTCTATGGAATTACTCTATGGGTGTATGGTTCTTTTTTATTAATCAGTTTATTGGGTAGATATTGGAAAAAGATAAAAATTAGTAACGTTCTTATATCATCTCTAATATTTTTCATAATCACCAACTTTGGAGTTTGGTTGGGTGGTTATCCAAAAACTGTGGAAGGGTTTTTACTTTGTTATACAATGGCAATTCCCTTCTTTATAAACTCTATATTAGGTGATTTGTTTTTCAGTTACCTAATGAAATTTTCTTTTCAATCAGTTGAGAAGAAATTTCTGGCCCCTTCGTCTATCGGTTAGGACGTTAGGTTTTCATCCTAGAAAGAGGAGTTCGATTCTCCTAGGGGCTACTAAACATTTTAAATTATGGTTACAACTACATTAATAGTATTATTATCACTTTGTGTAATTCTTTTAGCAAGAGAAATCTTAAACTTAAAAAAAAGAGTTGAAGTATTACACAAAGAAACTAATAATAGAATTTATTTAACAGATAAATATGGCAATCAAAAACTACGAGAAGAAGTAAATCTATTAGAATCTAAGATTACAGAAGTAAAAACTAATATGGTTAGTTTACTAAATCAAAAATTAGATGATGAAATTGATGATGTTAAAAAACTAATTCCACCTACTAATGAAGAGTTACTAAAAGAAGTTCAGCAAATGAGAGATGATTTCTTAGCTCTAAGACAAAACTTTTAATAAAATGGAAGCATGGCAGAGCGGTCGAATGCACTAGTCTTGAAAACTAGCGAGGGTCACACCTCCGTAGGTTCGAATCCTACTGCTTCCGCAATAATAATAATAATATGCAAATAGTTACAGAATATCCTAACGTATTAACTAAACGTTTTTGTCATTTTATAATACTAATAGCATTAAACAGATTAGAAGAGGCTGAAATATTAGGAGAACAGATTGACGGGTATCGTACTGCACAATCTTGTTGGTTAGGGGATTTAAACGATTCAACACCAGCATTAAGAAAAATAAAAGAATTTGTTTCTGATATTACCAACTACCCAATAGAAAATCAAGAAGAAATACATATTGTAAAATATAGTAAAGGTGGTGAATATAAAATTCATCATGATTGGTTTGATGAAGAAACACTTAAATCAGAAAACGAAGATAAACGAGGAGGGAATCGAATGTTTTCTTTTTTAATTTATTTAAACGATGATTTTAAAGGAGGTGAAACAGATTTTCCAACCCTTAAACACAAGATAAAACCAGAGTTGGGTAAAGGTGTACTTTGGAAAAATATAGATGAAGATGGTGTTCCCATAGAAGAATCTGAACATGCTGGACTACCAGTTGAAGAGGGAACAAAGTGGATTCTTATTATTTGGATACGAGAAAATAAATTCATATGAAAAAAATATTCTTTTTTGGAGATTCATTTACATTTGGAGAAGGATGCAGAGAGGGTTTCGAATATTATGATACCATTGATTATGATGATAAAAGAATTTGGACAACTATTGTAAGTGATACTTTAAATCTTGAAGAAATAAATTATGGTAAACGAGGTTGTGCATCTGCACACATACTTTCTAGTTTATTAAAACATTCACCTGAATTTGAAAAGGGTGATTATGTAATATTTTCTGATTCACTACCTAACAGAATTGTTTCAGCAAATCAAAAAACAGGACGAGTAGGCAGTGTTATAGCAGATAATTTTGAGGAATTCTATGGTTTAGATAATTTTTTTGAAGATTTAAAATCTAAACAAGTACTATTAGATTATCTATATCATCATGTTCTTCCATTTCCAGATGTATATTCTTATTTTTATAATAGACAGTTTGAGCAAATGCAAAAACTATTATTAAAAACTGGAATAAAATCTTTTTTCTGGTCACACACGATGTGGGCACAAAATATGAAAAAATATCAACGTATATCAAATCACACTAATATTAAAGATGGTCACTTTTCTTGGCACGGTCACAAAGAATTTTCAGAAATGATTCTGCACTCTATAAAAAATGAAAAACATTTTATTCATAAAAACCTTATATGAGAAGATATCCAAATTTCTGTGGACCAATAGAATATATCAACAACACCCCATATCAGATTGTTGCAAGATATCCTATAACATCTGTAAAAAATTCACAAGGAATAAAGGAATGGTTGGGATGTGATACTGTATTTAAAGCAAACCGATTAAACCTTTTTATTTTCTGCAATCAAATAGAAGATGCTGAAATAGTTAATTAATATACTTATATATATGAGATGGGTAGAATACTTTAGAAACTTGGCACACCAAGTAAAACTTAAATCAAAAGATGAAAGCACACAGATAGGTGCAATTATCGTTGGTAAAGATAAAGAAATTGTATCTACTGGATATAACTCATTCCCACGAGGATTGACAGATGATATTAAATCAAGACAAGAACGACCTGAAAAATATTATTGGTTTGAACATGCTGAAAGAAATGCTATCTACAATGCAGCAAGAATAGGAGTATCTACAAAAGGAACTACAATGTATCTTTCATGTGGAGTTCCTTGTTCCGATTGTGCACGAGGAATCATAAACTCAGGTATCACTCGAATCTTTTGTGAAAGAGGTGGGAGTACTACTAATACACCCAAATGGGATGAATCTGCAGAACGTAGTTGGGAGATGTTTGATGAAGCAGGTGTTAAAGTTTGTTTTTATGATGATGAATTCGCAGGAATGTAATATTTATATTCACCATGACTAACGAAAAATATACAGAAGAACTTTTAATTAAATCCCATTCACTTGGAATTAAAGACCAAGTATTTGATTTATCTAAAAAACTCAGAGTTGAAGATAGAACATTAGATTTGCATGGTTCTCTTCAACAAGCATTCCAAGAACTTACCAAGTAATTTCTTTCCATATATTTATACTATATGGCAATAACATCCCTTTCAGAAGTACAAAACGATTATGGTTCTTATAGAGGTAATTCTCTTGTAGGAAAACTTGGTGCTGTAACAAGTGTGCCAAATGATGGGTTGGAAGGTATTATAGGAAAACCATATCCATTCTTAAATGGTATTTTAGTAAAAATTGGAGGAAATATATATACAGATAGTGGTTATTTAAATGCATTAAAAAGTTCTGGAAACCCATATCTATCAAAACGTTCTCTACCAACTGTTAGTTTGAGATTAAGTGATGTAACACAACTGGTACCTGATATAATAGTACATGGTTCAATTACGAGAACCAAATATGCAGAAGTTTCAATAACGAAACGAATGAGTACGATTGAAGATATTTTAAGATATTTAAATGATTTTTTTAATCCTAATACCACAGATACAGTATTAACACCACAAACCCTTGGTTCGTTTAATTTAATAACAACAGATTATTTTCCAGATTTAGACGTAAGTGGTAAGTATCCTGGTTTAGAGTTTGAAACTTTTGAAGATATTGCAACAGCAACAGTTGCAACCATTTCAACACCACCTACTGTAACTGAACCAAAAACAGCAGAAGTAAGACCAGTTGTTGAGGTGGAGGAAGAAAAACCTTTAGTTATTTCTAAACCAAAAACTAAACCAAAACTATTCGGAATAACAAACCCATCATCGGATTTCTTATTAAATGATACATCAATTTTAATACAAGATGATAGAACATTTGTAATACCACTTGGTGATAGAGAAAAGAATACTACTAAATCACCTAACATCTTTACCGACCAACGAGATATTCTTGTTAGAGGTATTGGGTTTGATGATGAGGTTAGAATGGAAAATATCGGAGGAGTTGCTCAAATTGCAAATACACAAACCAACGATAGAATCATGAATGCACAAGAACGTTTAGTTGGTGGTACTGGTGATTTATCTCAAGTAGGAAGAACAATGGGACTTTATAGTGGAAATAACTTTGGGAAGTTTACAATATAGCAAAATATGAGAAACCAAAGAGCATTTAGTACAGTAGATTGGAGAAAATACTTAGATGTAAACACAAATCCAAGAGCAAAATCCTTCCTCGAATCAAGAGGTAATGATGTTTTGTGGCAACTTGCATCTAATGTACACCAGGCAGCAGTTAAAAAAAATTTAAAAGAATTGGTTCTACTTGTACACCCAAATGCAGGTGCAGTTATACGAATTAAAAAAGAAGATTATACTGAAATTTTAAACCTAGCACTCAATTGGTTTGAGAAAAAAGAGGACTATAAACGATGTTCTCGTGTAAAATGGTTTATAGAAAACCTAGAGAAATTAGATAAAGGTATCAAATTTACACGAAATTATAGGGAAAAAGTTATTTAGTATATTTATATAAGTAAGAAATATTTGAATACAACATAGGAAAAAAACAATATGAAAGGTACATTCTTCTCAGCAGATTTTATAAAAGATAGTAACAGTAACCTTAGGCTACTTGAACTAAACACAGACACTTCAGTTATAGCTGAACAAATTCCAAGTGCTAGTTGGCAGGAATTGATTGATGTTATTAGTGATAACTCTATTACTCAATTTGATGTAATATATAAAACAGTTATTCATGAAAACTTAGTTAATAGCATGCTAACCACACTAGGTACTCAGTTACCTGATTTAACAATCAATACATACGCAGAGGACCAAGCTACGATTTATCCAACATCAATAGATGATGCAGATGATAAATATATTTTAAGATTGGCATATGATGAATCTGCATTGTTTGATAGTTTTTATTGTAAAAACCGATTAAACTCTTACAGATTATTTATTTCATCAAGTGAAAGTGGAAGTGATTTTGTATCTCAACATTATTTTTCATCTTCGATTGATTATCATAATACTCTTACATATGAAATAAATCCTGCAAACTTACCTGATGCTGCAGTAAAAGATTTAGATGAACAATTTAATCCAATTGATTTTTACAAACTTGGAAATAGTTCACAAACCAATCAAGAAAGATGGGAAGGATTAATTGATGCAGTAAAAGGACAAGATAAACTTATTGAACAATATCATTATCATTCTTCAAGTTTATCCGATAATACCATAACATCTTATAGAAGTTTCTTCATAGTACATGGTACAGAACTTGATACAATTAACATTCTTAGTTATAAGAATTCAGCAATATTCGCATTACCATTAGATGAACAAATTACTGCTGAGGTAGATGATAACGTTTATAATAATAAATTAGCAGATTATCACTATTATGAATATACAACAAATGCATTTAAAATAGATGGTGGTGGATTATTATCAACTGATAAAATCCAAATGGCAGATGATTCTTTTAAAGCACTAGGAAATGTAGAAGTTGGAGAGTCAATTAAATCATTCTTTGTTTCTGGTTCACCACAAGTTGAAAACGATTTCGATACACTTAATTGGAACTACTCAGGTTCAGAATTTCCATCGGGTTCTTATGTAACTGAATCTCAAGTTGTATTTAAAAACACAGAAACATTACATTACAATGGTCTTGTTGAATATGTAGTAGGTGGAGATTCACAGTTCTCAGGTACATCTAAGCAATTTTTAGTATTTGATAGTGGTTCTGGTTTAACCGGGTATAAACACGCAAGTGAATTAGACCCGACAGTTGATTACTTCTATGATTTTCAAGGAAACATTATTGATTTAGATGAAGTAAATTATTATATCACTTCGGATAGTGATATATCAATAGTAGAATTAGATGTTGAAAATACTGACACTTATATCATCAGTAGTTCTACTGCATTTAACAACGTAGTATCTCACAACAACCCATGTTTTGTTGCAGGTACTGAAATAAAAATGGCTGATGATAGTGTTAAGAACATTCAAGATATAACAATTGGTGAGCTTATTAAAACATATAATCATAATACATCTACAATCGAAGATAAAGAAGTGATTAATATTCTACATAAGAGTGTAGAATCAACTGTTAAGTTTAGTTTTAACGATGGTAAAGAATTAGAATGTACACACGACCATCCATTATATTCATTAACAAATAACAAATATGTATCTTACAATCCATCACAGACATTTCAACTATATAGACTTCCGGTAGACCAGATAGAAATTGGAACAAAAGTTTTATTATTTGATGGAACTGAAAACACAATTACAGGTATAGAAGAAAAAACAGATAAGGTAACAGTTTATAACTTACAAGATGTTGTAGACAATCATAACTTCTTTGCTAATGATATGTTAGTACATAATAGATGTTTCATAGCAGGAACACAAGTTTTAATGAGTGATGGTACTTATTCAAATATTGAAGATGTTGTAGAAGGAGATATCGTACAATCATATAACTTTAATTCAAACGATTTTGAATTCAAATCTGTTCTTGCAACAAAATCATTTGACTCAACTTTACTAGTAACTTATTCGGTTGAATGGGATAATGAGGACCTTGAACCATCAACACTAATTTGTACATGGGACCACCCAATATTTAAAATAGATGGTACGTTAATATCGTTTGACCCTACAACTACTAGTAACAAATATGTTGGTTTAACAGCAACAAAAGCGTTAGTGGGTGATAAGGTAATAGGTATAGATGGTGAAGGAACAATAACGAATATTGTTGAAGAAATATCACCAAACCCAGCTACAAATACTACATATATTATAACAATTCAAGATAATGAGAACTTCTTCGCAGAAGGTATCTTAGTACATAACAAATAAGGAATCACAAAATGGCAAATCCAACTTTATACAAAAAGAAATCTATAAACGATGTAAGAAATAGAAATACGTTTAATCTTACAAGTGATGAAACTGCAAGAGTTAATAGCGTTGTAAGTAAATTTTTTGATTTACTTAAGGCTGAACACATGAGTTAGTGAATGCATATAATTATATTTCAAAAAATATATTTGTAAAATTAAAACCAAGTAAGGTAGATGGTGTTGGTGTATTCGCAATACGAGATATACCAAAAAATACTTTTCTATTTGAAACTTGGAAAGGTGAT
>Ga0222719_10002364_pt1 | contig 17310 bp, 16 predicted proteins | sample C33_34DmetaG_FD_165039 | JGI IMG/M metagenome (GOLD analysis project Ga0222719, IMG submission 165039) | Estuarine water microbial communities from San Francisco Bay, California, United States - C33_34D | ecosystem: Environmental > Aquatic > Marine > Unclassified | place: USA: California... | reverse complement strand
CAGTAGAACTAAATTGATCATATTGTTTAGCCGCAAGCTGATCAATTGCGTCCTTTACTTCTGGCATAATATACTCCTTGATTGATAGTATTTATAAAAACAAAACACCTTAGCCTAGCAAAGCTGAAGTTCCTGTTAGCTACTGGTTTACCTATTATTGTGATTCAAATCCTGTTGGTATGCTATATGTAAGGTCATTGACTAATAAAATGTCACTAGTAAGTGTTGATCCGGCGCTAGTACCGTTACCTATACACAAAGTGAATCCTCCAGTTCCACCCACGGAATATCCAGCTCCACTTGTTGGATCGCCTGAACCACTACCCCAAGTTCCATTTAGACCAAACCATACCTTTCTTGCATCAGTATCAAAAGCTATCATAAGAGTGGCTGGATAGCTAGCATCGGGATCAAGACCAGACGCGTCATATGTTCCAGTTGGGTTTACATTTCCAGTGGTTAAACTAAGAGCTGGACCATCTGTGTCATTGTGGCCAGGATCCGTGTTTGACTCGGGATAAATTCCAACAATTGGTATTCCACCATCAGCTGTTATGTACATTTCAAAGTATCGTTTTCCAGTCTGTAGGGTATTAGACTGCATCATATTACCACTAGGAGTAGTACCACCTAGTGACCAACCGGTTGTAGTGTTTGTCAGTGTAGTTGAAGTACCTGGTTCTGTAGAGTAAAAAATAATATCCTCAGAGAAACTTAAAGATAAAGTGGTAAACCGAGTTGTAGTTTTAGCTCCATCAGAAGCACTGAGCCTTGCTTTAAATGATCCAGCATGAGAACTATTAGCTGATGGAGTAAACGTATAGACGCCGTTTGAGTTTACAGTGGTGGCAGAAGCAAGTTGTGTCGGTAAAGCACTACCAGCGTTGTTGTAAGCAATTCCATAAGTGATATCAAATCCTTCCGGATCTGTAGCTACCATAGTTACAGTAGTTGGACTACCATTGGAATATAATGTAGCGCTGCTAGGTGGCTCGGTAACAATAACCGGGCTTTCATCAACACCATGGGCGATCTTGTCCCATTGACTACCACTCCATACAAATAGGTCACCGGTAGAGTTTGAAAATGCTAGGGCACCGTTAGCATTATCGCTACTTGGAAAAACGGTGTTAGAAGAATATGTTGTAACTGTTGAGCCACTACTAGCGTTGGCTACCTCCAGATAATTGTCTAGTATAGAATAGGTAACATCACCACCGCCGTCAGCATCCCTCCACACACCTTTTGATGCGTTGTAGCTGTATGTCTTAATACCTACTGTTACCGTATCGCCGTCTGATGGATTACTTGGAAAATCGATAGCCATTGTTAACCTACTTATGGTTTAGTGGGCCAAGTTATTGTGTGTGGGAAACCTTCCTGACTAGGAATGTCACGCAGTGCCTGTCTATATGTAGACATTTCGGTTGACATTGTAACATCACTTAAAGCACACCAATCTGTTTCTTGTATTAGTTGAGTTCTTTTAGCTCTCACTTTGCTTGCTACAGTATTGTTATAAGATGTGATTTGATCATCAGTAAGCTGTTCTGTAGTTTTTGTTAATACCCATCTGCCGTCTCTTAACACCGGGGTAGTTGATTTCACTACTCGTTGAGTAGCAGGATTATAATCCGGAGCTGGATCGTTGCTGACAGGATAAACACCGTGACTAGCTAATATATCATTAGTCAAATCTGATGGGAAAGATACGTTTCTATTGTCAGCACGAAACTGCTCAATGCTATACGGATACTGAATTATCTCATTATTTTCTACTTTAACGTACATTAGCTACTCCGTATGTTATATTGGTACACTGTGTCATTGGTTCTGCCCGTTATCCAAAACCTTGTGCCATCTGGTTTAAAGAAGATATCAGTCAACTGACCCTCCGCCACTATATTTTCTCGAAAATTTTGATTAAAACTAGCGGTGCTAACGTCCCATGCAGTGCTAAGGTCGTATTCGTTTATGTCGTCACCACTAGACCCGGCAATATACATCTTTGTACCATCTGTTTTGAAAACAATTCCTCTAGGAGCAGCTTCTTGTGAATTTACGCTGAATACTTGAGAATAACTGGCAGTACTAATGTCCCAAGCTGTACTCAAATCATACTCGTTTACATCATCACCAGTATATCCTGTAACGTACATCTTAGTACCGTCATCTTTAAAACAAATTCCTGCTGGTGTAGCTTCTTGTGCAGATACGGAGAAGTTTTGATTGTGACTCATAGTACTTATATCCCAAGCAGTACTAAGGTCATACTCACCCACAACGTCACCGGCTTGTCCTGTCACATAGACTTTGGTTCCATCAGGTTTAAAAAACATTCCTTGGGGAGCCGTCATAACACTATTATCTGACTTGACAGATCTATTTTGTGAATAGGTACCTGTTGACACATCCCATGCAGTACTCAAATTATACTCGGTAATGTCATCACCACTACTACCTAATATGTACATCTTAGTACCATTAGATTTAAAAGATATCGAATTTGGGTTCAGTTCTTCACTGCTTACATTTAAGTATTTAACACCGACTTTATAGTGGTGTACTTGGTCTAGAGAGTTTCCTGCCATGAAGAGCATGTCACCTTCGGGTTTAAAAAAGATTGCCATGGGGTTGGTCTCGGCAGTACCAGTAGATCCAGCAGATGATTTAATACTGGTGCTATTCAAATTTAAGTACTGAACGTGACTAGCAGTACTAACGTCCCACGCAGTACTTAACGAATATTCGTCTACGCCATCACCCTGCGTACCAGATATCCACATTCCTGTGCCGTCTGGATTAAAACATATACCCCGCGGTGCAGACTCTTGACCAGCAACAGAAAAGTTTTGATTATAACTCGCGGTGCTAACATCCCATGCTGTACTTAAATCATATTCATTTACATCATCACCGGTTGTACCAGTAACGTACATCTTAGTACCATCTGGCTTGAACCACAAATCATTTGGCGTAAGTTCTTGTGAGCTTACGCTGAAGTTTTGATTATAACTCGCGGTGCTAACATCCCATGCTGTACTAAGATCGTATTCATTTATATCATCTCCAGTTTGTCCAGTGATATACATTTTAGTACCATCGGACTTGAAGTGGACACCACAAGGGACAGTTTCTTCTGTGTTTACTTTAAAGAGTTGATTAAAAGTAGCTGTACTTGGATGCCATGCAGTACTTAGATCGTATTCGTTAACTTCATCACCCAAATTACCGGTAATGTACATTTTAGTACCATCTGGCTTAAAGAATAATCCTTGCGGGGCTGCTTCCTGAGCGTTTACACTAGTACTGCTTACAAGTATCATTTCATCTATGTCATAAAAATTTGATGAGTTGGTATGATCTAATTCTGCATAAGAAATATCCCATGCATTAGGATTGGTTTCTTCTTCATCACCAGCACCTACATTGCCAGCAGCGGCTCGTAACGATACTGCTAAGTTATCCATTACGTGTAGCTACCTACGTAGGCTCCGTATAGAGTAGAACCCACTTTCCAGAATACAATTGTGTCATTGGCAGTCAAAGTTGGCGCAGCATTACCGTTGCTCGTTACCCAGGTTATAGTAGGCCAAGTAACAGTGTAAGAAGCTCCAGCATTAAGCATCAACACAACGCTATCACCGTTAGTCAAAGACTCAGTAAATGTAGTATCTGCAGACAAAGTTTTAGTTTGTATTCCACCGTTAGTTGGATTAATGTCTGTACCACTTAGTGCGTATACAACTGACGGACTATTTTCAGTTACGTTGGCAGGAGTAAAAGTAAACGAGCCATTTGAGCTACTATAAGATAGTGAACCGTTACCACTAGGTGTAGACGTTAGAATATCAAAAGACGTCAACGATATTGCGTTAGCAACTTGTAAATAGTTGTCAAGCGTATCTTGTGTTACACCTCCGCCTCCACCACCCTGAGTAGCATCAGCTGGAGTAAATGTGAACGAGCCATTTGAGCTATTGTATACGAGAGAACCGTTACCGCTAGGTGTCGACGTTAGAACATCAAAAGATGTCAACGATATTGCGTTAGCAACTTGTAAATAGCCAGACAGGTCGGGTGTACTATACGGACTTGACTTTACCCATTGACTAGAACTTCCGTCATTGTAATACACATACATAATCAGATCTTCAGAATCAAACCAAAGATCACCATCGGCCGGGCTACCCGGAGCACTGTCTGAAACAGTAACCGATGCTCCACCTCCGCCTCCACTAGCAAAACCACTAAGATCCACTGTGCTACCTGAACCAGAAATAGATAGAGTGTTTCCACTAAGAGTAAGTGTTTGAGAGTCGCTATCAGAAGTTAAATAAAAACTAAGATCGGGTGGAGTATAGGTAAATACACCACTGACATTATTGTAGCTAAGTGCACCGTTACCACTGGCCGCTGCCGTAGTAACGCTTAAATCTGTAAACTCTATAGATGTGTTGCTAAATCCTTGAGCAGACAAATAACTTGCAACATTAGCGTCACCGTAATTAGTTCCGCCCGTTATTGTTGAAAACGATAAGTTTCCCGAACCGTCTGTTGTAATAGCTTGACCACTAGTACCATCAGTTGTTGGAAAAGTTAATCCGGAAGCCGATAGAGTGCCGCCTATAGTAACTAGGTCACGATTAATTAATTTTATCTTTGTTAGTGCCATTTACAATTCCAACGTAAAAAATTATTTATTTTCTAATAACTCAATACGGTTCTTTAGCTCTTGTATTTGTTTAATTAAAACAGGTACTAATTTGACATAATCAATAGTCATATACTGATCAGAGGTGCCGACAGCTTCAGGCATTATCTCTTCAAGCTCCTGCGCAACTAATCCATAGTTTTGATGTGTTTGATCGTTCTTCCAATCAAACTGTCTTACCTTTATATTGTCTATAATATGGTCGGATGAATCAGCGTTTTTAATATTAAGTTTTAATGCTTTATCTGACGTAGAGTTAATGTTAACAGCGGTAAGATCAGTAGTGTAAACGTGTTGCCATTGCTTCGAAATAGTACCAACCGTGTATGTGTCTGTAACAGAGGGTATTAAATTATCTGCAAACTCGTTTACAATTAATGCTCTGGTGGTCAACGTTGTAGAAAGATCTGTTACAAAGTCAATAGTATCGTTGGCGTTAAGGGTTTCACTAAATGTTAATGTACTACCTGATACATTAAATGCAGAACCAGGTTCTTGTATGACACCGTTCAAAGAAACTAACAGACTATTAGCTGAGACAGGCGTATATGCTGAATTAGCCAATTTTAAACTATATGAAGCGGAAGCTGATGTAACTATTCCATCTAGTTTTGTAGGTAAAGAATAAGAAACCGAATTTGAAACATTTCCATCTATTGTTAATGTGTTGTTAGCAGCGCTGCCAGAGAGTACAATGCCACCAGTACTACGAATATTAAGTACAGTGTTTGAGCTACCAGCAACAAGACTGGCCACTCCATCAACATTTATGGTGCCATAAGAACTTGAGCCAATGCTAGATGCATTAGCAACTTGAAGGTATTTGTCTAACTGAGGCTGAAGGTTAGCAACTTGGAGCCTGTCGTTAATAAGCGAAAGCAACGAGTTGTTGGAGGAAACAGCGTCTGATTTGGTTTGAAAAGAATCAGAACCTAATTCAAAAACGGATGTTCCGTTTGAGGAATATAGTTTTTTGTCGGCAAGATTTAGAGCAAGTTCGCCCGTTGAAAGTATTGAAGTATTCGGAGTCTTGCCGGCAACCGAACTACGTTTGATACGTATCGTAGACGCCATTGTAACCTCTATGTAGAGTAAGCCCCTGTATGTACAGGGGCATATTCATCAATTAAAATGTGCCGCCGTCGATTACTGCATTAAGAGTAGAGATAGTGGCGTTGTTAAAGTTAATTGTTTGACCAGGCTCGGTTGTAAGACTGTCGAACAGGTAGTATGAACCATCTGTAGCATCACGAACCAAACCTGTGTACTTGTTACCACTGCTATTATACAGTGAATAGAAGCCAGTGTCAATGCTATCAGCGTTGTTGGTGTTAGCCAACTTAAGCATGTTGTCGCCGATAGTTACGGTAGTTGAATCAATGTAGGTAAGAGTACCATTTACATCGAGATTACCATCAAGAGTCAAGTTTCCACTAATGTTAGTGTTACCAGAAACTGTTAAGTTATTGCCAATGGTTACGTTATCTGGTAAACCAACTTGGAATGTAGTACCTTCACCAGCTGAGCCAGAGACCTCAATCTCACCAGCTGTACCTGTTACAGCAGCGGCGTAGTTACCGGTTGTATGTGTACCTAAATCAACTGAATCTGCTTGAGTAGTAACAGCAATGTTGATGTCGCCTGTACCATCAAACGAGGCAGAACCAGCTTGATCTCCACTAATTTGAATAGTTCGAGCTGTCTCAAGAGCAGTTGCTGTTGCTGCATTACCAGTAGTATCCGAACTAATAGTTCCTGCCAATCCAACAGTAAATGCAGTACCTTCTCCAGCAGAGCCAGTTACGACAATGTTGTTGTCTGTGTTAGCAACGCTTGCTGCATAGTTACCAGTAGTGTCGGTACCAAGAGCAACGCTGTCAGCTGCGATAGTGGCTGAAATAGAAGCAGTGTCACCTGCACTGGTAAATGTAGCCGAACCAGTGACATCACCAGTAAGCTGTACAGTTACTGCTGATGAGAGAGCTTCAGCTGTCGCAACAGATCCAGTAGATGCAATGGTAATGCTTGCGTTAGCGTTACGGGTAACGTTGATTCCAGTACCACCAAGGAATTCAATCGAGTCGTTGGACAAAGATTGGTTATCTACAGTAAGAGTAACCTGAGCTTTACCTTGATCTGATGTTCCAGAAGTTAAATTATATTGATCACCAGATACATTGAATACTGAAGAACCGTTAGAAGAAAAAAGTTTCTTATCTGGGATGTTAATTGCCAATTCACCAGCTGCAAGAGAGCCTGGAACCGCACCCGGAGTTAAACTCCTTTTCAGCTTAATTGTCGAAGCCATGATAGTTTACCTTATTTACGTTGGATTTTGCCCGTGTGAGAAAAACCGGATAGAGATGTTTTATTTATAAGTTTTTTTTGCTCCAATGCTTGAAGCAGTTCCTTCATCTCACTTCTACCATTACGAATCCGGTCGTTTAGAGTTTTATTATTGTTAGTAAGAGATTCGACTTTTCTTTCAAGTCTAATTTTATCTCTTTTTAATTCCTTAATAACACTGTCGTACTTGTCGAACTCTTTAAGTTTCTCTTCCATGTACTTTACTTTAGTGTTTAACATAATATTTTGTTGAGTCAAATCGTTAATCATTTCTTGTTGTTGTTTAACAAATGTCTCTAACACTTGCTCATTTTCATTCATGTAAAGCTACCACCATCAAGATCATCAAATTCAGGTACACCGTTAGAACCTACTTGCATTACTTTGCCTGATGTACCAGTTACAAAACTTAAAACACTACTGTTTGAAGCAAACAACACACCATTTTGTGTAAATGAGGATAAGCCAGTACCACCATATTGGGTTCCAAGTACAGTGCCTAAAACTAGATTGGTTATACTTACATTAGCAAACTCTGTGGTTTTTTCAATTGATTCGTTGTTTGCTTGAACGGTTGCAATCCTACCGTTTTTTACCTTGAGTACTTTACCAGTCTGCTCATCACCAATTTTAATACTATCGGTGACCAGTCGAACTGGCTCACCATTTTGTCCTTGAAATGTAATGGTATTACCAGATGTGGAAATCCTATTGCCTTCAATGTAAATTGTGTTACCAGAGAGGTATAGGTCTCTCCAAGCTAGATCTGCTGTACCTAAGTCAAAGGTAACATTCGAACTTGGAACAATGTTTGTACTTACGTTTTCAAGGTTAGCTGCGCTGCCTAAGTCACTGTACTTTGCTAGACGAGTACCGCCAACAGTTACACCATCGTGTACACGAAGTGTCTTTATAGTAGTGTCGATAGTAATCTCACCGTTTGCGCCAGTAAATGAACTGTGCTCGGCTGATGTACCTCGTCTAAATTTTACTTCTATCGACATTAAGCCAGTGATCCGTAGTCATGCTGAATATCTACAGCAGATGTTATAAAACCATAATCAAACTGTCCTGCAGCACCTGGATTGACAGTAGATGATATTTGAATAGAATCACTGTCTGTAGTTAAACTAATTCCTGTACCGCTAGTAATAGTTCTAAACTGTAATGTATTATTTATTGTACTTGAAAATACGTTAGCTCCAGTTCCTAAATTATTAGCACTAGCTACTCCTCCACCAGAGCCAACAGACGCTACATTAGCGGTACCTACAAACTTACCAGAAGTAGCATCATATTTTAAAAAATACCCATCCCGTTTAACACTGTCTCGGTCTACATCATCTAAAAACTCGAATCTAACTTCACCAGAACCAGCTGAACCACCACCTGCAAGATTTAATCTAGAAACCTGAGCTGATATCGCTGCTCTAAAATCTTCGAACTGACGAAGCAGTTTACTTTCAATTGGACCTATATCTGGTGATTCACCGGCCTTACCTGGTTCACCTCTTGGTCCCTGTTCACCCCTCTCACCTTTATCGCCTTTAGGACCAACCGGGCCTTGATCACCTCGCTCACCCTGTAAGCCGTCTAAACCAGGATCGCCTTTTTCTCCTTTTTCTCCGCGATCACCAGCATCTCCTTTATCACCTGCATCTCCTTTGGTACCTTTAAGACCTCTTGGACCAATAGGACCAATCTCTCCTTTGGCGCCTTTTTCTCCTTTTGGACCCGTTTCACCTTGAGGTCCAACTTCACCTTGAACACCCTGAGGACCTTGAGGACCTTCTTCACCAATAAGACCAGGTATACCTTGCTCGCCCTGTGGACCCAGTGGTCCCTCAGGTCCAATTACTGAACCCAAGTTAATTTGTTGTTTGTTTGAGAATGCGACAATAAGCTCATTATTCTCAATGAGCACGCCAGAAATAGAAATACCGTCTTGGCCAGGATCACCCTTAGGACCTACTAGTCCTTTGGGACCCACTGGGCCTTCTGCGCCCTGCTCACCAGCAGGACCCTCTACGAGTAAAGGTAATCTTTCTAGCTCTTTGAGCTCCTTCCTAAGACCATCTATTTCGGTCTTAGTGTACTTTAGGAGTAGAGCTAGAAGTTTAGCGCGTTCGACTTCATTCATCATCTTCCTCGATGTTATCAGAAGCCATCGAATCCATGAATCTAGTCATACTTTCAACAAGACGTTTCTCTTCATCACTTATATTTGCTTGTGGGACAAACTTTTCCTGTTGGTCTTGTTGGGGAGGTTGATCTGGTTGTCCTGCTTTGTAATCTACTGGACCACCTAGTCCACCTTCATCATCCATTTCTTGACGTTCAGCATCAATCTCTTGATCAACCTGCTTAATGTCGTCTTCACTCATTCTAAGAACGTTTTCACGGACCCATTTCATAGAGTAATACTTGCCCACTAACGGATCAATCTCACCAGCAAGTCTAAGACGCTCAGTCATAATCTCTGTGTTTTTAAGTTCAGAAAAGTAGTTGTCTTCTTTGAAGTCATAGTGAATGGTGTTTCTCATTTGCTCCCAGTCTGAGCGAGAAAGTACACCTTTCAATACAAGTTGAATCTCTAGCAGACCATCAAACAAATGAGTAAATCTGTTTCGAAGACGCTGTACGAATTTATTAAACTTTATCTCGTCTCTAGTAATTTCAGAAGCTCGGCCGAGATTGAACTGATTGTCTGCTTCCATTCGAGTAATTGGTACATTAAGAGACTTGTACAACTTTCGACGGAAGTAATCTACGTCTTCCATTTCACCTAGGTTTTGTCCACCTGGCAAAGTCGTTATCTCAGTGCCTCTACCGCCCTCTCTACGCGGTAACCAGAAGTCCTCTAACATCGTCATAAACTTACGATCATCGCGTACTTCGCCTGTAGCAGCGTCATACACCAGCTTATTCTTATGTTTGACCATCATGTCTCGAAGATATTGCTCTGCCTTCATTTTCGGCAGATTACCTACGTCAATATAGAAGATTCGACGCTCTGGTGCTCTTGCAAGTCTGTAAATTACAGTTGCATCTTCGAGCATTCTAAGCTGGTTGAGAGGCTTAACTGCCTTGTGTAGATGACCAAGAACCATGTTGTTGCGAGAATCCATTAAGCCACTGTGAATATGGCTAATACTATCTACTGCAATCTTAATACCTTGAGTAGCAGAAGAAGTAATACCTTTTGGATTATAAAGGTAATATTCTTTCTGCTCTTTGTTATAAATCGTAGCTCCAGTACGAGGATCCTTAGACTTTACCTTTTCTCGTACTTTACGGATCTTTCGTGGATCAATGTATCTAAGCTCTTTGATGCCATCTCTTGGGTCTTTATCATTTATAATGATGTGGTGATAGATTCGACCATCTACATACCAGCGTCTAAAGATATCATATCCTTTGTTGCTAAAGTCTAGCATCTCAAGAATAGTTTCGAACTCTTCACGAATCTTATTCTTGATAGAGTTTGGCTGCTTAAGATTATCCAATACAATTTCAATTGGATTTTGATCATCCATTACAATTGCTTCGTTCACAACGTCTTCTACAGCCGAATCACATTCTGGCTGCATAGACATTTCACGGTAACGGGATACGAGTTCAGCTTCCGACTTAGCAGTTCCATCTAGGTCTACAAAAGTACCATAGGAACCACCAGGAGCTATCTCAATAGCACCATCGTCTGTCTGGGGAGGTACAAAGGTTTTCAGATCTTCTTTTTCTTCTTGATCTGCCCTTGTTATATTAAATCCGAAAAGTTGCACTATGTTGTCCTCAGAGAATAAAAAAGGAGGTCGAAATATTTATCGACCTCGTCAAAAACAGTGTCGAGTCAAATCGCAAAGATTTTAGAAGCACCGTCAGAGAATTTCACAGTAATGTTGCCACCGTTGGGAAGGATAGGAAGTCCGGTGGCCGTATCAATGTAAACTACTAATCTTGAATCTGCTTGTCGATTACCATCATTTTCAGCATCACCTGTGTTGTGATACAAAATTAATGCTTCACAGTTAGCTCCAGTTACAAAAGGAAATTCTACATCTGTAGCATCGAAAACACCGTCAGTAATTGATTTACTAGCTAGGTTAGCTGTAGCAACTACTGCGGTGTTTGGAACACTTGATCTAAACTCATGCGAAGCACTAAAGGTGTAGACGTCCGTGTCTACTAATGCGATTGTGACTACATTAGATGACAGATTTAATTCACCACCAAGCAAAGCCTGCTTAGCTTTTGTATAAAGCTGATTAGCCATCTAACTAATCCTTTTAGTTTACAGCAGCTTCCTGGTGCTCCCACCAGTCGTATGCAAATGTAATTGTAAATTCCTCAATCGCTTCAGCTTCCCAAGCAAGATCAATTGGTGATACTGAAACCGGGTATAGACCATCAAACTTGTATGTTTGAATGACACCACCTTCTTTACTGTATTGCTTAACCAAAGCCTGAGCTTTGTACTGAGATGGATTAGTACCATACTCGTTGAGATTATCAGAGTGGTTATTGATCCTGTGACTCCAGTTCTCCATTGCATTACGGATCTTAAAGTCTTCGTCGTTCATTACTGTTACAGTCCAGTCATCAAACGTGCGATTACCAGCAAGTTTAACCTGACGACCAAAGTAAGGAACAATTACAGTACCCAGTGATGAAGCAGGCATCTGACCTGCACGTACCATGAAGGGAGACTTAGAGATCAAATCACCACCATTCAGAGTTCCCCCTGTTGGTTGAAACAATTGGATCTCAAACAGAGAGGGACGAGCCCCCCCCTGTGCAAGCTCACCCCTAAAGGTGTTTACGTTAAAAGCCATTGTTATTCTCCTCTACCTTGTATTATCCGAACTGACCTACGACTTCTTCGAACTCGACACCAGTTCTAACAGCAACAAAGTTGAGCTGAATAAAGTTGATAGCGCGAGATGGCTTGACATAGATGTCTCCAACAAACTCGTTACGATCAATAATTTCTGAAGTGTTGTTAGATTCGTCACATACGACCCGGAAGTCTGTGATACCGCGACGACCCTGAACATCTCTCAAAAAGGGCTCAACCAAATTGACAAACTGTGCTCTTGTAAATTCATCGTTGAATTCGAACAGGCTTTGTCTAGCTGCGATTGCAATTGCCTTTTCAAGGACGATAAACAATCGACGTACATTAATTCGATCAAATGCACTTGGGTATCCAAGCAACGTCTTATCACCAAACAGGATTGTGCCTTCGCCTGGGAATGTCGTTACTGGGTTAATACCATTCTTGTACAATTGATCTCGCTCAGTCTTGTTAGGGTTGAATGCAAGACTTACTACATTCTTGATTCGACCACGAGTAAGACCGGCCGGCGAATACCATGGATCCCGAACTTCATCTGTTCGAGCCATTGTACCAGCGGTATCACCATTTAATGGTACCCAACGATACTGATCACTGTACTTATCGTATTGATACTTATAACCGCTATCCAAAACTGCATAAGAAGTTGATGGAAGAGTATTTCTAAACTCTATAATATCATCAACCTCTGCAGTATCATAGGAAGTATTGTTTACTACATCAGCCTGTTCAGGTGAAATGCACACTACGCAATCCTTTCTGTACTCAGCAATATTATTGATCAAGTGAATTGCGGTAGCTGACGTAGATGATCCAGCAAGAAGCAATGAAATATCAACTTCTTCAGATGATTTAAACAAGTCGTATGCATTTTGATATTGACCTGGAGTACCAGCTGAGCCATCAGAACCTGAAGCAAGTGAATTTGTGATTGGTGTGTTACCACCACCGAAAGCACTGCTTGCAGCAGAACCTGCGTTAGTTACACCTGATGGATGACCTGCCCACCACAAGTAAGCCGACTGTCGATTCAAGACTTCTTTGTAGTAGTTGGTTGACCCATCTTCATTTCTAGCATCGGAAGCCTTTGATAGAGCATCAAATACCTCTATTACTTGACCTTTGGCGTTAGTCCACTCACCGTCTTCGTCGATAACTACAATATGCATCTGGTCGTTAGTACCACCACGTGTAGTTGCAAAGGGTGAAGTACCTGGAGCAGCAGTTACAAAATCATAAAACTCCCATCGACGATTAAGAGCAGTACCTGCGTTTACGGTGTTACCAGTATAAGAAGTAGTCAATACAACAGAAAGACCACCTGCATCTACAGTTGAAATTTTGTAAATTTCTTTGTCCGGACCAAGCTGAATCAAATCACCGGCTGAAAGAACAGCTGCCTGGTTTGCAGAGAATACAACACCGTTGTTGCCGTTAACTACCGTGTAGTTACCAGACAGTGTAGATTCAAAAGCGGTGTTGCTTGGGCAGATTGAATACTTGAGTGAGTTACCAAGCGTACCTGGGTACTTGGCGACTACATCACCACCACCAGTAATGCCTGATGAGTACAAAGCATCGTAATCTTCTTCGCTCTTAACAAGAATGGTAGCAGAATTTGCGTTAGCGTTTACGAGTCCAGTGTTGTTAATACGAACAAGATGAAGCGTGTCTGAGTACGCTAAAAAGTTAGCGGCTGTAAAGAAATCCTTAAAGTAAGTTCCGTTTGGCTTTTGGAACTGACTTACAAGCTGAGTTTCGTTATTAATTAACGTACGTTGCTCAACAGGACCCCAACGGAACTGACCGGCAAAGCCGCCAGCTGTCGTTTGCACTGCAGGAACAATCGCTGTGAGATCAATCTCACTAGTGTTGATTCCTGGAGAAATCTGGAAGGCCATTTTTGTCTCCTCGTGGTTTTTGTTTCTCGTATATTTATAATTTTTAGAAGTCTACGACATCCTCGACGTCATACTGATAACCTAAAGGACCAACCGTATCTTCCGCATGGTAAACGTCGTGACCGTCATTAACTATACCAAATGGTAAAACATCATCTTCAATCATTTTTTGATTTTCTTGATATAGACGACTGCGGACATCATTATCAGTAAGTTCGATAAAGAAGTCTTGTCTTACTAACCACGAAAACAAAACGGCACACATAACAAGGTCATCGTGGTGACCTTCTTCAGCTTCATAGCTGTTTCTCTTATTTATGAAAACTGAAAGTTCCTGTAGTAGGTCGTAATCATTTAGTATTATCTTATCATTTTCAACTACATCTTTTAAGTGTGAACACCCAACTCTTTTTACTGTCTTAGTTGTCTTTACTCCAAGTTGGATACGATGTGAAAATCCTCCTCCAACTTGTTGTCCACCTCTACCTCTCACACTAGTAGATAGTATATTTTCGTATTCGAGATCCTGTTGAATGATACTTGCAACAGTTTCACCTAGATCATTTAACTCAACCAACACAAACGCATTGTTATACATCGTAGCCGCATTTACAATAACGTCTGGATAGAACATTGGTGAGATCTCTTTCGATCTGTACTTGCCTACTACCTTGTATGGCATCTCAGTGACATCAAACACCAAGAAAGCACTGTAGTCTAATCCAAGACCTCTAGCTGAGTCAACTGTTATTACATATAATCTGTCGGGCTTTGGCTTCTCGTAAATATCGAATCCATTGCGAGTTTTTATTGGATAAATGAAAGGTATTTGTGCTAGCTTTCTACCATCGATAAGAGTAGCCGAGCTTCCTAAAAACTCACATTCAAATTCTTGTCTGAACTGCTCTTCACTGGTGTTCTTAATTGTTTCCTTTTTCCACTTTTCATCTCGACCAGGCACATCTGACCAGTGAACGTCTTGCCTTATGTAATCGTTGTTACCTTCTTCACTGTCTACCCATATCTTATAGAACATATTCATTCCATTGGGGGTAGATGTAATTAGTACTTTAGTGGTAGTACCAGATGAAATTGTTGGAAATACTGATGCGAAGAACTCTTCTTGTAGGTTATTTGGTACAAACGCAAACTCATCAAGATAGATTAAGTTCTGAGATGTACCTCGGATGGCTGATGATGATGTGGCTGAAGCAAGGATCTCTGAGCCATTCTCTAACTCAATGTTACCTTTATTCCATTCCTTGACACCCTGCTGTAACCACTTTGGTAAGTGCTCATAGGCGTTTTGGATCCTACCAAGAATTTCCCTTGCTTGAGCAAGTTTGTTTGCAAGGATAGCAACACTATATTGTTCGTTAAACAAGACTTGCCACAGAATATATGCAGCTACAGTAGTTGTCTTACCAACCTGCCTGGGAAGTTTGCAGATAACAAATCGGTTGTCACCAAACTTCTGTACCATTTCTTCTTGAAAGGGCCAAAGATCAAAGTTAACAAGACCATAATCAACGTGAACAATCTTTACATACTTCTTGATAAAGTGAATGGGGTCACGGGAGCATTTGATATACTCCTGCACCTGCTCCTGTGTATACTCAACAGGAACGCCAACCTTTTTTAGGTTTTTGTTACCAAGATAATTTTCTATAGCCATAAGCTGTTGACTTTTTTTGGAACACGAGGATAATAGCCGGTGTAGCCGGATTAAGACTTATCTTCTAAATTATCCTTTAACATATTCTGTAGTTCGGTCGTAGACCCAACGAAGAGAGCGTTGGTTACGTTATTGGGACCTGATTGTACGTTATCTTCTTGTTTAAGTTTTTTGACTTTTGCCTGTACCTCTAACAGATCCTTGTTTGCGTCTGTTAACGTCTTCATTAATGACGCAACTACTTCAAAAGCCCTAGGATGCTCGCTTGACTTAGCTATTTCTACTAATTCATGTAGAGCGTGAGATCCGTTTTCTATAATTTCGTATAGGTTCTCGCGAGCGTATCTGTAATCAGTGTCAATGTCACCGGTATGATCTCTACCTTCACGATTAGTCAGCTCGTTTCTTGGCTGTACAGCTACAAGCTCACCTTTCGCTTCAGAAATGCTAGTTGTATTTTCAGGCATTCCAAACAGATCGTTTAGATTGCTTTCCAGCTTTGTCTTAGACACTGTCAGTACCACCACTGAAGAACTGCTGATCTTCAATAAATCCATAATCGTCAGTACTACTTATCTGTGCTGGAGGTACCGTGATAGTCGAGTCTGATGTAGGTGTACCATTAGCTGTAAGTCCAGGCGTAGCAGTAAGTATAGACGATATAGCTGAAGAGTCTCCAGACGTGGTTTCTATATTAGTAGTAGCGATCGCTCTCTTAATAACACCCTGAGTTCTGATTGGTCCGAACAGATATCCCTTGACAGTAAAGTTTAAAGTGTGAATCAGTGCTCTACGAGTTGAAAAGTCACCCTCGTAAGTGTCCTCAGTTGAGATGTCATTAAACACAACTGGAACATCCATCTTTAACTTAAGCTCCGGAATCAAATTGACACTGTTCGTCCATTCAGGAGTAAAAAATGGCAGTATACCTTCAAGTATCTGAACCCCATCGTCTGCATTTTTTACAAACACAGAGAGGGCTATATTGATATCGAAAGGTACCGGTGTGTATTGATACTTTAGCTTATCCTTATCGGTATAAGTGTATACGTTTTTAAGTGTGGAAGGTAGTTTACGTGATGAGTTGTAATTCATCGACGTAATCTCAAAAGACATTCTTGGCAAAACTATAGCAACATCTTTATCAAAGTTAGGATCTTGAGCAAGTCTTACTAAGAACTTTTCTTTAGGACCATACGCAATTGGAACCCTTAGTGTTTGGATTCTTTCGCCAGCAGTATTGAATCTTTGTACATCAATATCATTGAACATTGTACCGAACATGACAATGTACTTTCTGATAATACTGTGATAGTAAGTGTGCCCAAACATCAGTACCTGTCTACCTCACTAAATGGATTAGACTCGCTAAAGTCTAACACAGAATCAGCTTCGAATTGGAAGAACGTATTGTTAGCAGCAGGTGCAACAGTTGCAAGCTCAAATTCTTGAAGGATGCTATCACCGTCCTCGCTCTTAATTATACCTGATCCATCCTCTAGGGTGAATTGATATATCAACGTGTTAAGGCTGAATTGATCCTCAGTTGCATCAATTGTGCTATCGCCAGTATCAATAGCTTCGCTGCTATATTCATAAAGTTCACAGCGAAGATCATAAGACTGCATTCTACCTAGCTGAAAATGTACAGGGCGGTCATCGACATACATTACTTCGAATATCTTGTCCATCATAGGGAAATAGATCAGATCTCCCTCTCTTGGACGGTTCAGGGTGTTTAAGTAGTCGTCACCTTCCTGTACCCATGCTTCAGTTGCCGCATCTCCAGTTAAAAACTGTCGACTTGGTTCATTGTTGT
>Ga0222719_10002363_pt1 | contig 17313 bp, 18 predicted proteins | sample C33_34DmetaG_FD_165039 | JGI IMG/M metagenome (GOLD analysis project Ga0222719, IMG submission 165039) | Estuarine water microbial communities from San Francisco Bay, California, United States - C33_34D | ecosystem: Environmental > Aquatic > Marine > Unclassified | place: USA: California... | reverse complement strand
TGTACTTGAATAATCCTATGTCTTTATGAGCTTGCATAATGCGTAACATTTGATCGTCAAAGTCTGGAACAACTTGTGAATAGTCATTGCCTTCGCACCCTGCAAGTTCCCATATATCAGGACCGTCTATTTCTAAATAAATCTTTTTTTCGTTAAGATCAACATGAAAGTTTGGAATAAGATCTCCGTATCCGTGATCATGCATATAAAATAAACCTTCGTATTCTCTACGAAATTTTTCATCCATTAGTTTTGGATCAACAACTTGATTGTGTCCACCGTGATATCCTTCATCATTGTAGAACCATTGGCAAAAAGTTTTCTTATCTTTGCTAATTAAACTGGTATAAATTAAATTGTTGCGGCAAAGTCCTTTGCCTGGTACGTTATTGTAATAGTAGTCGTATTGTGTATCCATACAATTACTTACCAAATAAATATGTGTATGATAAAAGGAATTGGCGGGAAACCATATATAGATCTAGATCCGCACCTAGACATAGAAACATTTAAAAATTTACATCCAGAAATTTGTAAAGGGTTTGCACTAGCAAGAGACTATGCAAAAGAAGGCACATGGATGGAGCCTGGCTTTGAATGGAACGATTGCAGTTATATTTTAAATTGGAAACCTATTTATAAAGCATGGAACGAATATCAAGCATTACCCGATAACGATCCTATTAAGATCGAAGGCAATAAAATACTGCCTACAGACTTCAGCGATTACAAACAGCGTAACATTTTTACTCGCTATCTAAAAGATACATTAGGAGCCAACGATCCATATGTATATTATTTTTTATGGAATGAGGGCGACTGGAACGAGCGTAATGCAGAACGTCAAAAGACAGACGAAGCAAGTCTCTTTCCTGGAGTTGTAGATTGGGTGGAGAATTTACAAACGCAAGGAATAATTGATCGCATAGGTAGAGTAATATTTTTTCATTGTGATCATAACGGCCGTGCATTTGAACACAGAGATCTAGATGCAAATAACGGTGTACATGATGATAAACAGTACAGTCCGCACAATAACGAATTTATACACATACGTTACCGCACAAAAAGAGGATTTTATGTCTGGGATCCTGAAACACAAAACAAACAATACATCAATTGTAATGCTGCTTTTTGGAATGACCAAGATTGGCACGGTGGCGAAGAATCAAAAGAAACTGAATACGGATTAAGGATTGACTGTAAATTTTCAGATAGTTTCCGCAAAACACTTGGTATTGATCATTTAGAGAATTATTAATGAAATATATAGGAAACTATATACAAGATATTCCTAGTAAGTTGATTAATTATTTGCTGAATAATGATGGGCAACCTCGTCCTAATAATTTATCTAAAGAAGCAATTAACGCATACGATACATATGCTAAAGGTCAAGATGTAGGGTACGATTTATCTGCAACTTATTGGCATATATTTGAATCTCAAGACATACCTATGGAAATTATTCCTACATGGACAATAGGAAAAGTGCATTGGTGGATTACTAAAATGATGCCTGGAGACATGATGCCTATGCATGAAGACCCGCCAACTCTAGAGCATGACTGCAATAGGTTTTGGATGCCATTACAAGATTACGAAACAGGTCATGTGTTTATTATAAACGACAAACTAATAACAAATTATAAAGCAGGTGATGTGTTTGCATACAATGTTGCACAAGACAATCACGGTGCAGCAAATATAGGATTTACTCCAAGGCTAGTATTACAGGTTACTGAGTTTAATCCCACCTAACTTCAAAGTCACTTATATAACTTTTGGCATTTAATGCATAATCTATAACATCTACTAGTTGTTCTGCATTAGTATATGGTTCGTGACTTCTAATTTCTTTGAACATAATATTACCAAATTTAACTAATATACTTTGTGGTAAGCAATAATCCAAAGCCATGCCTTTTAAATGCAAATCTTTATACTCTAAATGTGTTTTATTTAATAAAAGTTTTTCAGCAATGTAAGAACTTTTTTCACGTATGCGATTAAAATATGTCCAGTTGTTCATTTCTAAAATAGTTTGCATATCTATTTCAGTAACTAAACTTCCAAAACTAATAATTTTTCGTGGTGTAGCAGGTTTTACATTATTCCATGTATTCCAGGTTAACGCAAGTAAATCACTTTGTATTGTTGCAAAACTTGCTAGATTGAAGAATAACGTTGCATCATCTATTGCTCTTGCAAACTCACAAATTTGATCAGGCAGTGTAACACCGTGTGTTCTGTCAATAGGAATCCAATCATAATCAAAATTTTTCATTACAATTTGTCCTACTTCTGAACTAGCACCTGTAATTACTGCTTTCATATTATCCCCAAATATTAAAAATATACTTTGGCACTAACCCTGCGTTTGCTCCGGCGTGCCAACTTTTGCGATCTGGCCACTGCCAAACTGCGCCTTGTGGTTGTTTATATAAACAAGTGTCGCCAACAATAATAGTGTGGCCATCTTCAGGACCACTTACATGACAATGATATCTTTGTAATTGTTTACCTGCATTTAATGTTTCTTCATGATCGGTTACGTCCCAATGCCAAGGTGCAACATCGCCAGGATTGACACGACTTATCCAACAATTAATATAGCTCTCCATTCCTACATAATCACAAAATTTTTTAACAATGTCAGCATCAAATTGCAGATCAGGTAATAACATATCCCAACGCATATTGCCACCTTCACTGTTCATTTTATAACCTGCTGCTCGTAAAGGACCTGCTACATCATCTACACCCGGTACATCCATTCCTACATCATGCCTCGGTCCTACATAATCAGGTTGTTGTGTTATTAAATGATCAAGCAAACTTTGCCAGTCTATAGTATCGCATATACCAATATACTTTGCTTCTTGCATTAAATTTTCTCCGGCCAGTAATTTTTACTGTACTCTAATGTATAATTATATGTTGCCTCGCAATCAAGATATCCGTCTACAAATGGAAATCGTTTTTTATCATTTATTATTGTTCCTAGTAGCTCTTGCGACATAAGTGTAGATTGTGTCGTACAACCGTATAAATCAGATATTTTTAGTTTGCCGTCTTGAATAAAAAATGTATGTGGATAAACATTTATCTTTTTTATTCCGTCTTTTTCTAAATCATTTAATATTTCTCTTACTTGTTTTTTATAATCTATTTCGATGTCTATATTATTGTGTATTAAATGATTAAGATTATTGCCTCCATATGCAAACACAATTAATAATTGTGACGCATCTATTTCAAGCATTTTATAACAGTACGATTTATTTTTTAATTTATTGTAATATTCTATTTCTCTATCAAACCAATACTTATCTTTAAACTGCATAAAGATACAGATGTCGTTATGCCTTGCTTCATATAGATCACTTAATGGACCCGGCCAGCCATTTTTATATTTTTCTAAAGGTTTTAAATTTTGCCAATTCATATTTCTATCTTAAATTTTTTGTTATTAGGAATATTTTTTATTTCAGACTTTGCTAATGACAACCAAACCGTACTGTCTTTATATTTAAAATTTTTAATTTTTTCCTTTTTGTTAAGTTTATTCAACCAAGGAGAAATTAAATCATCAAACTGATACCTATAATCGTGTTGTTCGTACGCTGGACTGATTTTTATATCCACCATATCTAATTCTTTCGAAGGCGTTAATAATTGTCTTACGACTAACTGCACCCTATCTATACTTCCAAAGTTACTAGCAACATGACGAACACCGGTATCCATACTATACCAAGCGCCGTCTACTGTTGTCTTGTACATAGTTTCGCTATCTAAATCTATAAGATAACTTTTCTGCGCCTGTAATGTAAGATGCCATCTGTCATCAATATCAGTATGGCATACATAAGTTGTGCCAGGTTCTAATATTATAACTCTTGCTTCTCCTTTGTCTAAAGGTAACGTATTGAGAATGTCTTCCCATACTGTTCCTTTGTATTCGGATTTGATTTCCCAGGGATCGTAAAAGAAATTTCCAGTAGGTTGATTTAAAATAATTTTACTTTTACTATCTAAATCTTTTAAAATTGGTACCTTAATTTGGTGTTCAGTTCTACTTAACATTAAAATATTTACCGTATAAGTATTAGTATGGAACTATACCTGAATTCTGAATGGCAAAAAATTGGCATAAGTTTAAGTGGTGGTGCAGATAGTGCATTACTGGCTTATTTGCTATGTAGCAATACCAATGCAGACATACATTTTACAACACAAATACGTATGTGGAGGACTAGGCCATGGGCTGAATATGTTGCTGAAAATGTAGTAAGTTGGTTTAAAAATAACTTTGATAACAATTTTACACATCATACTAACCTTGTTCCTCCTGAAATGGAAGAACCTAGTACAGATTTAATTACAGATGAATACGGAAAAAAGAAACCTGGTAATAGAATAATACTTAGGTCATTTAACGAGTACATTGCACACAAACATAAACTAAATGCATTATATGGTGCCGTAAATAAAAATCCAGATATAGAATTTGACGGACGAGTTGAAGAAAGAGATGAAGGACATTTAGAACCTCATTTTATACATGACGGCATTGACATCTGTCATCCTTTCGTGTATACTAAAAAGGATTGGATCATAGAACAATATTATAAAAATAATATCACAGATTTGCTAGACATAACACGAAGTTGCGAAGGCGAATTTAAAGGCTTAGATTATGAAACATATACAGCAGGCGACACAGTACCTGAATGTGGAGAATGCTTCTGGTGCAAAGAACGAGAGTGGGCAATTGAAAAAATCAAATAGTTGTACGTTTTGTATGCACCCTTTTACAGGGTTAGCAACAAGAGAAGATGGTGCTATAAAAGTATGCTGCCGTAGTCAACCTATTGGTTGGATACAAAATGAAACACTAGAAGAAGTTTGGAACGGCGATAAAATGAAAGAAGTTAGACGCCAAGTATTAAATGACGAACGTCCAGACGTATGCAAACCGTGCTTCGACCTTGAAGATCAGGGGGTAGAGAGCTTACGACAGCGTCATACAGCAGGGGTAATACCTGAAGCTAGGGTCAACTTATACCCTGATGCATTAGACGCTTTAGACGACGATTATGCAATGCCATTTGAGCTTCCTACTATGGAAATTAAACTCAATAACTTATGTAATCTTAAATGTAGGATGTGCAATCCATTAGACAGCACACAATGGAAAGACTGGGATCAAGTTACAGAATTTTATAAAAAAGAAAACAACTATCTTATTCCTACAGTGGAAAAACTTGTAGATACCCCGGGCAAATATATTGGGCCGTTTGATAACAGTGATAATTGGTGGGCAAGTTTTGAAAAACTTTTGCCATACTTTAGACGTGTAGAGTTTGCAGGTGGTGAACCATTAATGGACCCGTATCATTACAAGATACTAGATAGACTTGCAGAATACGGTGAAAACATAGAACTAAAATATGCTACAAACGGTACTACACTAGGTATAAAAGGCGGCCGTACTATACACGACTACTGGCCCAAATTTAGGAGTATTGCAGTAAACGTGAGCATAGACGGCATACATGATGTATATGAATACATTAGAGGCAATGGTAAATTCAGTGAAGTAGAGGAAAACGTAAAAGTATTTAAGAGCTTTCCTAATGTAAGCAGAGTAGTAGGTGCGTTTACTGTACAAGCAAATAACATACTACAAATTAGTAAAGTAATAGAATACTTCTTAGAAGAAATGGGCATTATATTTTATTCGCACAGAGTAAATTATCCAATGGCTCTAAGTGCTCAGGTTATACCTCAAATGTTAAAAACAAAAGTTATTAACGAACTAGAGCAAATGAAAAGTAAAGTATTAGCCTACAAGTTAGTTCAAGAAAATGATTTACTTAAAAAAGTTACACTGCAACAAATACAAGACAATATAAACTTTTTAGAAGCAAAAGATATGCATAAAACACACTGGTCAGATTGCGTAGCATTTAACAAAGCATTAGACGCAACACGTAATCAAGACTTTATAAAAACTAATCCAGAGTTTAAGTCGTATGTTTGATCTTATACTAACAAACGGCAAGGAAGACGTTAGTGTACCATTTACTGTAAGAAGTACAGACATTGCTAAAAAATGGTTTAATGAATTAATACAGAACTACGAATTATACGAAACAGATAGATTTACTAACTGGGGCGCACACGATCTTATATCCGAACTCAACGAGTGTATTTCTAAAGTAAATGATTACGAAGTTTGTATTGACCGTTATATTAGTACTAATAGTACTGACATTCAAGGAGATTTAAACTACTTACACAAATTTTTTGAAGAACTCCGTGGAGATGTCAACAAAAGTACAGAATGGTTTAATTGCGCTCCGTTAGAAATACAAGAATGTGTTCAGCGTTTTAATGTGTTAATACATAAATTAGAATCAGAAACTAGAACAAAAAATCATCCTACAGTAGTTGTTACATTTAAAGATAGGCCTATAATTAATCTTACTGAACAAGATATGACTCACTTTACTTTTAGATGGACACATGGTACCGTTTATATTAACTACTGTCAAGTAGGAAAAACTGTATTAGATGTTTTTAAAGACAAAGACAGTATTGCAGAAGGAGTAAGGCCGCAAGAATATTATAGTGCAGATTTTATGGTTAAGTTTGGTCCTACTACTTTTTACGCAATGTATCTGTTAAGAAAATTATATTTAAATTTATGGATCAAACGACAAACTTTTAAATTTAAAAATTTAAATCTAGGTATGATTCCTGTTGCAGATTTAGCAAATAAAGTAGATATAGAAAAACTAAAAATGTTTAATACAGTTAAGGGTGTAATATGTATAAAATAGAAAGTAGGTGGGGACATCAAGATTCTATACACGTTGAATGGAACCTAGGCAAACGCTGCAACTTTGATTGCGGATATTGTCCGGCTGAAATACATGATAATTTTAGTCCTCACACACCTATTAAAACTTTATTACACACAATAGACGAACTAGCAGAAATAGGAAAACCTATAAGGTTAAGTTTAACAGGTGGCGAACCTAGTGTTCATCCTAATATAGAAGAGCTTTTAGAGTATGCTAGTCAAAAATTTGACTGGGTAAACATGACTACTAATGGTACAAGGAAACCTAACTGGTATACTTTATTGCCTGTTCAGCATCTGGTGTTTAGTGTGCATTTTGACAACGATCACTGGCGAAGAGTTACTGATAATATCATTGTATATACCCAACAAATAGACATGGATGAAAGCAATATGCTTTTTCAAATAAACGTAATGGCGCATCATGAACATATGGACAATGTAAAACAATGTGTAACTGCATTAGATTCATTTCACATTCCGTATGTTGTAAGAAGAATACGATGGACCGAGGCCGATAATAGAGATTGGTTTGATGACATGAAGTATAACGAAAAAGATTTACAATGGATATTGGATCGAAACGCTACTGCTAAAGCAAACTGTGTTATAGATGATAAAGAATTAATTCATGCTAATGATATTATAAAAAAACACATGAATAATTTTGAAGGTTGGAAATGTAATGCAGGTATTGAAAGTTTAATGATTAACTGGGACGGCGAAGTTCATCGTGCTACTTGCAGAGTAGGCGGAAGTTTAGGTAATATTTACGAAGGAACTTTTGTTGCGCCGGAAGAATCTATTATCTGTACTAGAAAATGGTGTACGTGCGCCGCAGATATTCCGTTAACTAAGGTTGCCACTTTGTAATATGAGTGTCAGGTTGGCAACTGCAACTCATAAAAGGACAATCGATAGTAGTTAAATCAAACGAACTTTTATCAAACTTCTCAGCAAAATCTTCTGCAAACAAGTTTATATTATAGTCTTTAAATAAATTTGCATTACAACTTCCTTTTACAGTGCCGTCAAAAATAATAACTAAGTTTTCTAAAGCAACATTGCACTTCCAATTTTTAAAATAGTTTACTTTATTATTAATATAGTCACTAGTCCTATGTGGCTCTACCGAACCGTCTTTGTGCATTGCAACACTGTCTACACTTCTAAATAGATGCATATGATTTAGTATAAAATCACTATCTGGTAATCTTTTTAAATCCTGCTTCATGTATTCAACTTGCTCTTCTGTATAACTATGATTATCTTTACCTGCAAAGTCAACTACTGGTTTGGCTTCGATAAACCAAGGATACTTACTTATTCGCATTTTATCTACAATGCCTACACACTTATCGAAATACTCTGCATCCATTAGCACTAGTGCAGTACAAGTAATGTCTTGACTGTATAGATAATCTAATACTTCTATACAATGATCTATATCAGCAAATTCGTGATGGACACTTAACGTAACTTTGTCAAGATGTTTGCTGTTTTCTTTCCACCACCTAAGTGTTCTGCTACCATTTGTTGTAACAGTCAGTTCAACGTTATGTTTTTCTTTAATACCTTTTGTAAATTCTCCGAAGTATGGCCATAACGTAGGTTCGCCACCACCTACTAAATTTATATCAAATTTTTTCTTTCCGTGTTTTTCTTTATATAAATCAAATAATAGATTAAAATTATTTAAGACAGTTTCTATGTTTTTTGGATATCTATAAACAGCATCTTTACTTCCTGGGAAGCAGTACGTACAATTAAAATTACATATATCCGTTGGCCAAAAGCGAATATCTAAAACATCTTTAGGCTGAAGATTTAATATTTTAATAGGTTGTTCAATCATAATAAATGGGCCAGTTCAGGAAATACTTTTGCTGCTTCTAATCCTCGAATTGCATCTAACTTGTTTACATATTCTTTAAACCCGGGCAATAAATGACTGTTGTCTTGTGCATTCATGTGATTTAGTACTGCTTCCCAACGTTTCCAACCGTACGGATTAATCTTCCAGTAGTCGTCGTCCTGCCTGTAGTTATTCCATAACCAATCTTTAAAGTCCATAAAACGTTCTTCAACATCTTGTTTATCTTCTTTAGATAATATCTGTATGCTTAAAAATGTAGGAATATACAGTAAGTGCATATTAACTAATCCGCCGCCCATTTGTACATCGCCAGGTACAGTGCCTGTGTTTAGTTTTTTAAATCCACTTTCTACTTTCCATTTCATAAAATCTGGCAAGTGTTTTACATTGAATATTTGTATCGCTGTTGCAAGACTAGTCTGTATGTTATCTGGAGTGTTATCAAGCATATGTAAAGTCTTTTCTACAGTATCCCAATTGGTAGGAAAGCGTATGTACTCATCACGTTCGTGACTTGCATCCATACTTACAGCAAATTTAACTTTTTTAAACTTGCTCCACATTTCAATTAGGTCTTCGTCTACTAACAACCCGTTTGAATTGTAACGTAATAGTATCTTGTCTTGATATCCTTGTCGTAATATTTCTTCAATAAATTGTTTGTGTTCTTTGATCATTAATGGCTCGCCGCCTGCAAAGTATACTTGTTTTAAGTTTGGAATTTGTCGATTCATTTCTTCCCAAAAAGTATCTTTTTCATGCCATTTATTATTAAATTCTTCTTTGCTCCAGGCCATTTGTCTTTTTACTTCTGGATCGACTAAGTTTGGTTCTAATTTTTTCCAATCGCTTACCCACTTACTTGAATCATGGGGACTACACATTACACATTTAATGTTACAAGTATGTCCTAGTCGTAAATCTAAATATACTAGTTCTTCAGGTACGGTTCCATCTTCTTTTGTTTGTTTTAATAATTCAGGAATATCAATGCCATCTTCGTCTCTATGCCAAGTCATTGTTTCCCATATACGTTTAGACACTACGCCTACTTTTTCTTCTTCGTAGCACTTGCGGCAACTAGCAGGAATTTGTCCTGCCATCATGGTCTTCCTAACACTTTTCATGTAGTCATTGTTCCAGGCTTCCATGGGTGTTTCTCGACCAAAGTTTGCTGGCTTGCCGTGTTCCATGCGAACTAGCCCTACTTCGTGATCGTTCCCCGCTCCACTAGCATTTGCACTACAGCACAATCTCATATCGCCGTTTGGTCTTGTAGCAAAGTGTATCCACGGTAAAGCACAAAATGTAGGTGTTGCTAAAGAAGCAATTTCTCTTTGATATTGCCCTAGTTGTGTTTCTTTGTCGTTAAAATGATCCATTAATTTCTCTTATGCTGGTACCATATGTTCAGGTAAACAATTAAATGCCATTGTAATCCTATCGTAGTTATCTGTGTGTGGCAAAGTCAAGTGCTGTACATAACTTGGAAAAATTATAACAAGTCCTGGCTTAGGCTCAATATTAAAACTATTATACATATGATCGTTAGGTATTTCAATTGCTGAAAGGCTTCTAGCATAACACGGATCTATAAATGTAGTCGGTGCACCTTCAGTTAGATAAAAAATACCGCTATAATAAGACATAGGATGCCTATGTTGAGCTTGGTTGCCAGTTGACTCTTTTGTAACAATATTTGCCCAAAGTCTTGTTAACTTTAAGCGGCCAAACCCAGAGTCGTATCCTTCGTCTGTTTGTATATTTAACAAACAATCTTCTATGTTATCTTTTAAAAATTTCCAATGATCTAGCGTATGCAATATTTGGTTATCTGTTTGTGTTATTGTTGGATACCAAGGATTTACATTACTAGATTCTTTTGGTATTAGTTGAAGAACTTTTTCTATATGATCTGAAAAGTCAAACTCATAGAACGGTATTGGAAACATTTGATGTTTTGTATATGCCATTATAATTCTATCGCTTCTATAAATTGATCACGTGGCTGACTAAAACTTGTTGCCTTGCCGCAAGTCTTTGCACACATAATAAGTTTGTTTTCATTCCAGTAGTAGTCCCAAACGGTCTGATAAGCATTACTGTTTATAATTTCTTTTAGACTGTTGTCTATAGTATTTAATTTTTCAAAACCTCCTAACGACTCAACAAGAGAATAATATTGTTGTTTAATTTTTTCTTGTGGCTTTGCAAGTATTCCATCATTAAATATATAAGGAGCAGGTGCTATAAAACAACACGGTGACAATATTTTTTGTGCATCAATATATATTTCTTTACCGTACTTAACAACACAACTTATTTCAGTATTATCAACCCAAGTTTGGAATCCGTCAACTTGCTCTTGAGTAATAAAATTTAAATTTGTTGTAGATGCAGGTTCTAAATAATGTGTTATATTTCTTTCTTTGTCATAAACTTCATATTTGTCTGATGCAATAAATCTAGTGCTTGCCTTCATGTTAAAATTTATAAATCCTAATTGTTTTGCTCTTTGTCTGGCTTCATCAACTTGATGCTCATTATGTTTAAAAACGAGCATTGACCACTCTGCTTGGCCGCCTGCATCTATAAATGCTTTTGAATTTTCTATAACTCTTTCATATGTAGTATTAACACGATATAGATGATGTGTATCTTCCAATCCGTCAATGGCAAATATTACGTGATCATTACTATCTAAAATAGTGCCGAGTTCACTCCACCATTCTGGTTTTCGAGCTCCACCATTAGTGTGTATTTTTATAGATACATGAGGAGCAATATTTTTTGAATACCTGCACATTTCTATTAGGTCATTGTTAACCATTGGATCGCCATAGTTACCACAAAAATAAAAATATTGTATTTGTTCAAGTACTTCTTTAGATATAATTTTTTTAAAATCTTCTAATGTCCAGTCACCTTCTACTAAATTAGGATTAGGAAGACCTCCGTGATAGTTTCTAGCACACATAGGACAAGCAGCCTGACAACGACTTGTAATTTCTAAATGTATCCCTCTTAGTTCGTTAAAGTTAAACATTCTATTTTCGTCCTATCGTCATATATCTATTATACTGTGGTAGTTTTAACGTATGTTCTTCTGCGTCTTGTAAATCAAATTTATTTGATAGTTCGCTAGGATTTTTAACACAATTTATATGTTCGTCTAAACTAAAGAAATTATTGCTTTGTACAACTACACAAGACCCATTTGGAATGTTGTTATACCATATTTTTAATTGTTCGTCGGTTACGTGTTCAGTGCTGGTATTAATAACAATATCAGGCGCAGTTTCGTATCTATAAATTGTCATATCTTTACATACTGCTCTGAACCTGCCTTCTATTTCTTGACGCTTGTTTATTGTGTATGCAATGTCTCGACACGTAGAGTCTATATCAATACTTGTAATTTTTTCAATATTTAATTTACTATTAAATAATAAACTTGCAAGAACGCCATTCCAGCCGCCATGGATTACTATATGTAAATTTTCTTTTTTAATTTTTTCTTCTAATATTTTTATTAACCATAGTTTACTGCGAATTTGCCCTTTCCAAAAACTTTCTAGAGTTCGATCTCTATCCTTACTATCGCGGATAGCATCCATATAAAACATTACATCTTCTATATCAATTTTCATTACTAATCACTTCAAATATATTTGGTTGAGACTTTGCCCTTTTTATATAATTTTCTTTATTATAGTATAATTTATGCATAATTTCGTTGCATTTGTCTCGCTTGTGAGAGGCTGGCATATTACAAAACTTAACAATTTGTTGAACTACTAAGTCTATTCTCTTTACATGATCTAGTTCGTTATCGTATGATTCGTCAAATAATTCTTCAAACGTATAATATCCTTGTTGTCTAAGTAATTCTAACATTTTTGCAGGTCCTACAATAACAAAAGGATGTAAGTTATAGATAGCTTTATATATTTTTTCAGTTATAAATCTACGTGATACTGTTGTTTCACTTATTACACTAAAATATGTATTTCCATAATGATTAAAATTAGTCTCATTTATAACATCTAATGAAAATTTATCTGCAGGTATATCTAAAATCATAGGTTTAAAGTTTTTAACAAAGTTATCTAAATGTAGTGACCCGGCATTATGTTTATTAAGTTCATTAACGCATTCTTGCAAACTGACAACTCCGTTTGTATATTCTGTTGCTGTTAGACTAACAATGCCGTTATTTAGAACATTATATCTGTCTAATTCAGACACTGCATACAATCTGTGCGGTCTAAGTTTTCCGTTATAAAAAAGATAATCTTTGTTTTTTGATTGCACTTTTTCTAAATAATATTTTGCAAAGTAATCAACACTAATAGGAGTTAAAAAGTCGTTAACGTTGTTCTCTTGTAAGAAAGTTTTATAATTTGTTTTTAAATCATTGTCCCCAAATACTAAAAAAATTTTACTTCCTAATAGATTATTCTTACATACACTTGTGTATATATTGTACAGCCACCCGTCTAACGTATGTCCTTCTTGAGGATAATACAGCAATATTTTCAAACCTTGATCTAGTAAATCTTTGGCTGCTGTTGACATTAACGAAAATAAGTCAACATCTTTGTATACATTATGTAATTCAATTATGTAATAATTTGCGTCATTTGGATTAAAATTGTCGCCAATTTGTTTGGTAATAGCATTGTCAAATACAGTTCTATTATTATAGACAAAATCTTCACACTGACAATTTATATCTGCATCATACCATAGTGTAATCATGCTTTTCTCTTTGGTATTTTACTATCTGCACTACTAACACACGTGGGTGTAATGCATTTAGATGGTGTCTTAGACAGCGTAAAACCGTCTGTAAGCGTACCTAACGGTTCATCATGACATGAATAGCTCCTGCGTACTTCGTCCTCTCTTATAACGCAACTTTGATACCCTGCATTACAAGTCCAACCTTTAAATTTGTTAAATCCAAACGCATTAAACCGTTCTGCTTGATCTAATTCATACATATTATTGTCTTTGTCGTACAATGCAATTTGTGCAATTTGTTCTCCATGCCACTTTTGAGGAAATCCTGTACGCATTCTTTTAATTTGCTCTTCAGTGTATCCTTGGATAACAAAAGACGCAGTAGGATCAGACTGGGGTTTAAGAGTAACATTTATTCCCCTAGCAGCAAATCTTTCTAATCGCTCATACAGTTCATCGAATACTTGTGGCACCATTACTTGATTAATTGTAATAAACACTCCAGCATCCATTAATTGAAGGCACTTATCACCAAATTCTTGTTCTTTAGCAAATTCGGCATGAAAACTAGCAGTAATACTTCTGCGTTGCAATGTCTTTGTATAGTCTATCCATTTTTTCCACCATTTACTACCAGGGCTTAGATTTGTTGTCATGTGTATGCTTTGATACTCTGGTGCAGTATCATTACAATAGTGTTCTATTAGAGGCATAAAGTGTTTGTTTACTGTAGGTTCTCCTCCACTAAAACTAAAGTGGAAATCAGTAAACCCGTTGTTTCTTGCCTGTGCCTTTATACTATCCATGGTCGTTAAGTACAATTCTATAGGTTTAGTATCAGGGACACTAGATCTTGCGTGTGGCCAGCAATAACTGCACGAATAATTACAATATCTAGTGGTGATCCATGAAACCGTAAAAAGACGGCTCTCTAGGAGAGTCTTCTGGCCAAAATGGGTAATATTATCCCATGGTATGTTATTAAAATTTTCCATCAAAGTCTTTTGTAAATGTGTTTTGTAACCAAACAAAGTCGTTTATTTTTCCTATAGCGTTGTCGTTTTTCCAATGCTTTTCACCATATTTTTTACCTGCTATTGCTCCTGCAATACAGTAAGAACCGTATTGTTTGTCTTTCCCTTCAGTACACCAAATTCTAAGTCTTTCTTCACTTTCTTTATGGGCTTGATTTTTAAAATGTAAACTCTGTTTGCACCAACGTGCTAACTTAACACATTCTCTAAATCCACTTTTCCAACTACTAAATTCATCTGTATTAAAATTAGTTATATTGCTAGTTTCTTCTACGGCTTTAAACTTGTCACTAATATTTGTGGTCATATCAGCTGAAGCAGTATTCATGTTTATTGTTAATTCGGTCGGCAGCAATTTTACGCCGCCATAACCATAAACAAGTCCGTTAATGGGATTTTGGCTTCTCCAAACATGAACAACATCATGCTCCCATTTTGGAACTTGATAGTTTAATTCAAAATTGTCAACTAACTGTGCATCACCGTCTACTACCCAAAACATTTCAGTAGTAACTTTTTGTGCTGCCGCAATGTGAGCATTGTGTATGCCTTCTACACCATGTACTCGTTTTGTGTTCGGATATTTTTTGCATAGTTTTTTAAAATTTTCTTCTGCATTTTCTTCTTGGTAACTTATAAACACAATATCAAACGGTTTAGGTTGACTTGCTAATTTTTTAACTTCTTTTTTGTTTACAATAAATCCGTAATCCCATTCTCTCTTGCTTATTTTGCAATGCTTACTACACAATATTACACCGTCTTGATAGGCACCGTTTTTGTATATGTGATTAATTTTCCTATCAAAACTGTATTCTTCATCGTGAAGATGTTTATAGGGAAAATATGTATTAAAAATATTATCATCCGTAACTGTTATGTTTTCAGGTATGCACCAAAACATTTCTTGTTTAGAATTTTCAAATGCTTTACAATAGTCATCGTAATCTGTAATATTGTAAGTAGGATATAACTTAGGTCCACTTGCAATAATATTATGTTCTTTAGCGTTAACTACAAATCTATACTCTACTTCTTTTTTTGATATCGGCATGGCTTTGCTACATAACCATACTCCGTTGCGAGTTTCTACATCTTTGTCTTTATGAATAAATGTATGATTTTGTTTTCTGTCATATTCATTATCGTGACTAAAATATAAATCTCGCTTAAAGTCTCTTGCATCTACGTTATTAAATATAATCCAAAACATTTCGGTATTACACTTTTCTAATGCATTACAATATTCTTTGTAGTCATCTATATAAAAAGTGTCATACTCTGTCATACCACTTGCAACTATATCCCATTCTTTTCTGTTTACAGGAAATCTATAATTAACTTCTTTTTCTGTAAGCGGTTGATGTTTGCTACATAAGAATATTCCGTTTCTTAATTCTTTATCGCCTACTTTGTGTATGAATGCATGATTTTGCTTTCTGTCATATTCATTGTCATGAGTAAAGTATAAGTCTAATTTAAAGTCTTTATCTATTTTTAAATTATTACTCAACATCCAAAACATTTCTGTAGTAGTATTTTCTAATGCAGTCTTGTAATCTTCGTATGTTTCAATTATAAAACTATCGTACTTGCATGGCTCTGTTGCTACTATATCGTGTTCTATTCTATTGACAGGAAATCTATATTCAACTTCTTTTTTAGATAAAGGTTGATGTTTACTACACAAGAAAAGGCCGTTATACAAATCGTTACAGTGTTTAAAAGCATGAGTTTGTTTTCTATCTTGTGTGTCATGATGCGGTATATAAAATTTAAAATCATCTTTAATTTTGATATTTGGAGATGACATAAAAAATAAATCACCAGTGGCGCACTTTAATGCTTCTTGATAATCTTCATATGTTTCAACATTAAAAATTTCATAAGGCTTAGGTTCGCTAACAATAGAATTATGCTCTATTTTGTTAGTAATAAATCTGTACTCTATTTCTTTTTCTATTACAGTAGCATACTTACTAAAAAGTGTAATACCGTCATACGTGTCTACATTTAACCAAGCATGATTAGTTTTTCTGTCTGTGCTTTCGTGAGGAATGTAAAAATCAAATACACTTTCATCTGTTACATTAACATCGCTTGGTATTCCCCAAAACATATCAGTAGTAGATTGTTCTAATGCTTTAAGATAATCTTCATAATTGTTTATAACAAATTTGTCATACTGTTTAGGAGTAGAAGCTATTTTATCTACAACTTTTTTTGAAATATAGTATCGATACTTTAATTCGTTGGCACTAGGAAAATAATTTTTAGGATGAAGAGCTATTCCGTCGTTGTACTTGCCATTAGAAAACATATGAATATATTCTAAACTATAGTCATCTGCTTGATATGAAAAATCCCAATCGTCTATTAAATTTAAATCAGGATAGACTACCCAAAACATTTTTGTTAGACTTTTTTTATTGGCTATTTCAAAAGTGTCGGCTTGCTTAGCCGTAGGGAATTTGGACTTTAAATATTGCCAACTGTCTAACTCTTTGTCTCCAATAAAAATAATATCATACATAGTATTATGAAATATTTCCTCTGGTGTTTCCGTAATGAATAACTTTATAGTTATTGCTTTCGAAACTGCGCCAGGGGTCTAGGATAGTGCTACCATTTGGAATATCACAATAGAATTGCGATTCTTGATTTGAGTTAGTGTAGTTGTAAGTAACTTTAGAATTGTGAGCTAATAATACAACACATTCTTCAGTAGGTGCTATATCGTCTCCGGTTAATAGATCAATGTACTTAACATCAAACCCAAGTTC
>Ga0222719_10002361_pt1 | contig 17316 bp, 11 predicted proteins | sample C33_34DmetaG_FD_165039 | JGI IMG/M metagenome (GOLD analysis project Ga0222719, IMG submission 165039) | Estuarine water microbial communities from San Francisco Bay, California, United States - C33_34D | ecosystem: Environmental > Aquatic > Marine > Unclassified | place: USA: California... | reverse complement strand
TGCTACTGATCTAACAATTGTCAATGATAATGACTTGATCGGTACAGCTAGAGGATATAATCTGTTTTCTAATCCTGATGAAGTTGATGTATCATTAATCATGGCTGGTGCCTCAAGAGGTGGTACTAACGGTGAAGGTGTTCCTAACTATATCATCGATAATATTGCAGATGTGAGAAAGGATGCTCTCGTATTCATTTCACCACAAAGAGCAGATGTGGTTGATAATGAAACAGCTACAACCGATATGGAAACCTTTAGAAACTCTTTGACATCAACATCATATGCTGTCTTAGACTCTGGATATAAATATCAGTATGACAAATATAATGATGTATATAGATATGTCCCACTAAATGGTGATGTAGCTGGTACATGTGTAAGAACAGACAATCAAAGAGATGCTTGGTTCTCACCAGCTGGTTTTAACCGTGGTGGAATCAAGAATATTACTAAACTAGCATTGAATCCTAACAAAGCACAAAGAGACTTCTTGTATAAAAGAGATATTAACCCAGTGGTTACCTTCTCTGGTCAAGGAACAGTTTTGTTTGGTGATAAAACATTGCTAGGACAACCATCTGCTTTTGATAGAATTAATGTTCGTAGATTGTTCATTGTTCTTGAAAAAGCTATCTCAACTGCAGCTAAGTTTTCATTGTTCGAATTCAATGATGAGTTTACAAGAGCTCAGTTTAGAAATCTAGTTGAACCATTCCTTAGAGACGTACAAGGCCGTAGAGGTATCTTTGACTTTAGAGTGGTTTGTGACGAAACAAACAATACTGGCGAAGTAATCGACCGTAATGAGTTTGTTGGTGACATTTATGTTAAACCAGCACGTTCAATCAACTTCATTCAGCTTAATTTTGTAGCTGTAAGAAGTGGTGTTGAATTCTCAGAGGTTGTTGGACAGTTCTAATAAATAAACGAGACTACAGGAGACTCACAAAATGGCATTTAACGTCAACGATATTAAAGCTCAACTAGAGTTTGGTGGTGCCCGTCCTAGTCTGTTCCAAGTTCAAATTCTCAACCCAATTGATGCAACTGGTGATTTGAAGACCCCATTTATGGTAAGAACTTCACAGATTCCGGAAGCTACATTGGGAACAGTTTTGATTCCCTACTTTGGCCGTCAGGTTAAGATAGCTGGGGATAGAACATTTGCACCATGGAGTGTCACCATTATGAATGATGAGGACTTTCTAATCAGGAATGCAATGGAAACATGGACAAATGCTATCAATTCTTTTCAAGGAAACCTCAGAACAACTGGTTCAACTAGTCCTACCGACTACAAATCAGACGCATTAGTTAATCAATACAACAAACAAGGTGACATGATTCGCCAATATAAGTTTGTTGGTATTTTCCCAACACTAATTGCTCCAATCACATTGGATTGGGAAGCTGTTGACCAAATTCAGAACTTTGAAGTAGAATTCCAGTATGATTATTGGGAAGTAAGCGCAGGCACAACCGGCAACGCCGGTGGCAACTAAGCTCTATTGAGTCGTCTTTTTAGCTTGCCTTTTTAGACGATAAATAGTTATAATGTAAAAAAAGGAGCTAAATCGTGGCACAGCTATTCGGCTTTGAAATTCGTCGAGCACAAGAAGAAAAAGAAGATACACCGTCATTCGTCTCTACAGAGACCGATGATGGTGCTATCTCTTTAGCCGCAGGTGGTGGTTATGGTCAAATGCTGGACCTCGAAGGTACAGTAAAGACCGAAAGTGAGCTAGTAACACGTTACCGTAAAATGGCAATGTATCCAGAGTGCGAATCAGCTATTGATGATATCGTAAACGATTCAATTGTTACATCTGAAGAAGAGCCGGTATCAATAAACCTAGATGATATCAAAGCTAGCGCCGGTATCAAGAAAAAGATTCAAGAAGAATTTGATCGAATCCTGACACTGATGGATTTTGAACAAAGTGGTTATGACATTTTCAAAAAGTGGTACGTAGATGGCAGGCTATACTATCATGCTGTTGTCGATCGTGAAGATATCAGAGCAGGCATTAAAGAACTACGTTATATCGATCCCCGCAAGATCCGAAAGGTTCGTGAAACTAAAAAGACTAAAGACAAACAAACTGGTATTGTTGTCCATAAGAAGCCTAATGAATACTTTATATACAATGAAAAAGGTTTTGTTGGTGGTAGTTATACCACTGGTACCAATCCAACGGCAACAAATACAGGCGTAAAAATTGCTAAGGATTCTGTTCTTCACATAACATCAGGTTTAACTGATGAGAATAACAAACAAGTTCTTTCACATCTCCATAAGGCGATTAAGCCACTTAATCAGCTGAGAATGCTTGAAGATGCAGTGGTAATCTATCGTATTACAAGAGCACCAGAACGCCGGATCTTCTATATTGATGTAGGCAATCTTCCTAAAATTAAAGCCGAACAATATCTTCGTGATATGATGGTCAAGCATAAGAACCGGTTAATCTACGATGCAGGTACTGGTGAGGTTAGAGATGACCGTAAGCATATGACAATGATGGAAGATTATTGGCTACCTCGTCGTGAAGGTGGTCGTGGTACAGAGATCTCTACATTGCCAGGTGGACAAAACCTAGGCGAAATGGCTGATGTAGAATACTTCCAAAAGAAACTATACAAATCACTATATGTCCCTATTTCAAGAATGGAACAAGACAACAACTTTACGTTGGGTCGTAGTAGTGAAATTAGTCGTGATGAAGTTAAGTTTGCTAAGTTCATTGAAAGATTACGTAACAAATTTAGTCAATTGTTTCATAAATCACTTAGAATTCAGTTGATTCTCAAAGGTGTTATTACTGAAGATGACTGGAATGAAATGAAGTTTCAGATCAGATATGACTTTAAACGTGATAACTATTTTGCAGAAGCAAAAGATACTGAAATGATGCAAAATAGATTTCAAATGCTTCAAGCTGTAGAGCCGTATATTGGTAAATTTATTTCTGAAGAGTACGTCAAGAAGACTATTTTAAGAATGACTGATGAAGATATTTCACAAATGGATCAACAAATGAACCGTGAAGGTGGAAGTGAAAATCAGGATACAAGCCCTGATGATCAACAAGAGCAGATAATGGTAGCAAATACTATACCATTCGAACCTGATCCCGAACCCACTGAGGAAGAAAAAAAATTAGTAGAACAAATGACTAATTTTATGAATAATTTAAATAATGAAGACGATTCTATTTTGTGGGAGGATCTAGATGAATGAAGTAGAACGTGCTAAACTACTATCAAGTCTTTTGGCTGCCCAAAAACAACATCAAGTTAAGTTGGGTAATGCTTTAAAAGAAAAGCTCAAAAATGACCTCAAAGAAGAAGTAAAACAGCTTGAGGAAAAACTTAAAAACTCGCAACCTTCCCGCAGAAACATTACACAAGCCAATAATACGAACGAAGAACTTGAAGTAAAGTTTCTTAAAGGCGAAAAGGGAGAAAAAGGCGATCAGGGTGAAAAGGGTGATAGAGGTTATACAGGTCTAACAGGTGAAAAGGGTCCAGCTGGACCTAGAGGTTTAGCCGGTGCTCCTGGGAAACCAGGTAAGGATGGTGATCGTGGTGATCAAGGCGAGCGAGGTCCAAGAGGACTGACCGGCGCTGTTGGTCCACAGGGTGAAAAAGGCGATCAAGGTGCACAAGGCGAAAAAGGTGACAAGGGTGATCCAGGGGAGCGCGGTCTTACCGGCATCATCGGCGCCCAAGGTGACCAAGGTCCGCAGGGACCTCAAGGTGAGAAGGGTGAAAAGGGTGACAAAGGTGAGCCCGGTGAAACTCCAAATATTGATCCAATCATTAAAGATGTTCAAAAATTTAAGCAACAAATTACGAACCAAGTACAAGCAGGAATTCTTTCTACTGGGGGTAGCGGTGGTGGTGAAGTACGCCTAGAATTTTTGGATGATGTCGATAGAGATACAGCCAAAGTTGATGGTAAGTTTTTACAATATAATGCTACTTTAGGTAAATGGGTTGGTGCAGATGCTGGTGGAGGTGACACTGATGCATATCTAGAAGTTGCTAATGCTGTACCTTTGATTGCTAATAATACTACAAAGTATCTTGAAGTTGCAAATCTTGCTACACTATCTGCATCACTTGTTCCGAGTGCTAACGTAACATACGATCTTGGTACATCAACTAAGAGATGGAGAGATTTGTATCTATCAAATAATTCGTTAGATATTGATGGTACTAAAATTTCTACATTTGCAAATGGTGATTTGCTAATACATGATGGATCTGATAATCTTAGATCTGTTAGTGTATCATCAATGGAAATTGGCCAAGGTGCAAACAAACTTATTCTGCAAAACATAGATGGTTCTCTTCAAACAAAATCTGCTAATGGTGGTCCAACGGAAACATATGTTTCTAATACATTCCTACAATCAGAATTAACACCATTCTTGCAAGTTGCAAATATTGCCTCGTATGGATTTGCTTCTAATACCCTTGTTTCAGCAACAGTATCTGCAGAAGTAGCTGCTCTAGTGAATTCAGCACCATCCGCATTAGATACACTCAATGAGTTGGCTGCGGCGTTAGGTGATGATGAAAACTTTTCAACAACAGTTACAAATAACATTGCAACAAAGTTATCTGTAGCAAATGCTGTTCCTTTAATTGCTAATAATACTGCTAAATATGCCCTTCAAGTTAATGTTTCAAGTGGGTTTGCTCAAGCTACTACAGCTATTAGTAAAAGACTTGAAGTAGCCAACGCCGCAACTGTAGCAACATCGGGCCAATATTCAGATCTAAGTGGTCTTCCAACTCTAGGGTTTACAATAAACGCTGATGCTGGTCAAGAAGCTATTTCATCCGGTGGGACATTTGACTTGGTATCAAATGGATCACCTGGGGTATTGAAGACAGCTATTAATAGTGCAACCGTTACATTAACAGTTGATGTATCAGATTATTTGCAGGTAGCAAATGCTGCTTCAATAGTTGCCAACAATACAACAAATTATCTTCAGGTAGCAAATGCTGGCATTTATCTTGAAGTAGCTAATGCATCTCAATATCTACAAGTAGCAAACATATCATCATATGGCTTTACTTCAAATACATATGCAGCTTCTAACACTTATGTTAATGCTACGTTTGCCACAAAAGCATATGCGGCCGCTAATTCTTATGTTAACAAATATCTAGAGGTGGCAAATGCAGCATCAGTTGTTGCAAACAATACTACCAAGTATCTAGAAGTTGCAAATGCAGTATCAGTTATTGCAAACAATACAACAAAATATATTGAAGTTGCTAATCTAGCTACAGTTGCCACTTCTGGATCATATAATGATCTTAGTGATCAGTTAAATCTAAATCCTTATCTTGAAAAAGCCAATGCTAGTGTTTACTTAGAAGTAGCAAACGTATCAAATTATATCCCAGCTAACACTTCAATTAGCAATCTTGCGTTTACATCAGCTAATAATAATTTGAAGATCCTAACACAAGACGGTAAAGCGTTTAGTGTAAGTTTAGCAGATCTTGCTGAAGATACCCAAGTTAATGGTGTTTTTGCAAACGTTAATCCTAGAATAATTTCAGTAGTGTCTACAGCAGCAACTGCTAATACTAAAGCAGTGCAAGCATTAGCAGATGCAGCTGCCGCTAACACAAGAGCCGAAGGTGCTAGAACACTAGCAGTATCTGCAAATACCAAAGCTGTCCAAGCATTAGCAGATGCAGCTACCGCTAACACAAGAGCCGAAGGTGCTAGAACACTAGCAGTATCTGCAAATACTAGGGCTGGAAGTATTCTAACAGCTGTACAAGGTGTTAATACTGCAATTGAGGCTTATAAAGCCAATGTTAACCCGAGAATAATTAGTGTTGTTGGTACAGCAGCTATTGCAAACACTAAAGCAGTACAAGCATTATTTGATGCTGCTGCTGCTAACACGAGAGCAGAGGGTGCAAGAACAATTGCAGCCACTGCTAATACAAGAGCAGGTGCTGCATTGACGTTAGGTGCATCTGCCAACACCAAATTAAACTTGTATAAAGCTAACGTCAACCCAAGAATTATTGGTGTCATTAATACAGCAGCCATAGCTAACACAAAGGCTGTTCAAGCACTAGCCGATGCAGCTGCCGCTAATACGAGAGCTGGTAATATTCTTACAGCAGTACAGGGTGTCAATACTGCTCTAGAGGCTTATAAAGCTAACACAAACACTAGATTTAAGATTACTGAGCTAACAGATGTCACAGATAATCTCCCAACAGATGGTCAAACTATATTATACAGTACAGGCAATTCAACATTCTATTTTGCTGATCCAGCAGCTGGTGGTGATGCCGGTGCCGTATTTGCAAATGTCAATCCAAGAATCGTTAGTGTCGTTGGTACAGCTGCTACAGCTAACACAAAAGCAGTTCAAGCTCTGGCTGATGCTGCAGCTGCAAATACAAGAGCAGAAGGTGCTAGAACATTAGCAGTAACTGCAAATACTCGAGCTGGTGCTGGACTGACAATTGCAGCAACTGCTAACACTAAAGCAGTACAAGCGCTAGCAGATGCTGCAGCTGCAAACACAAGAGCAGAAGGTGCTAGCACAAAAGCAGTTCAAGCTCTGGCTGATGCTGCAGCTGCAAATACAAGAGCAGAAGGTGCAAGAACTTTAGCTGTTGCGGCCAACACTAGAGCAGAGGGTGCTAGAACAATTGCAGTCACTGCCAACACAAAGGCAGTCCAAGCTCTTGCAGACGCATCGGCTGCCAATACAAGGGCAGAGGGTGCAAGAACTTTAGCCGTTGCAGCCAACACTAGAGCAGAGGGTGCTAGAACACTAGCAGTATCTGCAAATACTAGAGCTGAAGATGCTCGTGTTATTGCTACTAATGCAAACACAAGAGCAGGCAATATTCTTACAGCCGTACAAGGGGTCAATACTGCTCTAGAAGCATACAAAGCAAATACTAATCCAAGATTTGGCTTATATCTTGAAAAGGCAAATGCTAGCATATACTTAGAAACTGCTAATGCTGATGTATATCTTGAGGTCGCAAATGCAACTGCATTATATACGACCAAAGCATATGCAGCTGCAAATACAAGAGTTACAAGTGTATTATCAGCAGTCCAAGGTGTTAATACTGCACTAGAAGCATATAAGGCAAATACTAATCCAAGATTTGATAATTATGTTCCTCTTGCTGGTGGTGTAACAGTAACTTCTAATGTTGATTTTGCAAATACTGTTTCTGCACATAGACTAGTAACAAATACATTTTTAGAATTTAATGTTACTGGAATGGGTACAGACACCGACCATCCCCCTCACCAGGAAGGTTTATTATTCTATGATGCAACCCACAAAACACTGAATTATTACAGCGATGATGCAAATGTTGTACACGAAATTGGTATTGAAGAGCATCAAAGAGTATACAACAATACTGGTTCCACCATTAATAAAGGTCAGCCATTATACTTTAGTGGTAACTATACAGCTGGAACCATAGATGTTCCTACAGTAGGTTTAGCTGATGCAACTAACGTAAATGCCTATAATGCTCAAGGTCTTGCCGCTTCTGATATTCCAAACAACTCATATGGTTATTGTATTATTGCAGGTCAAGTTGATGGCATCGATACTACCGGACTAAGTGCAGGAGATAACTTCTTTGTTGGTTTAACGCCTGGGGCAGTTCAAAATCAATCACCAACATATCCAAACTATCCAATGTGTCTTGGTTGGGTTGTAACCTCTCAAGCAAACGGCACATTGCTTGTTAACCAGCAAAACCACTCAGTAAACTCATTCCGTGTTAGAAATTCAGCACACATTGGTTCTGATCTTCAAGTAGATGGTGATTTGACAGTTGTTGGTTCAACAACCACAACATCACAGCAAAATATTTCAACTGGTGCCCAATATCAATATGTACTGTCTGGTGATTCAATTGGTGAAGCAGGAACAAACTTTACTGGTACGGGTCTTGATGATGCATTTTTTGCAGGACATTATACTGGTACTGCATCTGTTACTTCATTCTATGTTAAGATCGATAATAATGCTACACCAGACACGTTCTCATGGTCATTAGATAACTTCTCAACAACCGAAGCAGCAAATATTGCAATTACTGGATCTGATCAAGCACTTGCTAATGGTATTAGTATTAATTTTGGTGCAACAACCGGTCATACTGTAGGAGACATTTGGCAAGGTAATGCTGCACCAACAAATATCGACTTTGGTTTCTGGGGTAATAGAAATACTGGCACATCAGGTGTAGGTTATACCCACTCAGGTTTCTTCTTTGATACAACAGATCAAAGATTTAAGATAGTTCAAGAATATGATCCTGAACCTGCAGGAAATATTAATACAGCTCACGGATCATTTAATCTTGCATCAGTACAAGCAAACAACTTTGTTGGTGATTTACTTGGCAATGTAACAGGCGATGTTACAGGTTCGGCTACAACTGCAGATACACTTACAACATCAAGAAACATCCAGTTAACTGGTGATATAACTGGTATTAGTCCATTCAATGGTGGTAATAACGCTGTAATCACAACTACAGTTGCTGCCTCAGTAACTAATCCCTTCTTGGAAGTTGCAAATGCAACAGCATTATATGCTACTAAGGCATATGCAGCATCTAATACATACGTTAATGCAAGAGAAGATGCAATTTTTGCAAACGTGAACCCAAGAATCATTAGTGTTGTAAGTACAGCTGCTACAGCAAATACAAAAGCAGTACAAGCGTTGGCGGATGCCGCCGCGGCTAACACAAGAGCAGAGGGCGCTAGAACATTAGCGGTATCTGCAAATGCTAGAGCTGGAAGTATTCTAACAGCAGTACAAGGTGTCAATACAGCTCTCGAAGCATATAAAGCAAACACCAATCCAAGATTTGCTGCTTATCTTCAAGTAGCCAACACTTCTGCCCAATTGAAGTCTGATCTAACAGGATTTACAACAGCAACTGATGCTGAGGGAAGTGATTTAGTACCATTCTATGATGTTACGGCAGGTCAATGGGAAAAATCTACAATTACCAATCTTGCCTTACAGGGCCCAACGGGTCCAACTGGCCCAACAGGTCCTGCAGGTGCTGATAGTACCGTTGCAGGTCCAACAGGTCCTACGGGTCCAACTGGCCCAGCGGGTCCTACAGGTGATCCTGGTCCAACTGGTCCTACAGGCCCAACCGGTCCAACTGGTCCTACGGGTCCTAATGGTGGTACTGATATTGTATTAGATACAACACCTCAACTTGGTGGTGATCTTGAAACAAATAGCAATGATATTAAATTTGCAGATAATGATAAAGCTCTCTTTGGAGCTGATGGTGATTTAAAAATTTATCATAACGGTTCTAACAGCTACATTGAAGATACTGGCACAGGAGATCTTGTTTTAAAGGCTTCGTCTCGAGTATGGTTGAAGGGTGGCAACGACGAAACTCTAATTAGGTCTACAGAAAACTTTGGGATTTCGTTATACTATAATAATGCGGAAAAACTGTCTACTCTACCCACTGGACTCCAGGTTTATGGTGATCTATCACTTACTGGCACAGTCGATGGTAGAGATGTTGCAACAGATGGTACAAAGTTAGATGGCATTGAGACTTCGGCTGATGTAACTGATGCTACTAACGTTGGCGCTGCTTTAACGGCATTTACAACTGGTACTGACGCGACAGGTTCTGATCTGGTTCCATTTTATGATGTTACTGCCGGCCAGTGGGAAAAGTCAACAATTACTAATCTAGCATTACAAGGTCCAACTGGTCCTACAGGCCCAACCGGTCCAACTGGTCCAACTGGTCCAACAGGTGATCCAGGTCCAACGGGTTCAACTGGAGCAACTGGTCCTGCAGGTCCTACGGGTTCAACTGGTTTAACAGGTGATCCTGGTCCTACTGGTCCTACTGGTCCTACTGGTCCTACTGGTCCTACAGGAGCTACTGGTGATGGATTCACGGGAGGTAGCTATTCAGCGCCAACAGGGGTGGTAACATTTACATCTGATGATGGACTTGGATTCTCAACTGGTGATCTTAGAGGTGCTACTGGTCCAACTGGTCCAACTGGCCCAGCGGGTTCAACAGGTGATCCTGGTCCAACTGGTCCTACAGGCCCAACCGGTCCAACGGGACCAACGGGTCCTTCAGGATCTCCCGATACCGCTGCTGAAGTATTAACTAAAATTAAAACAGTTGATGGTTCTGGTTCCGGTCTAGATGCTGATTTACTTGACGGTATTAGTTCAGGCAGCTTCTTGCGAAGCGATGCAGCTGATACATTTACTGGTACATCATTAACTATCAATGCACCACTGAATTTAACAACATATACAGAATCCGTCAATACATTTATAGTAACATCTGGAACAACACCATTGGATCTAACTAACGTTACAGTGTTTAACCTTACTTTAAATTCTGGTACTCAAATTCAATTTACGAATGCACCTGCTGGTAAAGCAGTATCTGTTACATTGGTATGTAAACAAGATATTACTGGTAACAGACAACTTACATATGCAAATAATGTAGTGTTTACAGATGGTAATGTTCCAACTATGAGTTCTACAGGTCAAGACTTTGATGTTATTACATTCTTAACTGTAGATGGTGGTGGAACATATCTAGGTTCACATTCAATTTTGAGTGCAAGATAGTAATAAAGAATTATAAATAATGGCACGAAAGGATTTATTATGCCTGATAATGAAATTAAAACTAACGATCAATATGATCTTGACAAAAACTACGAATTAGCTAAATCTGTCGTAACAGACTTTCTTAATGATAGACCAGCTAGTGCGCAAGATGCAATTAATGATCTAATGACTGATAAGGTTCGTGATGTTATTGCAGGACAAAGAGTTGAAGTTGCTTCAACACTAATGAATCCTGAAGTAGAATCTGAATCTGAACCTGAAGTTGAACCAGAAATCGAATATGACAGTACAGAAGATACTGCTACAGAAACGGAAGAAGAAGATGAAGACGTTCAAGGAGATTAGTGAGAAAGCAGGAGCTGTTGCTGTTCCAGGTGCTGGTCTAGGTCATGCGTATCCAAAAGGCGCACGTCACAAAGATTTCACAGATAAGCATGCTACAGATGTAGCTAAGCACCCTGTTGCAGATGATAGTCAGTTCGACGGCACAATTCCCGGCAAGAAAAAGAAAAAGCGTCTTGCTGACTATGAGTATGATAAGACTCAAAATAAGAAGACTCCTGATATCGATCAAGACTCTGATGATAATCAAGATAGAGCTGCTTATGAAGAAGTTGTTATCACAGACGATATGTTCGAAGAAGAATCAGAAGTTATTACTGATGACATTGCTGAAGCTATCGCTGAAGTCTATGAAGCCCTTTCAGAAGAAAACAGAGCTGCATTTGATATTCTTCTAGAAACAGACGAAGGCTTCGACATGGTTCTCGAGTTTGTAAACGAGTACGAATTCATTACTGAAGACGAGGAATAAACTATGGCTGTTAAACCACTCGCCAATACAGTTGCTCTAGGTTCAGCATCAAACATTTATCTAGCTACTGCAGTGTTGCTAACAAATGATGGTACATCTAGAACTTTCACAGTTGCTAATACGCGCTCAATTGAAAATGGTGGTGGGATTGCAAGTTCAATTCGCGTTCCTGCGAATGGTCAAATAGTTATTAGAAAACGTCCTACAGACACTGTAGCAGCAGTTGCAGCAGCTTTCGGTACTAAAGTAGCAGAAGGTGGAGAAGTTTAATGAAGTTATTTGCTGAAGTAAACGAAACAGTTAATATCGTTGAGGAAGTACTCGACGAAGCCACAGGTAAAAAGAACCTCTATATTGAAGGTGTCTTTATGCAATCCAATGTCAAGAACCGTAACGGTCGTGTTTATCCGACCGAAGTACTTGACAAAGAAGTAGCACGCTACACTCAAGAATATGTAGAAAAGAAACGTGCTTTTGGTGAGCTAGGTCATCCACAAGGTCCTACCATCAATCTAGAACGTGTTTCACATCTTATCACAGATCTTAAAAAAGACGGTGACAACTATATTGGTAAAGCCAAAATTATGGATTCACCTTATGGTCAAATCGTTAAAGGTCTTATTGGTGAAGGTGCTCAGCTTGGTGTTTCATCAAGAGGTATGGGTACTTTGAAGCCAAACAGAGATGGTGTTAATGAAGTCCAAAAGGACTTCTATCTAGCTACAGCAGCTGACATTGTTGCTGATCCCTCCGCCCCAGATGCATTTGTAAATGGCATCATGGAAGGCGTCGAGTGGGTTTGGGATAATGGCGCACTTAGAGCTGTTGACCTAGAACAAATTAAAGAACAAATTGAAAACGACACTGAGAGTAGAAGAAGTAAAGAAGAGAGATCTTTAAGAGCTTTCGAATCTGCAATGAAACTACTCTCGAAATAACTTTTATTATAAATAGATAACGATATACTACATCGTTCTTAATCGATTAAGGAGCAAAAAGACATGTCTAATCAGGAACAAGAAGTAGTCCTAGAAGACGGCCTAGACGAAGCTACAGTTCCTCATACAGGTGGTGCAGGTGTACCTGCCGCTGAGGTTCCAGAGCCAGTTGCTAAAAGCGCTGGTAAGCGTAAGGCTGATAAGGATGGTGGCGAGAAAGCTACTCCCAAACTTCCAGGCACCAAAGCCGGTATGATTGCCGCGATGGTTAATGCAATGAGTGGCCGTAAAATGGCTGATCTCCAAAACTTTTACTCTTCAATGACAGAAGAAATTGAATCAGATGATGAAGCTGAGCTAGAAGCCGTTGATATCGACGTTACCGAAGATATTGATGCCCTACTAGGTGAAGGTGATTTCTCTGATGAATTCAAAGCAAACATTGGAACTTTGTTCCATGCTGCCGTTGCAGCTCGTGTTGCTCAGGACCAAGCCCGTCTTGAAGAAGAGTATGAATCTAAGCTAGAAGAAACAACTGCTGAGCTATCCGAAGAGATGACTTCAAGAGTTGACGAATATCTAACTTATGCCGTCAATGAGTGGAAAGAAGAAAATGAAGTTGCTATTGAATCAGGTATTCGTGCAGAACTAGCTGAAGACTTTATTAAAGGTCTACACACTCTATTCACAGAACACTACATTGAAGTCCCAGAAGATAAAGTAGATGTCGTTGAAGAACTAGCTTCTAAGGTTGAAGACCTAGAAGACAGACTCAACAGACAGATTGCTGAAAATGCTGTGATGTCAAAAGTAGTTGCCGAACACAAGGCAGAAGACATTTTTTACTCAGTTGTAGAAGGCCTAGCCGATACAGAAGTTGAAAAAATGAGAACTTTTGCTGAAGGTATTGATTATGATGGTGATGATGACTTCCGTTCAAAACTCGAAGTCGTTAAAGAGAATTACTTCCCAAACAAAGCTGTACAGCTTGAAGTTGATGAAGTAGCTCTTGAAGACAATGAGGATCAGGAATCCAAAGCTACTGATCCTGCAATGCAAATGTACTCTGCAGCGATCAGCAGAACAATTAAGAAGTAAATTATAGTATAACAGATACAAACAGGAGAAAACAAATGTACTCTGAAGATCTATCAACAAAGTGGCAGCCAATTATTGAGCATCCTGATCTTCCACAAATTCAGGACGTTCATCGCCGTCAGACCCTAGCTACAATTCTTGAAAACCAAGAGCGTGCAGCCAGAGAAGACGCACACGGCTCAGCCGGCTATGCAGCCCCAACCCTATTGGGTGAAGCTGCTCCAGCAAACGCAACCGGTGGTAGCGTAGACAACTACGATCCAGTGCTTATCAGCTTGGTTCGTCGTTCTATGCCAAACCTAATCGCTTATGACATCTGCGGTGTTCAGCCAATGACAGGTCCAACCGGCCTAATCTTTGCTCTACGCCCACGTTATAGCACACAATCAGGCACAGAAGCTCTTTATAACGAAGCCGACACAACATTCGGTGCTTCTGCTGCTGGTAACACAGCCTCTATCCAAGCAGTTAACGCTTCTGCTGGTACTGGTCAGACTGGTACAGATCCAAATGCACGTGCATCAGGTTCTGGCTATACAGTTGAAACTGGTATGTCAACAGCAAATGCTGAAGCCCTTGGTGACGGCGCTAAGAATGCTTTCAACGAGATGGCATTCTCAGTTGAGAAAGTTTCAGTCACAGCCGTTAGCCGTGCGCTAAAAGCTGAGTATTCAATGGAACTTGCTCAGGACCTAAGAGCTATTCATGGCCTAGATGCTGAAACAGAATTGTCAAATATTCTATCAGCTGAAATTCTAGCTGAAATCAACCGTGAAGTTATCCGTACAATCAACTACTCTGCTAAAGCAGGTGCTGATCAAGGTAACGTCACTACAGCTGGTTCTTTCGATCTAGACGTTGACTCAAACGGTCGTTGGTCTGTTGAAAAATTCAAAGGCCTAATGTTCCAAATCGAGCGTGATGCTAACAGCATTGCCCGTGACACTCGTCGCGGTAAAGGTAACATCATTATTACATCTTCTGATGTTGCTTCTGCTCTACAAATGGCTGGTGTTCTAGATTACACACCTGCTCTTAACAACAACCTACAAGTGGACGACACAGGCAATACATTTGCTGGTGTACTAAACGGCCGCTATCGTGTATACATTGACCCATACTTCACTAGCTCGTCTGGTGGTCGTCAGTATTACACTGTTGGTTACAAAGGCTCAAGCGCCTTTGATGCAGGTCTATTCTACTGCCCATATGTACCGCTACAAATGGTACGTGCGGTTGGTGAAGACACCTTCCAGCCAAAAATTGGCTTTAAAACACGGTATGGTATTGTTGCTAACCCGTTTGCTACCGGTCAAGCCGATGGTACAATTGGTTTCGCTGCTTCAAGCACTCATGCCAACATCTACTACAGATTGGTTAATGTTAAAAACCTAATGTAGGATTAACAATAAGAGTTGGATTAACCAACCTCTCAGATCAGGGCGGCTTCTTTCGAGGTCGCCCTTTTTTGTTGGATAAATATATGAGGAGCATAACATGAGCGCATTAACAGATCAAATTGATAATCAGAACTTTTTATCACCTGTTGGATTTAAGTTTCAGATTAAGAAGACACCAAAGACAAACTACTTTGTTCAGGCAGTTAATATACCATCAGTAGCTGTTGGTGAGGGTATTGTACCAACACCATTTATTGCAATTCCTTTACCTGGTGATCATATAACGTTTGGTAATCTCTCTGTTCAGTTTAAAGTAGATGAAGATATGGTCAACTATAGAGAATTGTATGACTGGATCAGAGGTATCGGTTTTCCGGAATCATTCCAAGAAAGAAAAGATGCTGTTGCTGATAATGCAGCATTAACAGGATTACAAGGTGAACTATATTCAGATGCAGTATTAATGATTTTATCCAGTAATATGAATTCTAATGTTGAAATTAATTTCAAAGACCTGTATCCTGTAAGTCTAAGTGATGTGCAGTTTGATGTTCAACAAGCAGATATTGATTATGTAACAGCAACTGTAGATTTTAGATTCAGGCAATTTGATATAACGAAATTATAATTTATGACTATTGATGAAATCCACGAAAAGTGGGCTAATGATGCAAAAATCGAGCGTGACGAGCTCGCAGATGAATCTATGAAAATTCCACAGCTTCATAGTAAATATCTCAAAATATATTCAGCAGAAAGATTAAAACTGAAAGGTATTGACTTTCAGCATAAAGAACTATTGCGTCTCAAGCATGAGTATTATGTTGGAACAATATCTGATGAAGATTTGATCGAGCGCGAATGGCAACCAAATCCTCTCAAGATTATGAGATCAGATATACAAATGTATATTGATGCTGATAAAGATATTATAGAGCTCTTGCAGAAAAGAGCAGTACAACAAGAAAAAGTTGATCTTTGTAATGAGATCTTGAAGTCTATCAATACAAGAGGATTTCAAATCAAAAATGCAGTAGATTGGATTAGGTTTACTAATGGAGCTTAGTGTAAACTATCTCAATGATGTCTATATGAGAGTATCAGCTGACGCGGGAATATCTCAAGAATTATCCGACTTTTTTACTTTCAAAGTCCCAGGATATCAGTTTATGCCCACCTACAGAAACAAGATGTGGGATGGTAACATTAGACTGTATAACCGTCGTAATAATACGCTCTATGCCGGTTTAATCGACTATGTAAAGGAGTTTGCTGAAACTAGAGACTATACGATAACTATTGATCCAGAGTTAGAGATTGAAGACTCTTTCTCAATTAAAGATGCTAGAGACTTTATTAAAGAGTTGAATCCCGTACATGAGCCTAGGGATTATCAAATACAGTCTTTTGTAAAAAGTGTTAGATCAAAACGCAAGTTAATTTTATCACCTACTGCATCTGGTAAATCTTTTATCATTTATATGTTGACTAAATGGTATCAAAGTCCTACACTAATAATAGTGCCAACAATATCACTGGTACATCAAATGAAGGGTGACTTTGTCGATTATGGATGTTCTGCAGATGATATATATACTATACAAGGTGGTGTAGATAAACATACTGATAGTAATATAGTAATCTCTACCTGGCAATCAATTCATAAATTACCAAAGACTTGGTTTGATAGGTTTGATGTTGTTATAGGCGATGAAGCCCATTTATACAAAGCAAAATCATTAACGGGCATTCTGGAGAAGATGCCAAATACTCCATTTAGGTTTGGTTTCACTGGTACATTGGATGGAACCCATACTCATAAGTTAGTATTAGAAGGACTGTTTGGTAGTGTTCATCAGGTAATTACAACTAAAGAGTTGATTGAACAAAAACATCTTGCTGACTTTAAAATTAAGGCATTAATATTGAAATATACAGATCCTACTAGATCTGATATGAAGAAGAAGACATATAATGAAGAGATTGACTTCTTGATGCAATGTCCAGAACGTAATAATTTTATTAAGAATTTAGCGTTGTCATTGGAAGGTAATACGCTTATACTATATCATCAGGTTGCTAAGCATGGGGAAGTGTTACACAATTTAATTAAAGGAAAGGCTGAAGAAGGCCGAAAGGTTTTCTTTGTACATGGTGGCGTAGATGGCGAAGAACGAGAGCAAATCAGAGCAATTACAGAAAAAGAAAACAATGCTATCATTGTTGCTAGTTATGGTACTTTTAGTACTGGTGTCAACATTAGGCGCTTGCACAACGTCATCTTCGCCAGTCCAACCAAAAGCAGAATCAGAACGCTCCAGTCAATCGGACGAGGACTCCGTAAAGGAGGAGGAGACGAAGACGCAGGAATC
>Ga0222719_10002358_pt1 | contig 17329 bp, 13 predicted proteins | sample C33_34DmetaG_FD_165039 | JGI IMG/M metagenome (GOLD analysis project Ga0222719, IMG submission 165039) | Estuarine water microbial communities from San Francisco Bay, California, United States - C33_34D | ecosystem: Environmental > Aquatic > Marine > Unclassified | place: USA: California... | reverse complement strand
AACCAATCAAAAAAATAAAAAAAGAAATAAAACAAAATGCTAAGAAACTTACGCCAAAATTAAATAATGGAGATTATATCCAAGCATTAATGGATATAGGATCTTTAATATGTATTCCAAAAGATCCATTATGTAATGATTGTCCAATAGAAAAATTCTGCACCACAAAAAAGAAAAATGCAGTTAATGAAATTCCAAAAAAGATTATTAAAAATGATAAGCCGGTAAGAGAAGGAATTGTTTTTTGGATAAAGAATAAAAATAATCAAATTTTATTAAAAAGAAGGGATGAAACTGGGCTTCTTCCAGGAATGTTAGAATTTCCATCTTATAATTGGTCAAAAAATAAAATTAATGAAAATGATAAAAAAATTCTTTCTATAAAAAATATCAAGAAATTAAACAAAAAGGTAATACACGAGTTTTCTCATTTTAAACTTAAACTAACTGTTTATGAAAAAAACAAATTTAATAAAAACAGTATTGATGGTATGTGGGTTGGCATAGATGAAATTAATGAGTTAGGATTACCAACTTTGATGAAAAAGGTTTATCAACAAATGATGAAAAATAAAATTTTTAAATGATGAAAAAAGAAAATTATAAATTATTGGCTGAAGAAGTGCTTGAAAAAGCTTCGTTAAAAGGAGCAAATTTTTCTGATGTAGTTATCATTGGAAATATCTCAAAAAATATTGGTTGTAGGCTTGGTAAAGTTGAAGAAATTGAACAGTCTGAAACTCAAATACTCGGATTAAGAACATTTATTGGTAAGAAAAACGCTATAACATCAACAAACAATTTTAATAAAGAATCGATTAATGAAACAATTGATCGAGTTATTGAAATGACAAAATTGACACCTGATGATCCATTGCCAGGGTTAGCTAATGAGACAACTAAAAAAATTCCTGAGCTAGATTTATATGATGATACAGATTTAGGTGCTGATAAATTAAAAGAATTAGCTCTCGATATTGAAAGTAATTCTCTAGAAGTCGAAGGAATAAATAATTCTAACGGGTCATCAGCTTCACAAAGCAAGTCATCAGTATACCTTGCTACTTCTGAGGGTTTTTCAAATGGTTATAAGAAAAGTAATTTTTCAGCATCCTGTTCAGTTATTGCTGGAAATAACTCTAGCATGCAAACAGATTATGATTTTGACTCAAAAGTTTTTTTTAGCGATTTAAGAAATCCTTCAGATATTGGAATTAAAGCCGCTGAATACACACTTTCAAAATGTAATCCAAAAAAAATTAATACATGTAAAATGAATGTTGTTTTTCATCCAAGGGTGGCAAGAACATTACTTGCACATTTTACATCCTTGGTTAATGGTTCTTCCATAGTAAGGGGGTCAAGTTTTTTAAAAGAAAAATTGAACCAAAAAATTTTTAAAAATGAAATTAATATTATAGACAATCCAAGTATAATTAGGGGTTTATCTTCAAAACCTTTTGATGATGAAGGTTGTTCGATGGAAAAAATAAGTCTTGTAGAGAATGGGGTTTTAAAAAACTGGATTCTTGACACTACAACTTCAAAGCAACTAGGTTTGGTTTCAAATTCAAGAGCATCAAGGGGTGTTTCTTCTCCGCCAACTCCAAGCCCTACAAATATATTCATCAATAATGGAAGCAAATCTGCTAAACAGGTCCTTAATGAGGTGAATAATGGCTTTTATGTAACCGAATTAATTGGACAAGGCGTAAATTTGATTACTGGGGATTACAGTAGAGGGGCATCAGGCTTTAAAATTGAAAATGGAGAAATTTCATTTCCAATAAATGAGGTAACAATTGCTGATAATTTAAATGACATGTTTAAAAAAATGATAATCGCCAATGATTTAGAATTTCTATATTCAATAAATACTCCAACATTAGCCATTGAAGGAATGACTATTGCAGGGGTTTAAACCATCATCTGAGCATAATCTTGTTAAAGAGAGTATTTTAGAGGCAGGTAAATTAGCTATAAAATGGTTTAGAAAAGATCCTGAGCAATGGGAAAAAGATGATGGAAGCCTTGTTTCTAAAGCTGACATTGAAATAAATGATTTATTAAATAAACTTTTAAAAGATAAAAATCCAGAATTTGGTTGGCTTTCTGAAGAAAATGAAGATGATAAATCAAGATTAAATAAAAAAATAACATTTGTTGTTGATCCGCTTGATGGAACAAAAGCTTTCTTAGAGGGAAAGAGAGAATTCTCAATATCAGTAGCAATCGTTAAAAACGGTTTGCCAATTTCTGGAATTGTTTTCAGCCCATCGACAGATGAGATATTTGAAGCTGAAAAAAACAAAGGGTCCTGGAAAAATAATAAGAAAGTAATAATTTCTAATTTTAAAAAATTAGAAAAATGTAAAATGATTGCATTTAAACCAATGTTTAGCCATCCAGCATGGAAGGAACCTTGGCCAAAAATGGATATAGAGAATAGAAACTCAATAGCCTATAGAATGGCCCTTGTGGCTTCAGGAGAATATGATGCAATGATGGCTTTAAATTCAAAAAATGATTGGGATATAGCAGCGGGTGATTTATTGATTTCAGAATCTGGAGGTATTGTAACACTGCATAATAACGAAAAAATAGTTTATAATAAAGAAAATACAAAGAAACCGTCAGTTATTGGAACAAATAAAACTATTCATAAGAAAATAATCAAAAGAGTAAAAATACTAGAACTCTAGAAAAATTTATAATTTTAATATAATACATCTTTGAGGGTTATAAATTTAATGAAATATTTTTATAAATATATAAGTTTTTTATTTTTAGTTTTATTTATGAATAATTCTTTGGTTATTGCTGAAATTAATCATGATTATGAAAAAACAAATAGAACTATTCATAATTTCAATGATGCAATTGATCAAAATTTCTTAAAACCAACATCGAAAGTATATGGAGTGCTTCCAGATTTCGTTGAAATAGGTATTTCAAATGCAATTTCAAATATTAATGAACCATCAAATATTTTCAATTACCTATCACAAGGAAATATACCCTCTGGAGTTTATTCATTAAGTAGATTTCTTGTAAATTCAACTATTGGTCTAGTTGGTTTTTTTGATGTTGCAGGAAACATAGGGTTAGAAAAAAATGCTACCGATTTTGGCAAAACTCTTGAAAAATGGGGTGTTGAAGAAGGACAATTTTTAGTAGTACCTTTTCTTGGGCCAAGAACCTCAAGACACTTATTTGGAACAATAGTTGATATTGGTTTGAACCCTATTAGATATGCTTTAAAAGACGAGGATACAATAGTAAGCTTTTCACCATCTATTGTTTATGCTTTATCAGAAAGATCCCGTAATGGTGATACAATCGATAATTTAAGAGAAACCTCAATTGATTATTATTCAACATTAAGGTCAATTTATTTACAAAGTAGAGAAATAAATATTGTTGATAATTTTGAAGAAGACCAAGATATTTTTGAGAACGATTTAGAAGAATTTTATGAGAGTAAAAATGACAATAAATAAAATAACAATCAGTACATTAATATTATTTTTTACTCTTATTTTTAATTTTAATTCGCTTTTTGCAAATAATGATGAGACATCGTTATGGGTTGAAAATATTGGAAAAAGTGCATTATCAATTTTAGGAGAGCCAAACATTGCAAAAGATAAAAAAGAAATTTTACTTGAAGAAATCTTTATCAAAAACCTAGATATTAAAAGAATTTCTCTTTTTGTTTTGGGCCCTTACAGAAAAGGTCTGGATAAAGAAAACTCAAGAAAATATTTTCAATCAATTGAAGATTTTATTTCTGAAGTTTACGCAAAAAGACTTCTTTCATATCCCACGGGAAATATTCAAATAATAAAGAATGAGGATAAAGGAAAGAGAGGAAATATTATTTACTCGTCAATACAATTTAATGACAGGCCTAAACCTATATCTATTGATTGGTGGGTAATAAAAAATAAATCCGGTACAAACAAAGTCTTTGATATGAGAATATCTGGTATTTGGATGGCCCAAGAACAAAGATCAACTTTTACAAGTTTTTTGAGTAAAAATGATGGGGATATTAATAAACTTATAGAAAGGTTAAATCTTCAATCACGTTAATTTATCGTGAAAATTTTTTATACTTTATTCTACTTGGTATTTCTGCGCTTTCACCATACCTTCTTTTGTAATCAATAAGGTAATCAGAATAATTTCCTTCAAACCACTCAAGGTGACTGTTGCCTTCAAAAGCAAGAATATGAGTAGCCATTCTATCCAAAAACCATCTGTCGTGACTTATTATTAATGCGCTTCCAGAAAATTTTTCTAATGCATATTCTAGTGCATGAAGAGTTTCTACATCTAAATCATTTGTAGGTTCATCTAATAATAATAAATTTGCACCAGATTTTAAAACTTTCGCCAAGTGAACCCTATTTCTCTCTCCCCCAGAGAGTTGGCCAACAACCTTTTGTTGATCAGCGCCCTTGAAATTAAAAGCGCTAACATATGCCCTGGAGTTAATGATAGTTGAATTAACTTCAAGAATATCGTTACCTTCAGAAATTTCTTCCCAAACTGTTTTTTTACTATTTAAATCATCTCTAGATTGATCAACGTAACCCAAGGATACTGTTTCTCCTATATTTACCTCACCATCATAAGATTTCTCCATACCAGATAAGATATTAAATAATGTAGTTTTACCTGCGCCATTAGCTCCTATTATCCCTACAATTCCTCCAGGAGGTAATCTAAAACTTATATCTTCAATTAATAAATTATCATCATATGATTTTGAAAGTTCCTTTACGTCAATTACCATATCCCCCAATCTAGGAGCCTTAGGAATAATTATTTGGGGTTCTCCATTATTTTCTTTAACCTCAATATCCTTAAGGTCATTATAACTCTTTATTCTAGCTTTTGATTTAGCTTGTCTTGCTTTTGGTGATGATGAAATCCACTCAATTTCATTCTTCAACCTTTTTAGCCTGGAATTATCTTGCTTGCTTTCAAGTTCTATTCTTTTTTGTTTTTGACTTAACCATGAAGTATAATTTCCTTCATAAGGAATACCCTTGCCTCTATCAAGTTCGAGTATCCATTCGGTTATATTATTTAAAAAATATCTATCATGGGTAATTAAAACAATCGTACCTTGGTAGTTTTTTAAATAATTCTCTAGCCAAGCAACAGTCTCTGCATCTAAATGATTAGTTGGTTCATCTAATAGAAGAATATCTGGATGTTTTAATAACAATTGACAAATAGCTACTCTTCTTTTTTCACCACCGGATAAATTTGAAACATTTTTATCAGACTCAGGACATCTTAAAGCTTCTAGCGCTTGATTAACTTTAGAATCTAGATCCCACAAATCTTTACTTTCAATTTGATTTTGAAGTTCTGCAAGCTCATCTGCATTTTCATCAGAGTAATTAACGGCTAATTCATTATATCTATCCAAGAGATCTTTTTGATCTTTTAAACCTAGTGTAACATTTTCATAAACACTTAATTTATCATCAAGAATTGGCTCTTGAGGCAAATAACCGACTGATACTCCCTCAGCCGCCCAAGCTTCTCCGGTATAATCTTTTTCAATGCCAGCCATAATTTTTAAAAAAGTTGATTTGCCTGCACCATTAACTCCGACAATACCTATCTTTGCATTTGGTAAAAAAGACAAATTAATATTAGAAAATAACTCCTTACCACCAGGCCAGGTTTTTGATAATTGGTCAATTACGAATGTATACTGATAATTAGCCATAGCTTCTCATTATAAATGGTGGGCCCGGCAGGATTCGAACCTGCGACCAAACCGTTATGAGCGGTTTGCTCTAACCAACTGAGCTACGGGCCCTTTAAATATTTTAACTATCAAGAAAACTTCTAAGTTTTTTTGATCTAGTTGGGTGTTTTAATTTCCTTAGCGCTTTTGCTTCTATCTGTCTTATTCTCTCTCTAGTAACAGAAAATTGTTGACCAACCTCCTCTAAAGTATGATCTGTATTCATTCCAATACCAAATCGCATTCTTAATACTCTCTCCTCTCTAGGGGTTAACATTGCTAAAACTTTAGTAGTTGTCTCCCTAAGATTTGACTGAACAGCAGCATCCACAGGCAGTAAAACATTTTTATCTTCAATAAAATCACCTAAATAGCTATCTTCTTCATCACCTATTGGTGTTTCCAATGAAATCGGCTCTTTAGCAATTTTTAAAACTTTACGAACTTTATCAAGTGGCATCTTAAGTTTTTCTGAGAGTTCTTCAGGAGTTGGCTCTCTTCCAATTTCATGAAGAAGTTGCCTAGAAGTCCTAACAAGCTTATTTATTGTCTCAATCATATGGACAGGAATTCTTATAGTCCTTGCCTGATCAGCAATTGACCTTGTTATAGCCTGTCTAATCCACCAAGTAGCATAAGTAGAAAATTTATAACCTCTTCTATACTCAAACTTATCGACGGCCTTCATTAAGCCAATATTACCTTCTTGTATAAGATCTAAAAACTGTAGGCCTCTATTAGTGTATTTTTTTGCAATAGAAATAACCAATCTTAAATTAGCTTCTACCATTTCTTTTTTTGCTACAGCAGCTTCTCTCTCACCTTTTTGAACCTTAAGAACAATTTTTCTAAAATCTCCAATTTCCAAGCCTGTTTCTTCAGACAATTCAGTTATTTCTGAAAGTAAACTTTTTATATCTTTTCTATTTGATTGAACAAATTCCTTCCAACCTTTTCTCTTTAAACGAACAATTCTTCCAACCCATCCAGTATCCAATTCATTCCCATAATACTCTTCTAAGAAATCTTCCCTATCAACTCCAGCTGAGCTCGCCATTCGCCATAAAGATAACTCAGAACTTACTAATCTCTTGTTAATGTCATATAAGTGATCCAATAAAGACTCAATTCTGTTATTATTGAGAGACAATCCCTTCATAAGCTCTTTAAGTTCTGAAGTGTACTCATCATATTTTTTTATTTGGTTACCACTTAAATCAGAGTTTTTAGCTTTTAACGAATTTCTTTTGTCTTGCAGTGATCTTAATTTTTTATATTTTACAGATATTTCATCAAAAATTAAGAAAACTTCAGGTTTTAAATCAGCCTCCATTGCTGCTAAAGAAACATTATTCTCATATTCGTTGTAGTCATCATTATCGCTTTCATCAGATGATTCATTTTCATCATCTTTTTTATCATCAAGATCAGTATCAATTTTACTTTTAGCAATTTTTTTATTTTTTGCATCTGGGCCAATATATGATGCCTCAAGATCAATTATATCTCTTAAAAGAACCTGACCTTCATTTAGCTCATCACGCCAAATAATAATAGCTTGAAATGTTAAGGGGCTTTCACACAAGCCCTCGATCATTGCCTCTTTACCTGCTTCAATACGTTTTGCAATTGCAATTTCACCCTCTCTTGAAAGAAGATCAACAGTGCCCATTTCTCTTAAATACATTCTAACTGGATCATCGGTTCTATCAGTAGATGTTTTTTTCTTACTTTTTTCGTTATCAAGTTTTGTGTCTGACTGAGATTCATCCTGGTCATCAGCCTCAGCTTCAATTATTGATATTCCCATTTCTGAAATTGAAGACATAAGGTCTTCAATTTGTTCAGAAGTATATTTTTCAGCATTAACAACTTTATTTATATCTTTATAATTAACAAATCCTTCGGATTTTGCATTTTTTAGTAGTTTCTTAACTGCTGCGTTAGACATATCAATAAGCGTGTCTTCTTGATGTTTATCTTCAACGCTTTTTTTAGTTGATTTTTTTTTCGCCATATTTCTCAGAAATTAATCTTATTGCCTGATCTTTGTTGTTAATAAGGTCAATAAAACGTTTTTCATCCTCTTCATTTTTAATTTCATCTTTACTTGTTTCAATATCGCTATTGAGACTCTTTATATGTTGATCATCCTTTAAAATTTCAAGCCAAATCGCTGATATTTGATCAAAATTATTTCCTTCTTTTTTTTGCCAAAATATATTTGCAAACCTTAAATCTTTTTCAAAAAAAGTTTGATATTTTTTCTGAACAAATTCTTTTAACAGATCAATGTCAAGTTCGCTATAATCTTTTTTTAAAAAGGAAAGAACATTATCCCTAATGTCGCCTAATCGCAAATTTTCAATTTTAAAAGACTCTAATATTTCAAAGTGTTTTTGAATTAATTCTGGAAAAATTAGTATTCCCGAAATAACCAAAGCTTCTAAATCAGAAGGCAGCTGACCCCCAGAACCTAGGATACTATTTTTTATCTTTAGAGAATTATTATATTTTCCAGAATATCTTTCATTAAAGTTAGATTTAGATATTTTTCTTTCTGTTTTTTTTATATAAAAAAATTGATCAAGCATGTCCTTAAAGAGCAACCCATAATGTTTTTTTATACTTTTATCGCTTATAAGATTTAATTTTGCTCTAAGCAGGGACTCAAACCCCGCTTTTCCTTCAGGACTATCCAAATTAGACTCTTGTAAACATAAGTCCCAAATTATACTTGTTAAGGGTGAAGCATTATTAACAAACTTATTAAAGCTTTCTAAACCATAATTTTTAATATAATCATCAGGGTCAAGATTATCAGGAAGATTTATAAATCTTAATGTCTTATTTGGTTTTAATAATTTAAGAGCTATTTCTGTTACTCTAAAAGATGCTTGTTTTCCAGCTTTATCGCCATCAAAACAAATTATAGGACTATTAGTATCTTTCCAGAGAATATTTAATTGTGTTTCAGTTATAGCTGTGCCGAGAGGTGCCACTGCATTTTGAAGACCTTTTGATGCTAAACTAACAACATCCATATAACCTTCAACAACGATCAAATTATCATTGTTTTTTAAATTAGGTCTTATTTTTGAATAATTATACAACAAACTACCTTTATGAAATACAGGTGTTTCTGGAGAATTAAGATATTTTGGCTGATCATTACTATTTATTACTCTTCCGCCAAAACCAACCACCCTGTTCCTAATATCTCTTATTGGAAAAATAATTCTATTACGGAATCTATCATAAAAATTATCTTTTTTGTTTTCATCTTTAATAGCCATGCCTGCTAAAGTCATAATTTCATGAGATATACCTTTTGAAAGCAAAAACTTTTCTAATTTATTTCCCTGGGGTGCATATCCAATCTCATAAGAATTTATTATTTCATTATCCAGGCCTCTTTTTCTTATATATTTAAGCGCCAGCGAATTATTATCATCAAAAATTTGAGAAGAAAAAAATGATTTAGACATCTCTAGAGCTTCATATATTTTTTTACTTTTATTAATTTTTTCTTCTTCTGCAGGTGAAAATGTCTTTAACTGAACTCCAGCTTCATCAGCTAATTTTTCTACGGCCTCAGGAAAGCTTAAACCTCCCACTTCAACCAAAAAAGTAAAAATATCACCATGCTTATTAGTTGAAAAACAATGATAAAATTGTTTTTCATCATTAACTGTAAAAGATGGCGTTCTCTCTTTAGTAAACGGGGAAAGACCCACAAACTCTTTACCTCTTTTTTTTAGCTGTACTGTTTTTTCTACAACCTGAGATACGCTAATTTTATCTTTAATTTCATTTAAAGTTTCTATTGAAAATTTCATTTATTAACTATTTAGTTTTTCCTTAACAATTGATGATGCTTTTCCAAAATCCATTTGTCCTGAGTATTTTTCTTTAAGAACTGACATAACCTTGCCCATGTCCTTAATACTCGAAGAGTCAGTTTCGTTAATTACTTGATCTATCAATTTATTTACTTCCTGATCATCAATTTGACTAGGCATATATTGCTCTATGATTTCGATTTCATCATTTTCTTTTTTTTCAAGGTCATTTCTATTGCTTGTGCTGTAAATTTCTGCTGATTCATTTCTTTGTTTAATCATTTTTGATAATAATTGAATGATCTCACTATCACTCAAAGAATCTTCAAGTGAGTCTTCATTAGATGACCCTCTGTTACTTATCTCTATATTCTTTATTGATGAAGTAATCATTCTTAAAGTTGATATTTTAAGAGTATCTTTAGCTTTCATAGCAATTTTAAGATCTTTTTTTATACAATCTAATAACATAATTTACTCCAAAATAATTTTTAATATTGTATGACAGCTTATTATTTTTTTCTAATCAAACACAAAAAAACAAAAAAAAACAATTAATATAAAATGTTCACTTGACGTACGTTTATAGTATGAATATTTTTCGTCAATTTGAAATTAAAAAAAACGATTCGTTAAATCTTTTTGTAAGTGTAATGTTTTGTTAGAGGTGTCAAAAATTATGAATTTAAGTACAGAAGTTAGTTTTTATTTAAATTCATTAAAAAAATTCAAAAAGTTATTTTTTAAAAGGTATCTCAATGTCTGATTGGTCAAGCAAAAAACCAACTGGGGCCTTAATTCTTGATGATGGGAATATTTTTAAAGGCTATGGTTGCGGTTATGAAGGATCTGCAATAGGTGAGGTTTGTTTTAATACCGCTATGACAGGTTACCAAGAAATTATGACCGATCCTTCATATGCTTCACAAATAATAACCTTTACTTTTCCTCACATTGGTAATGTTGGAACAAATCTTGAAGATATAGAAAATGAAAATGGTCCAAAAATCAAAGGAGCAATTTTTAATAGCCCAATTAGCTCTCCTTCCAATTGGCGCTCAAAAAAAAGTCTACACCAATGGCTCATTGATAATAAAATTACAGCTCTTTATGGAGTTGATACTAGATCAATAACAACCCACATCAGAGAAAAAGGGTTTATGAACGGTATTATAATTAACGATCAAAATGGATTTAATGATAATGACTGCTATAAAGATGAATTAAACAAATGGAAAGGTATAGTTGGTCAGGATCTTGCAAAAATCGTATCAACAAAAAAGATCTATAATTGGTCAGAAAAAGAAATAGACTTTTTAAGCAATCAAATAGAAACAATTAATAAGCATATTGTTATAATTGATTACGGCGTTAAGAATAATATTCTCAGATGCCTTGCATCAAGATTTAATCAATTAACAATAGTACCTTGTGATACAAGTTCCGAAAAAATATTAAGCTTAAACCCTGATGGAATATTTCTTTCAAATGGGCCAGGTGATCCATACGCAACGGGTAAGTATTCAGTTCCAATAATTAAAGAATTACTCAACAAAAATATTCCAATTTTTGGAATTTGCTTAGGGCATCAAATTCTCGCATTAGCGCTAGGTGGTGAAACTTTTAAAATGCACCAGGGTCATCATGGGGCAAATCATCCAGTCAAAAATTTGGATAATAAAAAAGTTGAAATTACATCTATGAATCATGGCTTTGCGGTAAAGTTTGATTCTCTCAATAAAAATATAGATGAAACTCATATAAGTTTATTTGACGGAAGTAACTCTGGATTATCAATTAAAGATAAACCAATTTTTTCAGTTCAGCATCATCCAGAAGCATCGCCTGGACCTTATGATAGCTTTTATCTTTTTAATAAATTTCAAAACTTAGTGGGAAAAATATAAATTGCCAAAAAGAGATGATATAAAGAGTATACTAATTGTGGGTGCAGGACCTATTGTTATTGGACAAGCATGTGAATTTGATTACTCAGGTACTCAAGCATGCAAAGCCTTAAAAAATGAAGGCTTTAAAATAATCTTAGTAAATTCTAATCCAGCGACAATAATGACAGATCCAGATGTTGCAGATAAAACATACATTGAGCCTATAACTTCTGAAGTTTTAAAAAAAATAATAAAAAAAGAAAAGCCAGATGCAATTCTTCCTACAATGGGTGGCCAAACAGGATTGAATGTGTCTTTAGAAGTTTCTGAATCAGGTTTTTTAGAAAAAAACAATGTAGAGCTAATTGGTGCTGACGAAGAGGCGATATCTAAAGCTGAAGATAGAAGTAAATTTCGAGAGGCAATGAAAAAAATTGGCCTAAAAACTCCAAAATCTTTTACCTCCCAAGACTTAGATGACTCTCTAAGAAAATTAGATGAAATTGGATTACCCGTTATCATAAGACCTTCATTTACTCTTGGTGGTACAGGAGGAGGAATTGCCAATAATATTGAAGAATTTAAAGATATTGCCTCAAATGGAATTGAGAGCTCACCGACAAATGAAATTCTTGTAGAAGAGTCTGTTGCTGGCTGGAAAGAATATGAAATGGAGGTCGTAAGGGATAAATCTGATAATTGTATAATTATATGTTCAATAGAAAATATTGATCCTATGGGTGTCCATACAGGTGATTCAATTACAGTAGCGCCAGCTCTAACACTTACAGATAAAGAATATCAAAAAATGAGAGTAGCTTCTATTGATATTTTAAGAGAGATAGGGGTGGATACTGGTGGATCAAATGTTCAATTTGCAATAAATCCTAAAAATGGTGATATGGTTGTTATTGAAATGAATCCTAGAGTTTCAAGATCATCAGCTTTGGCCTCAAAAGCTACGGGTTTTCCAATTGCAAAAATTGCAGCATTGTTAGCAGTAGGTTATACTCTCGATGAATTAAAGAATGACATTACTAAAACAACTCCGGCATCTTTTGAACCAACTATTGATTATGTAGTTACTAAAATACCAAGATTTGCTTTTGAAAAATTTCCTGGATCAGTACCTAATTTATCTTCATCAATGAAATCGGTTGGTGAAGCAATGGCAATTGGGAAAAGCTTTAAAGAGTCAGTTCAAAAAGCATTAAGATCTCTAGAAACTGGATTAAATGGTTTTAACTCTATTACTAAAACCAATGATAGTGAGAAAATTGAAAATGAATTAAAAAAAACATCCCCAGATAGACTTTTGTATTTAGCAGACGCTCTAAGGGCTGGAATAAGTCCAGAAAGAGTTCATGAGTTAACACTTTACGACCCTTGGTTTATTGAACAGATAAATGAAATTATAGAAATAGAAAATCAGTTAGTCACCAAAGGAATGCCGACTGATAAAGAAAATATAATTTGGCTAAAAACTCAGGGGTTTTCAGATAATAGATTGGCTGAACTTACTGACTGTAATGAAAATGATATTAGAAAACTTAGAGATAATTTCAATATAAAACCTGTTTTTAAAAGAGTGGATACTTGTGCTGCAGAGTTTAAATCAGAAACTGCCTATATGTATTCTACTTATGGAGACTCAATTTTTTCTGATACTTTATTCTGTGAATCAAAACCATCTGACAATGATAAAGTTATTATCATTGGGGGAGGACCCAATAGAATAGGACAAGGAATTGAGTTTGATTATTGTTGTGTTCATGCATCCTATGCACTAAAAGAATCTGGTGTCGAAAGTATAATGGTAAATTGCAATCCTGAGACAGTATCAACAGATTACGATACTTCAGATAGATTATATTTCGAGCCTTTAAATTTTGAAGATCTTATTGAGATCATTAATATAGAAAAAACTTCAGGAAATTTATTAGGGGTAATTGTTCAATTTGGAGGGCAAACACCTCTAAAATTGGCTAAAGAACTAGAAAAAAATAATATAGAAATTAAAATTTTAGGAACTTCCCAGGATGCAATTGATCTTGCGGAAGATAGGGATAGGTTTCAAAAATTAATATCTGATCTAAATATTTTACAGCCAAGAAATGGAATTGCAACATCCTCTGATGAGGCAATTAATATTGTTAACGATATTGGTTACCCTGTTGTTATTAGACCATCATATGTATTGGGTGGTAGAGCAATGGAGATTGTTCATTCTGATGAACAACTAGAAAAATATATGAAAGAAGCTGTTATAGTTTCAGGAGATAATCCGGTATTAATAGATTCATACTTAAGAGATGCTATTGAAGTTGATATAGATGCTTTATGTGACGGTAATGATGTTTATATTGCTGGAATTTTAGAACATATTGAAGAAGCAGGAGTTCACTCGGGGGATTCAGCATGTTCAATACCGCCATTTTCTTTAAAAAATGAAATTTTAGAAGAGCTTGAAAAGCAAGTTAAACTTTTGGCTAAAAACTTAAATGTTATTGGCTTAATGAATACTCAATTTGCAATCAAAGAAGATAAGATTTTTATTCTTGAAGTAAATCCAAGAGCTAGCAGAACTGTTCCCTTCATCGCAAAGGTTTTGGGCAAACCCCTTGCAAAAATAGCAACAAAAATAATGCTTGGAAGTAAAATTAATACGATGAATTTAGAAGAAAAAAATATAAATCATTTTGCCATTAAAGAGGCGGTTTTTCCTTTTAAGAGATTTACAGGTGTAGATACTATACTTGGGCCAGAAATGAGATCTACTGGAGAGGTTATGGGTATTGATAAAGATTTTGGAATGGCTTTCGCTAAAAGCCAAATTGGAAGTGGTTCTAAAATTCCTACTAATGGATCTGTATTTGTTTCCGTAAAAGATGGAGATAAAGAGAAGATTTTAAGACCTGTTTCAGAACTTGTCTCATTAGGCTTTGAAATTTATGCGACTGATGGAACAGCAGAATTTTTTAATAAAAATAATATTAAAGCAGAAAAAATTAATAAAGTTCTTCAAGGGTCTCCGCATATAGTAGAAATGATTAGTGAAAAGAAAATATCATTAGTTTTTAATACCACTGAAACACCTCAGGCTATAAAAGACTCTAAATCTTTAAGAAGATCTGCTCTTGAATCTGAAACCCCTTATTATACCACAGTATCGGGAGCAAATGCAGCTGTAATGGCAATTAAAGCAATAAGAAATAATGAGATGACCGTTAAAACAATTCAATCATTTGGTGAATCATTAAATTAAAAATTCAATTATTCTCTTAAAAAAAAATAAATACTAGGTTAAACTTAATTATGAATAAAATTCCGTTAACACCTAATGGTAAAAATATAGTTGAGGAAGAGCTTAAGAATTGCAAGACTATTGAACGACCAAGAATTATTGACTCAATTGCAGAAGCAAGAGCTCATGGAGACTTGTCTGAGAATGCAGAATATCATGCAGCCAAAGAAGAGCAAAGTCATAATGAAACTAAAATTATGGAACTTGAGGATATTTTAAGCCGCGCTGAAGTAATTGATCCATTAGATCTTTCTGGAGAAGAGGTAAAGTTTAGCGCAACCATAATAATAGTTGATGAAGAAACAGATGTTGAGTCAAAATATCAAATTGTTGGAGAGATAGAAGCTGATTTTAATTCTGGAAAAATATCTATCCAATCTCCCTTAGCTAAAGCATTAATTGGAAAAACTGTAGGTGACTCTGTTGAGGTTAATACTCCTGGCGGAGGGAAATCTTATGAAATACTAAAAGTTGAGTACATTTAAAGAATAAACTTTAAAATAAAATTTTTGAATCCAAATTAATTTTATTCATTTTCACTTGTCCTCCTAAAATCTCAAGTACCGCTATGACATCATTTTTTGATTTAATTTTCTTTGTACTAAATGGTTCAAGATTTTCATGAATAGAATCAATACTTCCTCCCTTCTTAATAAAAATAAGATCAAGAGGGATATAGGTATTTTTCATCCAAAAAACTGCCCTTTTAGGCTTCTTGAATAAAAACAACATACCTTTATCTTTATCAAGGGATTTTCTGTACATCATACCTCTCGCCTGCTGACTTTCGGTAGTCATAACTTCTGCTGCTATAGAAACCGAGGATGAATTTTTATTTTGTATTACTACCTTAGATATTTCATAGGAATGAGCACTACTACTCAAAAAAAATATACAAAAAAATAAAAAAGAATTAATCTTCATTTTATTAAATTAATTTTTTTTCTTTCAAAAAATTTATTAAAATTGCTTCATCAAATCTAATTCTTACTTTTGCTAATATAGAGCTTAAATAAAGCTTTTCTCTATAACTGTCTTTCTTTGATTCTTTCAACTTAATAAGGTCTTTCTCAGTAGTTACAATTCTAAGATTTTTGAATTTTGAGTATTCAAATATTTCTTTTGCATCATCTTCACTAATATTTTCATGATCTGAAAATATAAAATGTTTATTTACTCTAGCGCCTATGCTTTTAAGCCCATAAGTAAATTTATCAGGATTAGATATTCCTGAAAAAGCAATAATTTCTTCATTAATATCTTCATCAATATAAGTTTCATATTCTGCATTCAAAACGAGTCCTTTCCAAATCTTTAAAACATTGATAATAGATTGATGATTTTGATTTATTGAGTTAATTAAAATAACTATATCAGTTTTCTTAAGAGCAAAATCTAAACTCTCCCTCATAGGGCCAAAAGGAATTAAAAGATTATTTCCAATGCCTTTGGATGTATCAACTATTACAATATTTAAATCTTTATGTATCGAGGGATCTTGGAAACCATCATCTAATAAAATAAGATCAAAGTGACTTTTATCAAGAACCTCTATGGCGTCAACTCTATTTTTTGAAACAACAGTTATACCATCCTTTGCATGGAGCAATGCTTCATCACCACAATCTATGCTCTTGTCAATCTCAGTAATAATTTTAGGTGATTTCATTTTTCCCCCATATCCATTAGAAATCACTACTGCTTTTTTATCAACATCCTCTAAAACTGACCTTAAGTATCTGACAAAAGGAGTTTTTCCTTGTCCGCCAACAACAAAATTACCGACACATATTACTGGTTTAGGTAAAAAAATCTTTTTAAGTAATTTATTTCTCAAAAATATAAGTATCTTAAGTAATATCCCAAAAGGGAGTGACATTAACTTTATCAATATTGAGGGGTTATCATTCCACCAAAATTTTGGTTCAATAATTTTCATTTAACATACCAATTAATTTTACCGATATTTTACTTGCAGCACCTCCAATATTTTCAGAAAATATTTTTGAATTTTTGGCCATGCTTAAAATTTTTTCTTTATTCTTTAATATAAACAAGTCATCCATATCGTAAATTATTTTAACACCGCCGGCTTTTGAAAGTAGATTATACTCATCCTTAAAATTATAAAAATTAGGACCACTAAAAATTGCATTATTAAAAAGAGCCGGCTCTATAGGATTATGACCACCAAAATCACCAAAAGCGCCCCCTAAAATTACAGCATTAGCTTTTTTATAAAAGTAACCTAATTCACCAATACTATCTAAAAGAAAAATTTTTATATTTTGATCTAAACCATCATTATTTGACCTCAAAATAAACTCTTTATTAGTAAAGCCAGATTGCTTTATTATTTTGACTAAATCATTCCTTCTATCAGGGTGCCTTGGAGCTATTACTAAGAATAAATTTGGTAATTCAATTAATAGGGATTTAAACTTATTTATAATTTCAACTTCTTCTCCTTCATGAGTAGATGCTGCAACTAAAAGATTTTTTTCTTCCAGAAATTCATTAT
>Ga0222719_10002357_pt1 | contig 17330 bp, 9 predicted proteins | sample C33_34DmetaG_FD_165039 | JGI IMG/M metagenome (GOLD analysis project Ga0222719, IMG submission 165039) | Estuarine water microbial communities from San Francisco Bay, California, United States - C33_34D | ecosystem: Environmental > Aquatic > Marine > Unclassified | place: USA: California... | reverse complement strand
CTTGAATGGCAAATGGGGGCTGGTCAAGCTACGAATTGGCAAAATAAAGCAAATCAATATGCTAAGGATATGGGATATAGTGAGCAAAGATCTAAATATTCACAATTTACTGGAACTCCTGTTCCCTTACCTGAAGGTCAATTGTTTATGTTTGCTGATAATAAATTCAAACCTGAATGTTGTCCTTCCACTTATACCTCTAGCACTGGTTGTGCTTGTATTACTCAAGAACAAGTAGATTATATCAATCAACGAGGTGGTAATAGAACTATGGCTCCAGCCGAATATTAAATTAAAAAATAATTTTAAACAATATAAAAATTATTTTTTATTACAATTAAGATGTGTAAAAGAAATGGAAAAAGATGGCTAACGCCCGAAATACTACGCTTACAAAGAGAATATGAATTATTAAATCTACCTATTGACCAAATTGCCAAATTACATGAACGCTCAATATGCTCAATCTTAGCCCGTGTAGAACAAGAAAATTTTAAAGATGATTCACCTGAAAGGAAAGAAGAAATTGAAATCTTAAGTCAAATTGTTTAATATATATAATCAATAAGTAAGTAAATATTTAAATGCCACAATATTAGCTATTGCACACCATAAAGATCCATAAGCACCATCCATAAAAAAATACAACAATGGAAAAAAAATAAAAAAGGTTGAAAGTATAAATAAATTATTAATATTAGGATAAAAAATTAATATACTAAATATTATAACCTCCCATAATTTAATTTCATTTGAAGCCCATATTGGTGATGATAACGAATTATTACATACAGAACTAGAATACCCATTAAATTTATAAAATAAATAAAAAATAGTGAAAAATCCTAATATATTTAATGGTATATATTTACCTTCATTTCGATAAAATAAATTAAATAATATTTGAAATGATAAAATTAAGGGAACAAATACAGATGATACAATATAATTAATATTATTTTTTTTCATTTTTATAAACCATAAAATAGCATCAGCTAATTGCATACTAGAAAAAATCATTAAAAAATATATGTCATTTTTTTGTTTGATATTCATTTTTTTATTGTTAATTAGATAAAGTGATATACCCCATGAAGTTATAAATGTTGCTATACTTATTTCAAAACTAAAACACATAATATATATATCCAAGATATTAAAATGTTATTTCACAATTTTTACAATATTTAATTTTTATCATGTCTTTTTCAAGTCCTCCTTCAATATAATCTTCAATGATTTCATGTTGACAATTATTCTTTAAAAAATCATCAATGAAAGAAATTAAATGATCATGGTGTCTTATTTTATCCTGTAACACTTCCAAAAATTCATTATTTTCAATATCCATAACATTTTTATATATATAACCAATTCTTTTGTAATAATTAGTTATATTTTCATTTTCTTCTATTAATGATTTAATTAGAGAATTATAATTTATGAAACTGTTTTTCATTCCTTTATAAAAAAAAATTTGTTCTGAATATGATTCATCATTCATTTATTACTACTATCTAAGTCTTTATATATTTTTAGATATATAATCCCATTAGACTCATGTTAGGTTCATCTTTCTTAATTAATTTTTTAACAGTTTCAGATGTTACTGTAAACGGGAACTCCACATTTAGAGTAGTTTCATTTTCAAATAACTTAGAATCGGGTTTCATTAATCTATATAAATTCAACTTGGTATAAATAATTTCCAAACATCTTTTTAGATTTCTTACACCCTTTTCTTTCTCTGTATATGTTTCTACAATATAATCAATTGTTTCATCTGGAATAATAATTTCATCTTCCTTAAAATTGACTTGTTCTCTAATCTTAGGAATTAAGTATTGATTACTAATTACCCTCTTGTCTTTCTTTTCATAACCTTGAGTTTGAATTTTATACATTCTATCCAATAAGATTGGATTAACTCTAGATTCGTCATTATAACTAAAGATAAACAAACACTTACTTAAATCAAAATCAATTTCAGAGAAATACTTATCATGGAATTCACTATTTTGAGATGTATCTGTAAGATGTGTCAATATTCCAGCAATTTCTTCACCTTTAGGTGTTTCACTGATTTTATCCAACTCATCAAAATAAATCACTGGATTCATAGACTTTGTTTTTACCAAGATATCTACTATCTTACCCCATGTGCTTCCTTCATATGTATATCCATGTCCTTCTAAGAAACTACTATCTGTAGCTCCACCTAGAGCAATAAAGGCAAACTCTCTGTTTAAAATTTTACTAATTCCTTCTTTAACAAGGGTGGTTTTGCCAGTTCCCATTGGACCTTTAATAGCAACAGCAGTTCCAACAGCTTTAGGATTAGCAATCCATTGGCCAATAAGTTGCATAATCTGCATTTTAGCATCATTTAATCCATAAACAGCTTCGTCTAACATATCTTTGGATTTTTCCATATAAAGTTGACATTCATTTACACCATTATCAATAGTAATAGGCAATGATTTGTAACTATTAAATGGAATTTGCATAAAAGTATCGACCCATGTTTTAATTTTATAATATTCCCCATTTCCAGGGTCCATATATCTCAATGAGGCAATTTTATTAAGGGCAATTGATTTAAGATTAGTAGGAATATTAGATTCTAATAGAGTTAATCTATATGGCTTTTGAACAATACTGTGTTTATTTAATTCTTCTACTTCGTTAATTATTTTTTCTTGTTCTTCAACAGATAATTTATCTTTAAAATATTTGTAATCATTCATAAGAGATTTCTTATTAATTAAATTTTTAAATTTCTTTACATTTTTTAATTTGGTTCCCTTTACCTTCTTTTCTTGGGACTTTTTTAAAGCTTTTTCTTTGATATCTAATTCCTTTAATCCATCAATAGCTATTTTATTTTTTTCATCCTTTTCTAAAATTCCTTGTAATGTTTTTCTAACTTCATTAATAGTTTCTTGTTGCTTTTCTAGATCTTCCTCTCTATTCTTCTTTTTCTTTGGATGTTCATCGTCTTCATCATCTTCATCCTCGTCTTCATCTTCACTTTCATCCTCATCTTCCTCCTCATCCTCGTCTAGATAATCACTGTCATCTTCTTCATCATATTCACTATCGTCTTCATCTCTTAAAGGATCACCAATAGTAAATATAATATTGATTCCTTTTTTTCCAGAAACGATTTCATCATCTTCATCTTCATCAACAGTTTCATATTCATCACTATCTTCATCTTCTTCTTCTTCTTCTTCCTCAGAATCTTCAATAACTTCTACCTTTGATTTTTTATTTTTTTTAGATTTAGATTTTTTTGTTACCTCTTCCTTTTCTTTAGAAGATACTTTAGATTTAGATTTCATTTTATTATTTTTTTCTTTATCACATTCCTTAATTTTATTTTTCAAATACTTAGATGGAAATATTTTTTGAACAAACTTTCTATATTCATTCATGTCCATTTCTTCCTCACTCTCAGAATCACTATGAGTGCTCATATCATCATCATTATCACTGCTGTCAGAACTATCACTTTTCTTCAAGCGTTTATTATCTTTTTTGGAGCGAGTTTCCATAATATTTTTAGGAGATTTAGTTGATTTATCCTTTGTATGAACCATTGTATAATATATATACTTTAATTATTATTTAAATTGTTAGTTCAATTTTTTTTTAATAAATATATTAAAATAAAAATTGATGAAAAAAAACAAGTTAAATATAATATAATATTATAAGGAAGCATGGCAACTAAATCCCGAGAAACGATTCCCAAAAAACAAAGTTCAAAAATAATAGGTATTCAATTTAGTATACTGAGTCCAGATGAAATTCGTAAGGGTTCTGTAGCCGAAATTACAACTAGAGACACTTATATAAATAATAAACCTGTAATTGGTGGATTGTTTGATCCACGAATGGGCGTTTTAGAACCAGGATTAATTTGTCCTACAGATGGATTGGATTATATGGAAACACCTGGTTATTTTGGACATATTGAATTAGCTCGTCCAGTATTTTACATTCAATATTTAAATACTATTATGAAAATTTTACGATGTGTTTGTATTAAATGTAGTAAATTAAAAATTTCTAAAGAAACACATAAACAAGCATTAAAGTTGAGTTCAGAAGACCGTTGGAATTATGTATTCAAGTTGGCAAGTGCAAGTAATATTACTCGTTGTGGTGATGATATTAGTGATGGTTGTGGCTGCCTTCAACCCAAAAAAATTAAAAAAGAAGGTTTAGCTACTCTATTTGCAGAGTGGGATAATATTAATGGATTAGGAGATGATGACAAGGATAAATTAAATATGAAATTAACTCCTGAGATTGTTTTAAAAATTTTTAGAAGAATATCAGATGATGATGTGAATTTTATGGGTTTTAGTCCTGTATTTTCAAGACCTGACTGGATGATATGTCAAGTTTTAGCGGTTCCTCCACCAGCAGTGAGACCATCTATTAAGATGGATGGTCAACAAAGAAGTGAAGATGATATTAGCCATATTTTAGTAAATATTATTAAGGCAAATAAAACACTTCAAGAAAAATTACAAGAAAATGCTAGTTCCAATATTATTGATGATTGGCATACAGTTTTACAATATTATGTAGCAACACAAGTAGATAACAAGATTCCTGGTGTAGCATCAGTAGCTCAACGATCAGGTCGTCCTTTGAAATCTATTAAAGAGAGATTAAATGGAAAGGGTGGTCGTGTAAGAGGAAATCTTATGGGAAAGCGTGTTGATTTTTCAGCTCGTTCTGTTATTACACCTGATCCTAATTTATCTATTAGAGAATTAGGAATTCCATTGAAAGTGGCCAAAAATATTACCAAACCTGTAACAGTAAATAAAAATAATAAGAAATTTCTATTAAGATTGGTAAGAAATGGACCAGATGAATGGCCTGGAGCGAAAATTCTTGAAAAAAAAAATGGTGAGCAAATTACATTGCGCTATGCTGATAGATTAAATATTCAATTAGATAATGGAGATATAGTTCATCGTCATATGATGGATGGTGATGGGGTGTTATTTAACCGTCAACCTACTCTTCACAGAATGAGTATGATGTGTCATATTGCTGTAATTATGCATAAAGGAGATACATTTCGTATGAATGTAGCAGATACTAAACCGTATAATGCTGATTTTGATGGAGATGAAATGAATCTACACATGCCACAAGATGAGGAATCAGAGGCCGAATTGAAAGGATTAGCGGCAGTTCCTTATCAAATTGTTAGTCCGGCTAATAATTCATCTATAGTTGGTATTTTCCAAGATTCATTACTAGGAGCATATCGTTTTACAAGACCAGATATTAAATTTAGTCAATTAGAAGCAATGAATCTATTAATGACTTTTAATAAAATTAATACAGATGTATTAAAAGATAAAAAAGAAATTAGTAATTTTGATATTTTAACTCAGATTATGCCACCATTAACAATGAAATTTGGCAATAAAGCTTTTACTGATAGTGGTGAAGATTTTAAGACTTCTAATAAAGTTGTAGAAATTGTAGGAGGAAAATATGAAAGAGGTCAAATGGAAAAAAGTGTATTGGGTGGAAGTAATGGCTTATTACAACGAATTTGTAATTATTTCGGAAATATGGCTTCCTCTGATTTTGTAGATGATTTACAAAATGTTGTTACTGAATACATGAAAACTAGTGCTTTCAGTGTTGGTATTAGTGATTTAATAGCAGATAATACTACAAATGAAAAAATTGCTGAAACAATTACTAAGAAAAAACAAGAGGTTAAAAATTTAATTGACCAAACTCATTTAGGTATCTTTGAAAACAAAACGGGTAAAACAAATGAACAAGAGTTTGAAACTCAAGTTACTAATGTTTTAAATAATGCTACATCTGAGGCTGGTAAAATTGGTCGTAAGAGTCTTGATAAAGGCAATAGGTTTGTTATTATGGTTAATGCTGGTTCTAAAGGTAGTGATATTAATATCTCACAAATGATTTCTTGTTTAGGTCAACAAACTGTTGATGGAAAACGAATTCCATATGGATTTGATAATCGAACATTACCTCATTATACTAAATATGATGATTCGCCTACAGCAAGAGGTTTTGTAGAAAGTTCATTTATTTCAGGATTATCACCAGAAGAATTATTCTTCCATGCTATGGGTGGTCGTGTTGGTTTGATTGATACAGCTGTTAAAACATCTCAAACTGGTTATATTCAAAGACGATTGATTAAAGGTCTTGAAGACTTAAAAGTTGAATATGATATGACAGTTCGAAATAATAAACAGAAAATTGTGCAATTTAATTATGGTGATGACGGCATTGATACCGTAAGAGTTGAAGATCAAATTTTACCTTTGGTTAGTATGAGTTTGGAAGAAATCTATGCCCACTTTCATATGCCAAGTGAGAATGAGGCTAATAGTTTATTTTCAACTCCATATACTAAAGGTGCCTCTAATCGCATGAAAAAACAAAAACAAGAATTAATTGAATTAAATGAAAAATATATTAATTATATGATTGAAAAAAGAGATGAAATTGTAAAAAATATCTTTAAATATACTGATAGCAAAAAAATTAAAATTCCAGTTGCTTTTCAGCATATTATTAACAATATCCAAGGTTTACAAAATATTAATAAAAATTCAATGGTAGATATTACTCCATTAGAAACCTATCAATTACTTGAAACTATCATGACAAAATTAGAAAATATTCATTTTGCCCCTCCTACAGAATTATTTAAAGTCATGTATTATCATTATTTATCACCTAAAGAGTTATTATTAGTTAAACGATTTAATCGTAAATCTGTGGAAGTATTACTAGACACTATAGTAAATGTTTACAAAAATGCTATTGTTGCTCCTGGTGAAATGGTTGGAATGATTGCTGCGCAATCTATTGGCGAGCCAACTACACAGATGACATTGAATACATTCCATTTTGCTGGTGTAGCATCTAAATCTAATGTCACTCGTGGTGTTCCTAGAATTGAAGAAATATTATCTTTATCTGAAAATCCTAAAAATCCATCTGTTACTATTTATTTGCCAAAAGACCAAGAAAACAGTAGAGAAGAAGCACAAAATCTTATTCCTGAAATCGAACATACTAAATTACAAGAAATTGTCAGTTCTATTGAAATCTGTTTTGATCCAGATGATCTTAACACATTAATAGAAGATGATATTGATACTTTGACCCAATATTATGAATTTGAAAATATGATGGATGATTGCGTAGGACATAGTGCTGATTCAAAAGAAAAATCCAAATGGATAATCCGCATGGAAATGGATAAAGAATCAATGTTAGACAAAAATATCACTATGGATGATATTAACTTTGCTGTTAGTAATGCTTTTGAAGATGAAGTTCATTGTGTATATAGTGATTACAACTCAGACAAACTTATTTTCAGATTAAGACTAAATAATGTATTAGCTAATAAAAAGAAAATATCTAAAGTAAACTCATTAGACCAATCGGATGAAATATATTTGCTTAAAAATTTCCAAGATAATCTTCTTAATAACATAGTTATGAGTGGAGTGAAAAATATTTCCAAAGTTATATTGCGTAAAATTACTGATTCTGTTGTAAAAGAAGATGGAAAATTCAATAAAAAAGAAGCATGGGTATTAGATACTGTAGGCACAAACTTACTTGAAATTCTTTCCCTTGATTATATTGATGTATCACGAACGATTAGTAATGATATTCAAGAAGTATATCGTGTTTTCGGAATTGAGGCTGCTCGCAATGCTATCTTTACTGAATTAACTGAAGTTATTGAATTTGATAGCACATATATTAATTATCATCATCTTAGTATGTTATGTGATAGAATGTGTTATAGTAATAAACCAATTTCTATTTTCAGACATGGTATTAATAATGATAATATTGGTCCTATTGCCAAAGCTTCATTTGAAGAAACTCCTGAAATGTTTTTAAGAGCAGCCAGACACGCAGAATTAGATCCTATGAGAGGAGTATCTGCTAATGTAATGTGTGGACAACAAGGATATTTTGGAACTGCCGCATTCCAAGTCATGTTGGATATTAATGCTATGGCTAATCAAGAAGTCCCTGATTTAGATGAAGAAGATTCTGATGAAGTAATTGATGGATTCTTTGAAGGCAAAAAAGAATCACAATTTTGTAGCACAACAAACTTGACAATTGAAAATAATGCTATTAATATTGAAGCTACAGATCTAGGTCAAGATGATGATTATGAAATTGATTTCTAAGTAAAATATTTATTTTAAAAGATTTAAAAATATATATTTTTTAATGTAATTTATATTAATTTAAATATATGATTTTATTTAATAATAGTTAAATGAATTTATTTAATATATTTTTGGATACACTTAATAACCAATATAAAGAAATTTTTTATTTATCTATGTTTTTTGGTCATTTTTCTATTTCTTCTTTTAGAAATCAACAATATGAATCATATTCTTGGAAAAAATTAATAAAACATAAATTTTTTATTTTAAAGAATTTCTATTTTCATTCTGATATTGATGATTCCACTAAAGATAAAATGATAGAAATATTTTATCAAGCACAAAGAAGACTATTCGCATTATATAAATTTAAACATTTATATTTTCATAAATATAAAAAATATAAGGGTCAACAAATTGATTTAAATTTTAATGAATTACAAGAAAACGATAAAAATAGTATTATTTTAATTCATAACAAAAATAAAGTTTTATTTAATATATTTGATTTAATAAAAATTATTTGTACATCTTTATCATTTGAATGTAGTTTTTTTTCTGAACCAAAGCTTATTAAAAATCCTTGGGATAATTCTTCTTTTTCATTGTCTAATTTATATAATATTTACTTTTTTATAAAAAAATCCACTATTGAAATGCCTATATTATTATTAAGATTTTTCCAATCATCATTCTCATTAAATAATTTTAAAGATGAAAATCAATTCATAATAAAACAATATATTATTAATAATTATAAAAACCTTGACAATAACAAAAAATATAATTATATTAAAAAAATGTTTGAATTCTATAATAATTTAGTTATCCAAAAAGATCAAATCATTATAGATCCATTGTTTCCAGTAAATAAATTAATATCTATATTTCAAATATATATAAAAACATTCTTATTATCCAAATTTTCTTATGAATCTGATATTAGAATTAAAAATAAATGTAAATTAAAAAAAATGTTAAAAGATTTTAAAAAAAAACAACCATTATTTGGTAGAAGATTTGTCTCTACATCTATCAACAAATTATATTGTATTAGTGAGTTAAAATATAAATACAACCATTTTTTTTTTACTAATTGTTATATTCCCCCTAAAGAAATGATCATCTTGAACAACAACTCCTTCTTTATTGATTCTAATCCTAATTTAAATCATAATTATACTATTTTTCCTTCACTTGAACATTGTAATCAATTCTCTTCTAACACATATCATATTACAGGCTTACATTCTTTTATTAAGTCTGTTAAATTTACTGAAGCACAAAATAAAATTATACAATCAGAATTTAAACCTATATTTGTTAAGATTAAAAATGATAATCAAAATCAAAGAATTAGATGTGAAGAAATACCACAATCTGCTTTTAATGTAGGAACCTTTTTAGAATTAATATCTAGAATGGATAATATACAAATTCAAATCGAAAGACAACACGAAAATAGCATAATAGAGTCTGAAGATGAAAGTATCGATGATGATGACAGTATTCATGATGATGACAGTATTCATGATGATGACACCTTAGTAGAACATTTTGTAGAACATTTTAATGAACTTCAAATCCATGATAATAATACTGATATTGATTCAGAAAATAGTGATGGAAATATAGAATCTGAAAGTGATATTGATAATTAATATTTATATAAAAATTATTATAAATATTAAGTTAATTTTATTTTATTTTTCAATTTACCACCTTTTCTCTCATTTTCTTTTCTTTCTTCTTCTGTTTTATCAAATCCTTCTAATAATGATTTTACTGTATTTGACTGTTCTAACATCTGTTTTCTTATATTTTCATTTGGAATATTTTTTATCTCAATTAATCCTTCATTATTTTTGTTAATGATTAATTTATATTTTGGAACAGTTCTTCTGTATTTATTAAAAACTGGTGTTCTTACTATATATGTTTCCCCTTTTGATATATTCAATGTTAAATATTCTTTCTTATTTTCTTTAAATTGCTTAGGTGATATTAAAGCCAATGGAAATTTTAGCTTATTAGATAATAATAGTAAATCAAAAATATTTAATAGATAATCCTTTTCTTTTATCATATCTTCAATATTCATTGATGCCACATCTATTTTTTTATCATCTCCCACTTTACCATAATAAGAAATTATATCAATTACCTTTCTTTTATTTATTACAATTAACGATTCATATTCTTCTATTAATATTTGTTTAATTATATCAATACTTATATTAAAACTAGGTTGGAAATTTTTAATTATAACCAACGCAACATCAAAGGAACATTCTGGTTTGTCAAATCCAAAATTAATTTCTTTAAATCCTCCTCTGAACTTCAATAATAATTTCGAATAAACATCTTTTATTTCATATTTACAATTCAAATTTCCCAAATTTAGTTTTCTATCTTGAACTCCTAATATTTCTTTCATTTTATTCTTTGTATCTATTTTTGTTTCTGAAGATTTTATAAACTCTTTATCATATTTTACTGATAAATTAGGTTCAACAGTATCATATGTATTAAAATTTATATATTTGCTATCAGTCTTTGGAACCAAATCTTCAAAATAATCTTGAGTTAGTAATGATTGAAGTAAAATAATTTCATCATCATTCAAGTTATATTTTATATCTGAAAACGACAAAAATACTTTTGGTTCAAACATAAACATTTTTATTCTATTATACCTTATTAGCTCATCAGCTACTTTACTATAATATATTTCTTCATTATCTAAATTATTCATTAAATTTACCTTTGGAATATTTAAAACATCTTGAATTGTGGTTTCCTTATCAAATAATTTCAAATCCTTACTATCTACAAATTCTACTTCTTTATTCATTAAATTTTTTATTTGTTTTATTAATTCATCTAATTGATTATAATATAACATGTATTTTGTATTAGATAATGATTCTATAATCTCTCTTAAATTTTTATTATTATAATTACTTAGCAAATATTTTAATTTATTTCTAAATTTGTTATATAATTCTGTCTCTATTTGAATTTTTTTAATAAAAATTATTCTTTCCTCGTCTATTTTATCCGATAATTGTGTCTTTTTATTTACATTATAAAAATTTTCATCGTCTATAGTATCCTTAATAGTTATATCAGTATTTTGTTCAGGTTCTATTAATTCTATAAATTGATTAGTTTCAGTTAATAATCCAACAATTAATTTATCTTCCAATACCTTAACAACTGGTTGACATAAAATTTCATTATTAGTAATTTTTTTTATACTTGTTAAAAATTGAACAGTATTTTCAAAATTTTTAAGATTCATTTTTTCATCATCAAAATATATTAATGGATAATCTAATATTTCCGAAGGAAAACTTGGGATAAATCCTTTTTCAGAATTTATTTCTGTTATTAAACCTATTACTTTATTGTCATAATTTAAAACTAAATTTAATACAGGCAATTTTTTTGAGTCTAGTATTTTTATTATTTCTTTAATTACTTTATTTCTTTTAAATTTAAAAGTTTTAAAATTATATTTACCAGCTATATTTAATACACTTGGTAACGGTTTACACATTGAATTATAAATATCTTTTATTGTTGTTTTCACATTTTTCAAATTAGGAATACTATCCATTAGTTTGGAATTAAATAATTTTGTTGTCCTATAACTAGTTCCAGTTGTTTTTGCTTTATCAATGACTATATTTATTGGTTCAAAATATTCGTATTTTTTCATTATAATAACAGTTTCTTTTTTATCATCATATTTATTAATTGAATAAAAATTGGTAGGACAAATTATATTTAGGTTAGCAGTTACATCATCTTGAGGCATTTCTAATATGATTAAATTTATACCTTGTGGAAATAAATTAGGATTTTTCATACAAATTAAATCCCAAATGTATTCATAATTAACAAATGAAGTTGATTCTGATAAATAATTTACAAAATTCAAATAGGAGCTAATGATGGATTTTAATTGTTGATTATTATTAGTAATAAATTTTTCATATATTTTGGAATTTTTTATTTGGGGAATGTCTATTTCTTCTAATTTTATTTTCTCATATTCTCTTTTAAATAAATTTATTAAATTACCGTTTTGAATTTCCACAAAAATGTCCAATGTTAAAACTGAAATTAATTTATTTGTAAAATCTTGAATATTCATTGTTTTATTATTGTTGTATTGACTATATATATCTGATATTACTCCAAGAAAAGACTTATTTTTATTATTTTCTACACCTACACGTAAATAACATGGATAGTCTTTTTTCAAATTAGTATTTGTAGCACTTATTTGGCATTGTTTGTTATCAGTTCCAATAAAAGTTTGAATTATAAAAGGTAAATATCCAAAGCGTCCTTGCTCAAGAGGAAACTTATCAGGCCCTTTTATATATTCATCTAATTGAACTGGCACTTTTTCCTTTGATTTACTTTTTTGAGTTTTTTCTTTACTTTCTTCTGTAAGACATTTCTCTCTTCTCTTAATTTGTGAGTCCTTATCCCAATTTTTAAAACAACAAGGAACACATAAACCATCTGGATGGGCATCTTCTTTCAAAAATCCTGGATTATGTGTTTTATACTTCCCATCTTTATCTTGATGTTCTTTTCCTTTAAATTCAAAAATATTTGCTCCAGGAGGAACTACTTTGGCATCTTCAGGTATAATATTTCCATATTTTCCTGATTTTACTTCTTCTTCAGTTAAACTTACATTTCTTTTTAAATCCCAATATCGTGGACAAATATACCAATATTTTTTGTCTGGAGAAGAACCATATTTTATAGCATGTTCATAAGACCCTGGATGTTCTTTATCTATTTTTTCTTTTTCCTTGTCAGTTAATATTACTGGTTGTCTTCGTTTATTCCATGGACAAGCTCTTGAATATGAATTATATTTTCCATCTGATTCTGTTAAAAATAAAACTGGATCCTTATTATACATCGATCTAAAAAAAGGATTTGGATCGGCTATTTTCATTCCAGTTATATCACTTTTTATCTTTTCCTCATCTTGTATTTTCAATTTTTTACTTTTTTTCTTGATAGTTAATACCTCCTTTGGTTGTGTAGGTGTTTTCACTTTTGGTGGTGTAGGTGTTTTCACTTTTGGTGGTGTAGGTGTTTTCACTTTTGGTGGTGTAGGTGTTTTCTCCTTTGGTGGTGTAGGTGTTTTCTCCTTTGGTGGTGTAGGTGTTTTCTCTTTTGGTGGTGTAGGTGTTTTCTCCTTTGGTGGTGTAGGTGTTTTCTCGTCAATTTCAACATCAACACCTTCATCATCTTCATCTTCATCTAGATCTACATCAACACCTTCATCTTCTTCATCTAAATCCACATCAATACCTTCATCTTCCTCTTCCTCTTCCTCTTCCTCTTCCTCTTCATCTTCATCTTCATCTAGATCTACATCAACACCTTCATCATCAGAATCCAAATTAATATCAATACCTTCATCATCAGAATCTTCTCCTCCTTTCATAATTTCTTCTTCTGGTAATTCAACCTCTATACCTTCATCATCTTCCTCCTCTTCTTCATCATCATCATCATCCTCAAATAAAAAATCCATTACATTAATAGTTTTTTCTTTACTTTTTTCTGCTCCTACACCAAAGGTTAAATCTTGAGCAACTACTCCAACAGGAATATTATCAGCAAGAGGTTTTTCAGAAGGAGCAATAATTTCTTCAAAATCATCTTCGTCTTCAACTTGTTTTACCTTACAAAGAGAATCTATTGTAGAAATAGGAATATTACTAGTTTCAGGAAATTGAGTTATTCTAATAATAGAATCTAAATAAATAGGAATTACATTTAAATAAAAAATATTATTTATATTTTCCATTTCAATCATAATATTTTGTTTAAATTGGTCCTGAGTTATTTTAGTTAAAAATCCAGGATTATTTTTGATTTTTAATGATTTTTTACCTAGACTTTGAACAACTTGTAAACTATTTAATAATTCCGCTATTTTTAACTTAGCTTCCATTTCTGTAAGTTGGAAATTATCAACTACCGCATCAATAATATCATCATCATCATTAGCTCTATTTAATAACTCAACAATAAAAGCATCCGTGCTTTCCATTTCGTTAAAATTAGCCACTCTTTTATATCTTAAAACAATACCTTTTTGTAATTCACCGACTAAAATATTAAATACGCTAGATACACAACCTACTAATGAATTTAAGTTTATATTTTTTTCAATACTTATATAAGAATTATAATCAATTTTCAAGATTTCAACATTTGAATCATAAAGATTTTTATATGAGACAATTTTATAACCGCTATTAGCAGTATATTCTTGAATAATTTTAATAACAGGATTAATAGCTGAAATAAATAATTTATCCAATGAAGGAATTTCTAATGGATTTTTTAATTCCAAAGAAACAATAATATTAGCAAATGAATCAAATTCTAAAATAATAGGGATAGTTGAATCTTCCATTGGAAATTCAATATAACATGATACTTTTTTAGAACCTTTAATATTTTTCATTAATTTAAATATTTGAGACTTAGATAAGTAAGGTATTTTTTTTTCATTTTTAGATATTTTATTACAATATAATCTATAAATATTTTCCTTTTTTTTGGAAGGATTAAATTTAATAAAAGGGATTAATTTTGTAGCATGAATAAGTTTAAAAACGATATCTAAAGGTAAATTAAAAGAAAAAGGTTGGTGAATTATAAATTTAATTCTTTTAATACCTTGTTGAATATAAGATAATTCAGATTTTCTAGATTTATAAATATCATAAAAAAGAGAAATATTATCATTTTGTTTAACAAAATTGCTAGTAATTAAGTTTTTGGATTTATCAAGAAGAGAAATGTGTTCATCATTTAATTTTTTTAAATCATCAATATTTTTTTCCTCCAAAAATGGTAAATATAAAGAGGTAGTAGTTTTTTCAGATAAATTTTTAGAAATAGAATTTTTTAAGATATCTTTGGCATTACAAAGGAAAATAGTATTTTCATAAATAAATCCACTAGATAATAATAATTCTTTGTTGCTAGTGCTAATTAAATTAGAAGTATAAGAAGATATTACTTTTGTAAAAGAAATGATGCGATAAGGATTAATAGTGAAATTAAAAATATCATTACCAGTAATAATATGTTGTCCGAGTGGAATATCAACTAATATTTTTTCTGAAATATTAAGATCAATAATATCATTAAAGTCATATTTTTCTTTAAAAGATACGCCTTCAATATTGAAATCGTTAATATTAGATAAAAATTGTAATAGAATGTCTTGTGTAATTGTAAAATAATTATTATGTGTTAAGGCATCATAAATAGAAATATTATTAACATTTTGAATTTGTTTTGAGAATAAATACATTTCTTCAAAGGCAATTGAATTAGAGTAAGCACTAATAATTTTTTTTTTAATATTTTGAATAGTATCATCAGAATAAATAGAAAGCGAAGTAAATTGAACAGGAATGTTATTAGTAGATATATTGTCTAATTCGGATTTACTAAATACATTTTCAAAAATAGAATTAGATGGATTTTCCAAAAAAAGTGTTTGAATATCTAAATCTGTGTTTCCATAAAAGACGGTGATTTTTGAAATATTGTTACTATCATTTAATTCACATACTTTATAAATATCACTCATTTATATATAAAATCAAAATATTATTTTATATATATCTAATGTCAATTTATGGAATAATGGCATGTTGTAAAAACAAAGGAATAGGTAAAGATAATAAATTACCATGGAAATTAAATGAAGATTTAAAAAGATTTCAAAAATTAACTACAGGAAACGGAAAAAATTGTATAATAATGGGAAGAAAGACTTGGGAAAGTATTAAATTTTTAAAAGGAAGAGACCATTTAATTTTATCCAAAAATATAAGTATTGAATATAAGAATGGAAAAAATATAGTTAAAAGTTTTTCAACTATAAATGATGTTTTAAAATTTATTAAGGAGAAAGAATATGAACAATCTTGGGTAATAGGTGGAGAAAACATATTAAAACAATTTTTAGAATTAAATTTACTGGATAGATTACACCTAACTTTTATTAATGAATATTATGATTGTGATGTATTTATGCCAAAAATGCCTTCAAATTATTTTCAGACGCAAAGTCAAATATTATCTGAAAAAACGGATTCAGGAAAAGAAGTATTTTTATTAATATTTCATAGAGCAAAGACAGGAATGAAAGTAAAATATAATTTTAATATTTGGAATATAGTAATGATACATTATGAAGATTATCCAAATATTTATTTTACTATAAAAGATACTGAGGGAAATGAAAAACAGACAATAAAAGAGAAAATAACATTAATTTTATAAGTCATAATAAGGATTATCAGTAATATTCATGCCACAATAATTTTTAGGATTTTTTTTATAATCGATTGGTTCATAAATTCCCAATTGAACAGCATTTTCAAGAAGAAATTTAAAGTTTTGCCAAAATTCATCTGTATGACCAACAGAAAGAGTCATAATATGCGCAATTTCATGAATTGCTACAAACATTAAAGTATTTTGGTCAATTAGGTTATTATTATTGTTATTATTTTTATTTAAACAAAAAGCTAATTTTTCACCTTTATTTTCACTATACGCAGTATATTCGCTAGTAGGTAAAGTTTCTTTAATAGTAGTAGGATTAAAATTTTCTACTAATCTTTGAACATTTTCACGATTTTTAAATCTATTATTAAGATTTTCTACTAAATAACTTAATTTATCAGTTGTTTGTGCTAATAAATTAGAGGCTTTTTCTATTTCATTTCTTTCTCTTACACAATATTTTCTTCCATCTGCAGTAGAAACAATACATCTTAAATTAAAAACATCAGATTCATAATAAAGTTTTAATGCTATTAAAATAATAAATAAAATAATAATAAGACCAAACATGTTTAATTTCAATTTCATATATAATAAATTATTATAATATAAATTATATTAATTTATTTATTGTCCACCTTGTCCAATTTCTAAAGGAACTCTCATAGTGTCGGGAGAGATTGTAGTGTTATTCCAAGGACCAACATTAACTTGAGGATTGGCTGGCTCGGAACG
>Ga0222719_10002351_pt1 | contig 17356 bp, 21 predicted proteins | sample C33_34DmetaG_FD_165039 | JGI IMG/M metagenome (GOLD analysis project Ga0222719, IMG submission 165039) | Estuarine water microbial communities from San Francisco Bay, California, United States - C33_34D | ecosystem: Environmental > Aquatic > Marine > Unclassified | place: USA: California... | reverse complement strand
GAACAAGGTGGTAACCCATCAGTTCTTATGGTAACTCCAACACAGAAACAAGTTGTTTCAGGTTTTGCTGGTATTGCTGAACAGCGTTATCAAGCTCCATCAAACGCTCCTACAACTATTGTTGGTGCTGCTGATGTATACCTATCAGACTTCGGTACATTGTCTGTTGTTCCTAACAGATTTATGTCTGCTGATGCTGATGATAACGGTGAAGTTGCATTTGTTCTTGACCCAGAGTACGCATCTATTGCTTACTTACGCCCATTCGCAACAAACGAATTAGCGAAAACTGGTGACAGCGAAAAAACACAGCTTTTAGTTGAATACACTCTAGAAGTGAAAAACGAAAAAGCTCATGCAATTATTGCTGACTTAGCTGAGTAATACGGTTAATAGCCCTCTTCGGAGGGCATTACCCTTTTAGGATTGTTATGGCAAAGATATTAGAAAAAGATAATATTCGAGACAAGGTAGCACACAACACCGAAGATGGTGGTTTAGTTATTGAAACCGTACAAGATGTATCTTCAATACTAGAACAGAATAAAAAAGAATACAACGCAACAAATGGTCGTTGGGGTGAGGATGTATTTGACAACAAGATAGCATCTATTCCACTGACCGTAATAGACGATTTAAACAAATTAAACATCATGCGTGGATTTCATGTGATTGACCAAAAGAAATTTCGAGCATGGTTAAATAACCCAGACAACAGATTCTTTAGAACAAGACAAGGTAAAGTATAATGGCATTTACTAACTATTCGGATTTAAAGACTGAGATAGCAAACTATCTTGGTCGTGATGACCTTACATCACAAATCCCCACATTCATTCGCCTTGCAGAAGATAGGGCTTCTAGAGATTTACGCATTAGACAGATGTTAAAAGTTTCTGAAGCTACAATGACTGCTGATGACAAAACGGTTGCATTACCATCTGACTTTCTTGCAATGAAAGATATACATATAGATGGCAGTCCTATTAAAACATTACAGTTTCAAAACTCTTCTAATTTTTTTAGAAATGCTAGGGCACATGACAAAGGTCTTCCTACTTTTTATACATTATTAGCAAGTGAATTTCAATTTGCACCAATACCAGACTCAAATTACACATTAAAATTAATATATTATTACAAACCTGATTACTTATCAGACAGTAATGTATCCAACTTATTTCTCGCTAATTGTCCAGACTTACTTTTATATGGTGCATTAGCAGAAGCAGAACCTTATCTTATGAATGATGAACGAATACAAACTTGGGCATCTTTATACGATAGAGGTCTCGCATCATTAAGAGCAAGTGATGATGATGCAGAGTATCCATCATCACCAATGTCAATAACACTTTCAACGAGGTAAATAATTATGGCTGAAATGTCAAATCACTTAGAAAATGAATTGTATGACCATGTGTTAAGAAACGCAGCATACACTTCACCAACAAACATTTATGTATCACTACATACGGCAGACCCAACAGATGCAGGAACAGGTACAGAAGTATCAGGTGGTTCTTATGCTAGAACAGCAGTAACAATGGGTGCACCGACTAATGGTTCAGGAACTAACTCTGCTGATGTGCAATTCCCACAATGCACTTCAGACTGGGGAACAGTAACTCACATTGGTATCTGGGATGCTACTACATCAGGTAATATGTTATTCCACACACCATTAGATGCAAGTAAAAATATTACAACAGGTGATGTGTTTAAAATCGCATCTGGTTCACTTACTGTAACATTTGCTTAATCATGCCTGCTGATGTTTGTGGTTTTACTACCCTAGAGTCATTAGATACATTTGGTAGTTTAGACAGTTTAGCATTTTCATTAGATGATGCTGTATGGTCTACTGCCTGTGTTAAATATGGTGATGGTGTAGTTACAACAGATGGAACTGCATCTGCAAGTCCTACAGTCACTATATCATTTAGTGGCACAATCACAGGTGATGCTGATGCTAGTGCTAGTGCAGGGTTAATTGTTACTAGAACTGCTGATATAGACACATCTGCTAGTGCAAGTGCATATCCTACTAAGATTATATCTTTTAGTGGTGATATAGATGCTACTGCTAGTGTTCAAGCACTTGGTGGTGGACAGTTTACTGGATACGCTTTTGCAGGTGCACAGGCAAACTTATATGTCTATCCTAATGCAATATTTGAATTTACAGGCACTATTACAAGTAGAGCAGATATGGAAGCAGACTTATACATATACGGACAAGAATGGACTCCTGTATCTACAGGTAGTGAAACATGGACACAAATAGGATAAACGAGGTAAATTATGGCAAAGACTAAAATTTCAGAATATGATTCAACCGCAAGTGTTAATACTGATATAGACAGTATTAATATTGATGAGGGTTGTGCACCCAGTGGTATAAACAATGCTATTAGAGAACTAATGGCACATCTAAAAGACTTTCAAGCAGGTCTATCAGGTGATACATTACCATTAGCATCAGGTGGCACAGGTGCAACCACAGCATCAGGTGCAAGAACTGCATTAGGAGCAGGTGCAACAGGTGCAACATTATTTCAAACTGCAACAACTGCGGCAGCACAACAGGCAATAGATGTTGAGGTTGGTGTAGATGTTCAAGCATATGATGCAGATACTGCAAAAACAGATGTAGCACAAACATTTACTATTTCACAGCGTGGAACAGTTACTACAGATAATGACTTATCATTTGACCAGAATGCGACTAATAACTTTTCATGCACACCATCAGCAGGTGGCACATTGACCTTTACTAACCACACAGCAGGTCAGTCAGGTTATGTATTATTAGATAACTCAAGTGGTTATGCTATCACTGCTGCAGCTACAACTAAAATTACTGCAACTGATTTAACTACTATCTCAACAGCAGGTGTATACTTAATATCTTACTTTGATAACGGAACAAACGCATATTGCACAGTTAGTGCATCTTATGCTTAATACGGAGATTTACCTTGAGTCTATTACAAAACAGTAATGCCATATCTACAGGTGGTGCAGATTATAACCTAGAATCTAGTCTACGCTTTCGTTCAAGTGCTAGTGCTGATTTAAGCAGAACACCTGCAAGTGCAGGTAATCGTAAAACTTGGACTTGGAGCGGATGGATTAAGCGAGGTTTGATAGGAAGTTCATATTATGACTTCTTTTCAGCAAGAACAGGTAGTGATACTACAATATTTAGATTTAATAATGATTCATTGTTTATATATCAACAAACAGCAGGAGCACAAGATTTTAATTTAACATCTACTGCTGTATTTCGTGACCCATCTTCTTGGTATCATATTATTATTACTGTAGATACAACTCAAGCAACAAGTTCCGACAGAATTAAAATATATGTAAATGAAGAACAAATTACTTCGTTTAGCACATCAGTATATCCAACATTAAATTTAGATACTCACATAAATAATAATATTGCTCATAAGTTTGGTGTTCAACCTTTGGTAGCAGATGGATACTTTGACGGATACATTACAGAAGTCAACTTCGTAGACGGACAAGCACTCACACCATCAGACTTCGGTGAGTATGGGGAAGAAACTGGAGCATGGCAAGCAAAAGCATACACAGGCACATATGGAAGTAATGGTTACTATCTAGATATGTCTACAAGTGGTTCAACTATAACTGACCAGTCAGGTAATGGTAATGATTTTACTGCTACTAATATGAATCTGACTACATCTACAGCAACTACTTATGACCTTATGTCAGATGTTCCTACATTAACAGATGAGGATACTGGTAACTTCTGCACACTTAATGCAGTATTACCAAATCCAAATTCAGGCACTTTTTCAGAAGCAAACCTTGCTTGGGCAGGAGCAAGTCATTCAGGAACAAGAGGAACTTTTGGCATGACTTCTGGTAAATGGTATTGGGAAGTCACAAACACATCAGGAAGTAATAATTGCATAGGCATTTCTCAAGACCAAGAAGCATTAGGACTTTTAGGAGGGGGTTCTTATGGATGGGGATATTATGGTAGTGGTTTAAAATATACATCAGGAAGTGGAACTTCTTATGGTGCTAGTTATACCACTAATGATGTGATTGGTGTTGCTTTTGATGCTGATGCAGGTAATTTAGTATTTTACAAAAATGGAGTGTCTCAAGGAACTGCTTATACAGGATTAACTTCTGCACCATACTACCCTGCTATATCAAGTTATTATGGCACTTTAAAAGTAAACTTCGGTCAAAGACCATTTGCACACACACCACCTACAGGATTTAAAAAACTAAATACATATAACCTACCTGATAGCACGATTAAAGATGGTAGTCAGTATATGAATACTGTGTTGTATACAGGAACTGGGTCTACTCAATCTGTAACTGGTGTTGGATTTAGCCCTGATGCAGTATGGATAAAAGATAGGACAAGTGCTCAGAATCATTATATTTTAGATACTGTTCGTGGTGCAACAGTAAACTTATTTCCAAATACAACAAATGCAGACATTACTAGTAGTGCTACACTTACATCTTTTGATTCAGATGGATTTACAGTTACAACATCAGCAGGTGTTAATGGCTCTGGTGATTCTTATGTATCATGGAACTGGAGAGGTTCAGACTCATCTGCTGTATCTAACACAGACGGAACAATAACATCTACTGTATCTGCTAATACAACAGCAGGATTTAGCGTGGTGACATATACAGGTAATGGTAGTGCAGGAGCAACAGTAGGACATGGATTAGGAACTGCTCCTGATATGATTATAGTTAAGTGGAGAAGTGGTGCTTATTCATCAACAGATTGGAATGTGTATCATACAAGCACAGGAAATACAAACTATACAATCTTAAACTCTACGACAGCATCAACGGCAGATTCAACAAAATGGAATAACACAAGTCCAACATCTACTGTATTTACTCTTGGTAACGGTGCATCTGTTAATGGTAGTTCAAGTGCAAATTATGTTGCCTACTGCTTTGCAGAAGTAGAAGGATTCAGTAAGTTTGGTAAATTTACTGGTAATGGTTCTTCTGATGGAACATTTGTATATACAGGGTTTAGACCTGCATTTGTGATAATTAAGAGAAGTGATTCAGCAAACTCTTGGGGTATGAATGATTCAAGTAGAAATTTGTATAATCCAACTCAACAAATTCTTTGGGCAGATTTATCTAATGCTGATGAAGATAGAACTGCTAGACCACTAGATTTGTTGTCAAATGGTTTTAAAATAAGGACAACTGAATCAAATTGTAATGCAAGTGGTGGAACATATATTTATATGTGTTTTGCCGAAAACCCCTTCAAGAATAGTTTGGCACGATAGGAATAACATTAAAAGGAAAATATTATGGCATACAAGTTAAACGACAAGACATTACGAGCAGATAGAGGATTCACCCATGAAGGTATCCAATATCCTCGTAACTGGTTAGTTAAATCAACAGAAGCAGAACGCACTGCAATCGGTATTACATGGGAAGCAGACCCAGTTCGTGCTGATGATAGATATTATTGGGATGGTGATGTTAATAATCCTAAAGCATTAGACGATGTAAACGAAGTAGATGAAGATGGTAACCCAATCTATGTTCAAGAGTTAGATAACACTGACCCTGACAATCCTGTAATGGTAGATACAGATGAGCAGTTAGTGACTCGTGGTCTTAAACATACCATGACTGCACAAGTAAAAGTAACAGCAGGTTCATTATTAGCACCTACAGACTGGTATGTCATTCGTAAAATAGAACGCAGTGTAGATATTCCAACAGATGTAACATCTAAAAGAACAGCAATCGTTGCAGAATCTGAAAGATTAGAAACAGCAATCGCAGGTGCATCTACTGTAGAAGCATTAATCGAGGTAATGAATTCTCAAGACTGGGGTGAATAATTGGCAACTCAACGAGTTCAATTTGGTGACTGGATACCAGACCAACCTACAATAGCAGGTGGCATGGCAGATGTAAATAATGTCATTCCACAGGCAGTTGGTTATGGTGCAATCTCTAGTGCAGTTGATTTATCTAACGATGCAGGTGAAGATTTAACATCTGTATTTGCAGGTAAGTTTAATACAACTACACAATTATTTGCAGGTGGTGATACCAAACTATTTCTATACGATGGTGCAACTAAAAACCTCAACAATGTATCTAAATCAGGTAACTACACTGGTGCAGGAACATGGAGATTTGCACAGTTCGGTAATGTCGTATTAGCAGTCAACAATGTCAACAAGGTTCAATCATGGACTGTAGGTTCATCTAGTAACTTTGCAGATGTAGACACTAATGCACCTGTTGCTAAATTTATTACAGTGGTTCGTGACTTTGTGGTGACTGCAAACTTAGATGGTGGCACAAATGCTAACAAGGTTCAGTGGTCAGACATTAACGATGAAACTACATGGGTATCAGGAACTACATCTCAATCAGATTATCAAATTATACCTGATGGTGGCAACATTACTGGCATTACAGGCGGTGAGTTCGGTCTTGTATTCTTAGAACGAGCAGTGGCAAGATTTTCATATATTGGGTCTCCATTATTCTTTCAGGTAGATATAATCTCAAGAGGTCTTGGTTGTATTGCAGAAGGTTCAGTAGCACAATATGGAAACATCTCATACTTCTTATCTGATGATGGTTTCTACTCATGCGATGGTCAGTCAGTAAGAGGTATTGGCACAGAAAAGATAGATAGATACTTCTTTAAAAACGCTGACTTAACTAAAATTGACACTATGTCTAGTGCTGTAGACCCTATTAAAAACATAGTGGTATGGGACTACGCTAATGTGCAAGGTGGTCGTTCATTAATTATCTATAATTGGCAGTTAGATAAATGGTCAAAAGCAGATACTACATCTGTAGACTATATTGCATCTCTAGCAACTTCAGGTATTACACTAGAAGGTTTAGATACATACGGCACAATAGACACTCTAACATCATCACTAGACTCAAGAGAATGGGTCGGTGGTAAATTACTATTTGGTGGTGTAGACGGACAAAAGATTGTGACATTCACTGGTTCTAATATGACTGCAACACTAACTACTGGTGACCTAGAAGTAGGATTTAACAGTTGTGCTAACTTAGTCAGACCACAGGTGCAAGATGGTTCATCTACAGTTAAAATAGCATCACGCAAAGAACTAGACGATATTATTACATTCGGTGCATCTGTAACAACTTCATCAGAAGGTCGAGCAGGTGTCAGAAGTTTTGGTCGATACCATCGTGTTCAAGTCACACCAACTGGTAACTGGACACACGCAATAGGAGTGGATGTAGACATCGTTCAACGAGGATTACGCTAATGGCAAGAATGTATCGCAAACTACCATTTCAAGGTGGTGACCCTCGAACTGTTGCAGAAGTTGTGAATAACCTTGTTGAAGGTAAATCTAATAATACAGGCACATTTGATTTAGCAACTGGTGGTGCAACAACGACTACAATATATAATGAAAGAATAGGTGCTGAATCACAAATTCTATTAGCACCATTAAGTATTAGTAGTGCATCTACAGGGTATCAGCTACCACATGGATTATTTGAAGACGATACTAACCAATCTTTTACTGCTGACACTGCAACTGTATTAGCAATCGCAGATGAAGAAAAAGCATATGGTATGTCATTATCTAGCAATCAAATTACAGTTGATTATGCAGGTTGTTATGATATAGATGTGATGGCACGATTTGAAAACCCATTATCACAAATACATAATGCGTATGTATGGTTTAGAATCAATGGAACAGATGTAGCACATTCTACACAGTCAGTAACTATTCCTGATAAACAAGGTTCTGTTAATGGTGCTGCTCATGTGATGGTAAAACACCCATTAGATTTAGTAGCAAATGATTATGTAGAAGTGGTTGCAGCAGTAGATGATGCTAATGTGACTTTAACAAAAGAAGATGCTATTACAACACCATATACAAGACCTGCAATACCATCACTAACAATAACAATGTGTATGGCATATCCTAGTCAAACAACAGGCACAGGATTACAACCATACATTAGTGCTAGACAAAAAGGCAGTGCAACGATTACGCATCTACCTAATAGCGTATCGAACAACACATGGGGATATGTTATAATAGGCTAAGTATATCTAGGATTTCTATCATGGAAAAAAACCTATTTGTAGTTCCAACTACACATATTCATCAATTTTGGCATCTCGCTAAAAAACATTTACAACGAGCTATAGACACTGGTAATGGTGAGTTTACACTAGACCAGTTACGACAGTTTGTCTCACAAGGAAATTCAACACTATTCTTAGTCATGAATGGTGATAATTGTGAATGTGCATTTACCGTCCAATGGGTTATGTATCCTAATGACCGTGTTGCATACATTACCTATATTGGTGGCATAACTAATCAAAGGTGTTGGGAACAATACTTAACATGGGTAAAAAATAACGGTGGAACTAAAGTTCAAGGTTCTACTGCAAAAGAAGGAATCGTCAGATTATGGCGAAAGAAGTTCGGATTTAAACCTAAATATACTTTAATGGAGTTACAACTATGATACCTTTTTACAAACTATTTAGCATCTTCTTTGGTACAGGAATGGTGCAATTACTGACCTTTTACAAAGGCGGTGGCGGAGGTGGCAGCAGTCAGCAAACTACACAACAACAGTTAGACCCTACCGTTAGACCGTTTGTTGAATATGGTTTGGAAGAGGCTAAACAGTTATACCAAACAGATACTCCATCTTACTATCCATACCAAACATATGTAGACCCATCAGCACAAACACAGCAAGCATTACAAGCAGCACAAACAAGAGCATTAGCAGGTAGTCCATTAGTACCAGCAGCTCAACAAGCTAACTTAGCTGCGATACAAGGTCAAAATTTAGGTCTTAATCCATACTTTGCTAACGCACTACAAGGTGCTGCAGGGGTTGCTACTACACAGTTCCAAGATGCTCTAAAAGACATTGCATCTCAAGCATCTACTGCTGGTCGTTATGGCTCTGGTGCTATGGCAGATTTACAATCTCGTGCATCTACAAACCTAGCTAAAGAATTAACATCTCGTGCTGGTGAGTTAGCATATCAAAACTATGCGGCTGAAAGAGCTGCTCAAGAAAGAGCAATACAAAATGCACCTGCATTAGCACAGGCAGATTACCAAGATATTCAACAACTACTTAATGTAGGTCAAACTGCTGAAGACTACCAAAGACAAGCATTAGAATCAGATATTGCTAGATTTGAATTTGGTGAAAACTTACCATACACTAAACTACAATCTTATCTATCTGCTGCATACGGTGCTCCTATGGGTCAAGTATCTACGACACAATCATCAGGAGGAGGTAAATAATGTGGAATTTTATTATACCAGCAGCAGTTGGAGCTTTAACTTCCGCAGCAATGGGTAAAGACCCAATACAAGGAGCTGTTGTCGGAGGTGTTTCTGGTGGTTTATTAGGCGGTATGGAAGGCAATCTATTCAATCTAGGCTCATCTACTGCTACAACAGCAGGAACAGGTGCAGCTACATCAGGAGCAACTGCATTTGGTGCTTCTCAAGCTCCAGCAGCACTAGCATCAAGTGTAGGTAGCGGTACAACTGCAGGAGGAACTACTAGCCTTTTAGGGAGCACAACAGGAAACGCTATTCCTGCTTATGATATGGGTATGCAAGGGGTTAATGCTAACATTGGTGGGTTTACTGCTCCAATTCAATCATCACAAGTTCTTGCAAACAATATTCAGCCAATTAGAGATTCTTCTGGTCAAATTATTGGTCCTGATATGTCAAGAACACAACAGTTTATAGATACTACTCCAAGTGCTACAAATGCTAACTTTGGAACTGTAGACCCTAATACATTAGATTATACTCAAGGGCAAAGAGTGCAGGATAAGTTTGGTTATGCAGATGGTATAGCAAACAAAGCTAATCTTGAAATTGGACCAGACATGAGTCAAGTTACAAAGCCAGATGCAAGAGATTTATCTAAAGCTGGTGGTTATGAAAAACCATTATATGAAAGAGCATATGAAAGTGTTATTAATTATGCTCAAAAAAATCCATTAGAAGTTGCAGGATTAGGATTAGTAGCTGCTGGTGGAATAAAACCAAGACAACCACAGATAAGCGGAGGCTCTGTAGGTAGCATCACAAAAGGCACTCCTCCTCAAAATGTAGGTCAACCATTACAAGTCAGACGACCAACACGATTCGCATAAGGAAAAAAAATGAGCAATGGATTATTAGATTATATTCAAGACTTTGATGTTAATAAGGCATTAGGGGTTCAGTATGGATTACCTAAAGGTATGCTATCTCCAGAAATTGAAAGCCAAATGGGTGTTGGTGGTACAGTAACTGGTATCAGTAATGTGATAGAAGGTATGCAACAAGGAGCAAGCACACCTGAAAACATCTTTAGATTTCTTACTGGTCAAAGAGCTGGAAGACAAAATGTTATTAACACAGCTACTCAAAACTATCTTAATAAACTTAATATTGCTAAATTACAAGGTGATATTGCACAAGACCCTTATAAACTTGCTAAACTTCAATTTGAAGTAGAACAAGCACCATATCAATTAGAAGATTTAAAAAATAAAGCATTTGATTCATCAATTAGGTCGCAATCTATTAAATTAAAATTAAAACAATTACAAGACTCTGGTGATATAGAATCATTAATTCAGTTTTCAGAAAGCCCAACAGAATATTTTAAAGCTGAAAGAGGTGCTAGTTCTAAATTTAAACAATATACTGAAGGTGAAAAAAATGCAGCAAGATTACTAGGTCTTGATATAAGAGAAAGCGACTCTTGGAATGAACAACAAGTAAGTAATTATGATGCAATTATATCTGCTCCAAGTCAAGAGCAAGCTGCTAAACTTAATGCAGAAGCATTAGCAAAGCATAAAGCAGACCCTAATCGTGTTCCTTATGTTTATACACCATCAAGAAATGAAGTCATTGCACAAATTAGAAAGCAAAACAAAGGAGTAACTACGGTTTCTTCTGACGGAACTGAAAAAATTGTTGAGCCTACTTTTACAAGAGTAGAAAAACAATCTTTACCTGTAGGGCAATTTGAATCAACAAAAGATTATCCAGAAGGAGGCTTTAAAGGCTCTGACGGAAGACTTTATAAACCAGAAGACTGGAATAAATTAGGATTAGAAAAGCAAAATATTTTGTTAAGAGATGTTACTAGAGATGAATATGTGCAACAAGATAAGCTATTAACAGAAAATATGAGAACAGATGAACAGTCTGCTCAATATGGATTTAGAAATGTTGAAAGAACAAACAAGGCTATTGAAAGAGTATTAGATAATCCAGAAAAATTTATAAAATTATTTGATACTGCTGGAGGTCGATTACCTATTAAATTAAATCAAGCTACTGGTGCGTTTTTTGCAACTGAATCAGAGGCTCAAGATATTGCAAACTTGCTAAATACAATCAAGGGTCAGCAATTTACCAACGAAATTCAGTTAATGAGAAACAATAACAAAACTGGTGGTGCTGTAGGTAATGTGTCTGATAGAGAAGTAAGTATGTTTCAAAACATGGCTGCTAATTTAGATTACTCTGGAACACCAGAAGAATTATGGTATCAGCTTAACTTATTGTATGGTCAAGGTAATAAGATGGTTGGCATATATGCTGATAACTTTAATAAATATTATGGCGAATCTAACACTAAAAGATATGGCGTTAATAATTATAGATATGATGCAAAACCATATGATAGTGATTTAAATAAAGTTCTATCAGGCAAAAAAGTAGAAGAATTTAATGAAAAAATGGGTAATGTGATGCCGAGTATAGAATTGTCTCCAAAAGGACAATCTGCATATGATAAATATAAACCACAGCAAGGAAATTTATAATGCCACCTACCATACAGGAATTAGAAGCAGCTTTAATTAACGCTGATAATGCTGGAGATGTAGAAGCGGCTACAGCTATTGCTGCTGACATGGATATGTTGATGAAAGCACAACAACAGCCTCAACAACCTACTGGTCCAGATTATAAAACAATGTCTGGTATGGAAGTAGCTGAAAGAGCTGTTAAAAACATACCAAGCGATATATATAATCTAGGTGCACAAACTGTAGAGGCTGTTACTAGCCCAGTAGAAACTACCACTGGTTTAATAGACCTTGCATCTGCTGGAATGTCTAAAGTATTAGATGTGACTGGATTAAGCAAATATGCTGACCCAGAAAAGATGGAAAAATATAGACAAGTTCGTGGAATGATTGGAAAAGAACTTGGGGATGTATTTACCAAAGAAGGGTTAAAACAGCGTATCGCTGAAAAACCTATTACATCTTTATTAGATGTTAGTTTAGTAGGTCAAGGTGTAACAGCACCTGCTAAAGCAACAAGAATAGGTGGAGCTGTTAATAAGTTTAGCAAAATGATAGACCCTACACAAATTGTAACAAAGCCTGCTGGTGCTGCATTTGAAAAAATATCAGATGTTGCTCAAACAAAAGCAGCTCAATACGGACCTGCATTAGAAAAAGTTAAATCTCATATTAACAAAGGATTTGTTATACCACCTTCTGAAGTAGAGAGTGCTGGATTGGTAAAAAGAACTACACAATCATTATTAGGTGAAAAAACACCATTTAAAGCATCTGTAAAAAACCAACAAGTTGTTAATTCTAAAATCAGACAACATTTAAATGTTTCTAAAGACACGCCATTGGAAAATGTATTGGATGTTGTAGAAACAAGAAGCAAGCCTATTTACAATGAAATTAAGAAAATTAAACCTCAATTAGTACAAAGAGGAAAAACAGTTAAACAGCAAACTACTGGTCCAATGGGTGAAGCAATAGAGCTTCCATCTAAACGAATATCTACTAAAAAAACTCGTAGCGGAGAGCAAATATTAAAAGACTTGCAAGAGCAAAGAAGAAAAACTAAAAAAGAATATAGATTAGAAACTCAAAGAGCTAATAAAGAAGGAGTAACTGCTGACTTTACAAAAGCAGAAAATTCTTTAAGTAAGCAAAGACAATTAGAGACAGAATTACAACAGTTGGTAGATTTATATGGCGATAGTAATATTTCTAATCAACTTAAAAACTCTCGTGCTGACTTTGCAAAAGCATTTAGCATACAAGATTCTATTGTTAAAGGCAATTTAGATGCAATACAGTTTGCTAAAAATAATAGAAATAAATATATTACTGGCGAAGCAAAGGATATTATAGATTTTGCAGACGAATATCCTAATCTTGTTAAAAAACAAAAAGAACCAACAATAATACCTAGAAATTTAACTGATATAAAAACTTCAGATATTGTTACTGCTGGTGCAACAGCTTTAGGAGGGTTGCCTCTTGGTGCTGCAGCTTTAGGAGCAAGACAAGTAATCCCAAGCCTTCTGTTAAGCAAATTTGGTCAAAGAGGATTAGCAAATACAAACTTTATACCCGTTGGCACTAGCCTACTAAAAGGATTAGCTAACCAACCTGCTGTAACAGGAGCTACATACATACCTAGCCTTTTACAATCATCTGATATAGAGCTTGCTAGGTACTTATGATATGGCACACATTAAAACTACCCCCTATAAATTTATACAACGCACCAAGAAAGGATTCTGATGGAGAAGGTTCAAGAAGCAGTAGCAGTTCACTCGGCAGAGATTGACCATATGAAAAAAGATATAGACCATATTATGAACAAAGTCGATAAGATGGACACTTCTATTGATGAAATTAAATCTACATTAGATGAATTTAAAGGTGGTAAGCGTGTAGCTATGTGGTTCTTTAGTGCAGTCGCTACTATTGTAGCATTTATTATAGGCAAGTTCTTTCAGTAATGGATAGGCTCACTACAGTTATTGTTTGTTGTTTATTAGTAATTTTATTTTGGGTTCATAATGCGCTTTCTGCTGACACTACTATCAAATATTCTGGGATGCCTGTCCCATCTGCTATGTCTCCTAGCATTAGTGCTTTTTCTAATGATATGTGTAAGTCAGGTGTTTCAGGTGGAGCTAACACAGGTGTTATTTCTATCAGTGGCGGAGCTACTATAACAGACGAAAATTGCGAACGAATCAAACTTGCCAAAGTCATGAATGATTTAGGATTAAAAGTAGCGGCTGTTGGCATATTATGTCAAGATGACCGAGTATTCGAAGCAATGTTACAAGCTGGCTCTGCCTGCCCTATCAACGGTGCTATCGGTGATGCAGCTATGTTAGCATGGTTTGAACTAAAACCTGAAATATTTGCGAGGTTATATGGCAAGGATTGGACTCCTCCTACTGTTACTTATCCAATGGAGTAATGTATATGCGTGGTATTGCAACTTTAGTAATGGCGAAGATGGTTGGTATGAAGAAGGCAGTATGCAGTGCGTTGGTATCGACAATCAACTGGCTTTGGAACAAGAGTATTGCGGTTGGTTTAGACCTCAAGACCCTATTTGTTCAGAAATCTTGCAACCTACTTGCGTGGATAGTATCGAATATCAAACGCTATCTTGTCCCCCAAATTATAGTGGAGGAATACAACAAAGTAGAACCTATGTTTGCCAACAAGCAGGCTGGACAGATTGGACGACTACTTCTGATAACTGTACCCCTAACCCTCCTACTTGTGTTGCTTCATTTGATACTAGGATGTTACAATGTCCTAGTGGCTATGATGGTCAAATTACTGAAACGAGGATAAGTTCATGCCCAAATCCATATGGGACAGAAGTATGGAGCGATTGGTCAGAATCGCAGAACACATGCACTCAAAGCACAACAGACCCAATCAGCCCAATATCAGTAACGAGTCCCTCAAGCCCTGTCTCTCCCACAGCAATAGAATCTGTAACTGTTCCTCAGGTAGATGTACCGCAGACGACTAATCCTGCCGAACCAACTATAGAATCAATCGTCCAAGAAGAACTCAACGAAGCGAGTGATGAGGTCGAGACCAGCACTAGCGATAAGGCTAATAGCACCGAAGAAGTAAAACAAGATAAACAAGATGGGGACAAAAAAGATTCTAAAGATAATGTAGATAAAGTCGTTGATAATAGCAAAGAAATTGTTCATGGATTTGGTCTCGTATTGTCACTAGAAATATTAAATAAACCTATGGAGTTTTATCAGCCTCCACTTGCTGATATGTTTAGTATAACACAGGAGTTCCCAATAAATGCAGATACCAGAGAGTTTCAACTTGACCTTCTCAAAAGGAACGATGTCGAAGATTATTATTATTCTCTTTCCGATAGTACTTGGGAGCGGATACGCAGGGGTGACATTTTACAATAAAATGTTAAAGACAATTGAAGCAACTGGTAAGTTTAGGGTTATTGAGGACAATATCAATACACTACAATTAACTGTCGATGCGATAAAAGAAAGACAGTTGGAAGGACTTAATACCAATGTTAGGCTACAAGAAAAAGTTGCTGATGCGTATGTGCTTGCAAAGGAAAGCAATGCAGTTGCTCTATCAACACAAAGAGAACTCAAAGCCACTACAGAGGCAACCAAGTCAGAAGTAGAGACGATGATTAGGTCTGTAGAGGATAAGTTAGATGTCATTAAACGAGCTACAACCAACCCATTAGATAGAAGATGAAAATAGATGTCAAAACTCTAAAAGCAACATATGAGTTCTTAATATCAACACCAGTATTAAGAGATGTAGGCTTGCCTCCAGCAAATGAGGTAGAGTTTGAATTATTATCAGTTAAAGATGATTGTATGGCATCATATACACCAGACCCTCATGTTATAGGTGTATGCCCTCAACGACACAGATTCTTAACCAGCTTAATCAAATCCATGTTACATGAGATTATCCATATGACTAATCATCTATATGGTAAATCTTACTTACGACATGATAAACATTTCAAAGATTTAAGAAAACTATTAGCCAATGAATACGGCTTTGATGAACACGAAATATAGGAGATATTATGGTTTGGACAGCATTAATTGGACCAGTAGCAAATTTACTAGACAAGTTTGTAGAAGATAAAGACCAGAAGAATAAATTGGCTCATGAAATAGCTACCATGAGTGAGAAACACGCACAAGAATTAGCTCAAGGTCAATTAGAAGTAAACAAGGTAGAAGCAGGTCATCGTTCAGCATGGGTGGCAGGTTGGAGACCATTTATTGGTTGGGTATGCGGTGTAGCTTTAGCTTGGCATTTTGTGCTTTCTCCTGTTATAATATTCCTAGCAGCGTGGTTTAATGTTGTACTGCCTACATTACCTACATTTGATATGGGTAGCTTAATGACTGTATTAATGGGGATGTTAGGTTTAGGTGGACTACGCACATTTGAGAAATCAAAAGGATTAACTAAATAATGAAGTTATCACCGCATTTTGATTTAGAAGAATTTATCCATTCCGATACAGCCACAAGGCTAGGTATCGATAATACACCAACTGTCGAAGTTATCGACAACTTAACTTATTTAGCGAGTGAATTAGAATATGTTAGAGATATATTGGGTCATCCTATGCTTATTAGCAGTGGTTTCCGTAGTCATGCTCTCAATGATTATCTGGGAAGCAAGCGAACTTCTAGCCACATCAAAGGCTTGGCGGTTGACTTTATCTGCCCTAGTTTTGGCAATCCCCATAGTGTGTGCGATGCTATCGTTATGGCAAACATAAACTATGACCAATGTATATTAGAATATAATAGATGGGTTCACCTATCTTTCCATCCTACAGAGCCTCGTAAACAAGCCTTAATTATTGATAAGGAAGGCACACGACCATTTGAAAATACTACTACTTGATATAGAGACTTCACCTAATACGGCTCATGTATGGGGATTATATAACCAGAATGTAAGCCTAAACCAACTTATGGAATCTAGTTATGTCATGTGTTGGGCGGCTAAATGGTTAGGTGAAAAAGAAGTATTCTTTAGTTCTATTATGGAAAACACCCATAAGCAGATGATAAAGAAGATATACAAGCTATTAGAAGAAGCCGATGCTGTTATTCATTATAATGGCACGAAGTTTGATATACCTACTTTAAACAAAGAGTTCTTACTGTTAAGTTTGACTCCACCATCTCCATATAGAGAGATTGACTTGTTAAGGACATCAAGAAGCAAATTTAAGTTCCCTAGTAATAAATTAGATTATGTCGCACAGGCATTAGGTCTTGGTGAAAAGGTAAAACATATTGGGCATGAGCTGTGGATACGGTGCATGAACAAAGATAAACAGGCTTGGGATATGATGAAGAAATATAATATCCAAGATGTTGTATTGTTGGAAAAGGTCTATGAAAAGATGTTGTCTTGGATTAGAAACCATCC
>Ga0222719_10002349_pt1 | contig 17371 bp, 19 predicted proteins | sample C33_34DmetaG_FD_165039 | JGI IMG/M metagenome (GOLD analysis project Ga0222719, IMG submission 165039) | Estuarine water microbial communities from San Francisco Bay, California, United States - C33_34D | ecosystem: Environmental > Aquatic > Marine > Unclassified | place: USA: California... | reverse complement strand
AGCAAGCAATGTCTTGTCACCAAAGAGTAGTGTTCCTTGACCTGGCTGTGTAATAACTGGGTTGACACCAGCTTTATAGAGCTGATCTCTGTTACCCTTGTCTGGATTCCAAGCTAGCTTGACAGAATTCTTGATAATTCCTCTGTTATAACCAGCTGGTGACCACCAAGCGTCTCTTAGCTCGTCTGTGCGGACACATAAACCAGCCATATCACCGTTCAGTGGAACCCAACGATAAAGGTCGTTATATTTGTCATATTGGTACTTATAACCCGAGTCCATGAATGCGTATGAAGACTGGGTAAGAGCATTTTCAAATCCTAGAACCTGGTCAAGCTCAGTACCAGTTGACTGTTCAACAACATCACTTTTTTCTGGTGAAACAAACACTACACAGTCTTTACGAATTTCTGCAACGTTATCAATAATGTAATTTGCAACTGTTGTAGATGCCTTGCCAGCAAGGAACAATGAAATATCAACGTCTTCACCAGACTTGTACAAGTCAATTCCTTTTGCCAGGCGACCAGTAGCAATTGTTGATTCGGTGCCAGCAGCACCATCGGTGCCACCACTGAAGTCAAGATAGTTAGTTGTATCTGTTAGAGCAAAGCCTGTTGCCCAAATATAATTGGAACTTTCGTTAATTACATCCTTATAATAGACGTTATTACCTTCTAGATCCTTTGTACCACTTGTTCGGCTCACACTTTCGTAAACCTCTAGTACTGTAAAGGCATCACCACTAATATCCCCAGTAATATCAACGACTACAATGTGAGAATTGCCTGTTCCAGGCGCACCGTCAACATTAAGATAATATCTCCAGAACTTTGTGGCAGCTGTTGGAGAAGATTCTGAAAGTCTATATGGAGATAGGAATGTGATTGTTGTGTTGCCGTTACCCTGATCGGTAATTCCGCTAACAACCAAGTCCTGAAAACCAATAGAGGTGTTACCAACTCTAATAATATCATTCGTCTCTAGTTCGGCTGTTTCAACAGCTGTGTTTGCTGCAACAACTGTTGTGTCACCAGCAGACATAGATGAAAGAAGTGTAAGGGACTGACTGAAGTCTGTTGAGTCGTAACAAACTGATACACGCAAGCTGTTACCAATTGCACCAACATCTCTTGCAACAAACATATTGTCTGATACAATAGCCTCCGCTTCTGAACGTGTTTCGATTAAGCCAGCATTAGTATTGTCGCCAGCATTGGTTGCATCAGCACCAACAACACGTGTTACGTATAGCTTGTTACCGTAAGAAAGGAAGTTGGCTGCAGTAAAGAAGGTTTCGTATGTACCAGATGTTGGCTGACCGAAACGATTTACAAGGTCAACCTCACTTGTAATTAAAACTCTTTGGTTGACTGGTCCGCGCTGAAAGACGCCGACGAGAGCGCCCTCTGTAGTAGATACTGCGGGGACGACAGTAGATAGGTCAATTTCTGATACATTAACCCCAGGACTGACTTGGAATGGCATGTTATGTCTCCTCATACAAAGGTAATTTTGAAGTTTATTTTGTTATATTTATAATTTATTAGATTTAGCCGTCATTTACCAGCCAAGCATTATCGCCCCTGTCTACGTGAATTATTGCTTCTTCAGGTTCATTACCATCGTTATGGACTCCAAATGGGAGAAGGTCTTCCATTAATTGTTCTTCTGTTCGCTCTCTTAATTTCGATAGTGTATTTATGTCTGTTATATCTCTGAAATATTGCTGACTGGATAGCCATGAAAATAATACGAGACCCATAGCAAGATCATCATGGCACCCTGGTTCAGCTTCATATGAACTACCTCTTTTAGAAAAAGTTGATAGTTCATTAATCGTCTCAAAATCGTTTACAATAAGCTGATCTTGTTCCACTAACATTTTTAAAACGGAGCAACCTAATGCCTTTACAGACTTAGTGGTTCTGATTCCCCTGTCAGCTCCTTTAGAAAACCCAGTAGATATCTGCTTTCCTGCTCGTCCACGCGACATAGTGGATAGAATATTCTCATACTCATAATCATAATATAATAGATCAGAAACTTGTTCTCCAATATCATTAATTTCAATCAAACAAGATGCTTCATTGTAATGAGTGCTAAATCTATGTAATATTTCCGCATACTCTACTGGAGTTGTGTAGTTATCTCTGAATACACAAACTTGTTTATAAGGCATTTTTGTAACATCTATAATGTGGAACGCCGAATAATCTAAACCCTTACCTCTAGAAACGTCGGCTATACACACATATGAGTGATCTTTAATGGGGTTTTCATACGCAAACATACCTTGAGATGATTGAATCGGCTGCCTAAAAACAAGTGCTTTAAGTTTATTACCTTCAATAAGAGTGCCTGAGCTACCTAAAAATTCACAACAAAACTCTTGGGAAAACTTTTGTTGGTTAAAATCCATGGCTGCAAGTGTTTCTTTCTTCCACTCTTCTCCTCGACCAGGAACCTCCCACCACGGCACTTCAACATACTGATAACCGTTTGTACCTTCCTTTGCGCCCTCACATGTTTTGTAGAAATGATTCAACCCATTTGGTGTAGAAGTGAATAGGATCTTAGTTGTTTCGCCGGAAGAAATAGTAGGAAATACAGATGCGAAGAACTCGTCCCAGTTTTCAACGAATGCTGTCTCATCAATATACAGGAACGAGATAGACTTACCACGAATAGCAGAGGATGAGGTTGCAGCAGCAATAATCTTGCACCCGTTCTCAAACTCAACAGATCCTTTATTCCATTCTAGTACACCCTGCTGCATCCATTTTGGTAGAGCTTCAAAAGCGAGCTTGATTCTGTCAAGGATCTCTCTTGCTGCATCGCCCTTATTTGCTAGCAGAGCAACAGTTTTGTGACTATTGAACAATACGTAGTGTAATAATATTACAACAGCTGTAGTTGTCTTACCTGCCTGTCTAGATGTATTGACTGCGACTCTACGGTAATCAGTTGTCAATTCTATAATCTGACTCTGATATGGGTAAAGATCGATAGGAATCAATCCTCTGTCGACGTGTACAATTTTGATATATTTTTGAGCGAAGTACTTAATATCTTGACTACAACGAATAAATTCTTGAACCTTGTCTTGGTCCCATTCAATCGCTGTATTTTTTCGCTTTAAATTGATGTTGCCAAGGTAGCCTTTATCCATCTTTTGCGTTCTCAATCATCTTCTGTAAATCTGCCGTAGATAGGATCAGATTATTATTCACAGTTTGAGGCATATCCTTTTCATCATTCTTCTGAAGGTCTTTTTTCTTTTTAGAAAGATCTAACAAGTCCTTATTGGCGTCGACTAGAGTTTTCATCAACGTGCCAACAACTTCATATGCGCGAGGGTGTTCAGAAGCGCGAGCAACGTCAATCATATCCTCAAGTGCTTTGTTGCCCTGTTCAATTACAGAGTATAGGTTTTCTCTGGTATATTTAAAATCATCGTCAATATCGTCTGTTTTGGGGACAAGGACATCAATTTCTGGCTTTTCAACTGGTTCTAAACCAAGAGATTTACTGATTACATCTTCCATCTTACAGATTTCCGATGCTATCAATCACCACCACATAATCCCAATCATCACTAATATTTACGTTTGCGTAATCAATAGAAACGTCATCTGGGCTTGAGATTGTAATTGTTGGAGCTGAAGTATAGCCAGAACCGCCACTTGTAATGATAATGTCTTGAATATAATGACTCTGAACATTAGCAACAGCAGTAGCTGTATTACTTCCAGTATCTGGATTGCTGACCGTAACTGTAGCACCATTATAACCAAGACCACTATTTACAATCGTAATAGAGGATAGACTACCGCCACTAATACTTGCTGTGGCTGTAGCTTGGATTGTTTGTTCAGATGTGTAGTTTGCTGGATCACCATTAGCCAATAGACCAGGATATACTCTGATTCTTTCGGATGGAGTAGTGGAATACTGACCATTTGCAAGATCGGTAAAGATACTGGTGTTGGCAAACTTGATGATCTTCTTCGTTGTTACTGGACCGAAGAAATAACCCTTCATTGTAAACGTAAGAGTCCACATGCTCACCTGACGTTCCTGGAACGATCCCTCATAAATCTCTTCACTAGAAACGCTTGTGAGGATTGTAGGGATGTCATAATAGTCGGGAATATCATCGACCAGCTTGACTGATGTTGTCCATTCTGGTTTGAAGTATGGAAGGATCTGTTCAAGAATCTTAGTTCCATCTTCAGAATACTTTGCCATAATTGTCAGCGTGAAGTCAATATTGTATGGCGCTGGCGCATAGTTTTGGTATAACGCACTATCATTAGTTGAAATTGTTCTTGTATTACGAACAAGAGCAGTCAATCTACGCTCAGGGTCATAACTGACATTTGTGATTTCAAAAGACATTCTTGGAAGAGTAATAGCTTGCGGCTGATTCAAATTAGGATTGGATTGAATCATTGCAAGAAATTTTTGCATTGGACCATATGAGATTGGTACAGTAAATCTCTTCTTCTGCACACCAGAATTGTCATCTCTTGAAATGATAATCTCATTAAAAAGAGTGCCGAAGATGATGACATAACGTCTCATCGTACCATGATAAAACTCTTGGCCAAACATTACCACCTACCCCCTTCAGAGAACGGATCCGCCTCAGAGAAGTCAATAATTCCGTCAGCTTCACTCTCAATACTAAAGTTACGAGCAAGTGTGTCAACAGACTCGACGTTAGCAATTGCATCATTACTTGTAAATACGATCTGATTAAACTTGGTGTCAATATCTGTGATACCTGTGCTAAATTTCTCACCAGAATATTCAAATAGATCGCAACGGATGTCGTAAACTTGGAGAGCGCCCATCTGATAGAAAATAGACTCATGCTCAACAAATTTAATTTCAAAGATTTTATTATTTAATGGGAAGTAAATAAGATCTCCCACATATGGATTGTTTTTAGCCTCGTTTAGCGCAACTTCTTGCTCAAATATTCTACGAGCAAGAGTAAAGGTGATCTCGTCTCTGATTTCAAGACCAAACTTAGATAGGAAGTCACCATCTCCTTCAAAGCCATCAATATTCTTAATATACATCTCCATCTGATAGGCAGCATCAAAGGTTGGAAGATCATCCTCCCTCAGAATTCTATCTTCTGCACCAAGAGTACGGTTGATGTAATATACATCCTGACCATACATTTTGATTGATTCAATAATTAAATCTTCAATCAAATACTGTTCTTGTGATGCGCCATAGTTATTGAAGAATACATTTGTAGCCACAATCTTATCCTGTCATATCCGTAACTGGAAGCGAGTATGAACTGATCATCTCCTCTTCCAATCTTTGAATTTCAGCTAGAGCATCTTGGAGAATCTGCTCGCCGTTGAAGGTCACACCTCCTGGTAGCTGCATTGCTGTGAATTTAGTGAGGTTTGAACCCCACTGATACTTAATTTTAGCTGTTGCATAATTTTGTAACCATCTATCTTTCCATACATCTGCATATGTATTAGGATCAACGATAGAATAGCATTCAGCAATAATATATTGCCCAGCATCAACTCTTCCCCAATCCATATCAATATATAATCTGTTAATGTGTCTGTTATATCTGAGAGGCTGCTTCCCTACAAGAAGCTCTTCGATGAACTGAATATGCTGCATTGCCATCATGTAATGAGTGAGGGAGTAGTTACTCATGTCATAGATGTCATTCAGAGCAAACTGATATCGAATGTTGAATAGATTATTCACAGAGAGTGAGTCGCCGATGTCAAAGAGATTAATAACACCAATGATATTTTCTGGAACAGTAATATACTTATTTGTCTTATCGTCTTCAGTCACAACATGTTTTAAAAATGTTCTTTCTGCTCCGTCAAAATGATAGTCCCAGTAATATGACAAAGACTCGTCAATTCGATCTGACACTTGATCTTCATCGACGTTAATCTCAATTACTGGTTTACCAAGTTTACGGAGACACCATTCAGTGAATTCTGTTCTTGTTGTTGGCTGAGCCATGGTGTTACCCTTATATTTTTAAGTATTTATATCTGAATCTTCTTCAACAGGAATGCCGAGAAATTGTCGCGCTTCTTCTTCTGTGTCAAACCAGTACCACCCATCAATAGGGTATGTGTGGTCATCTTTTGTTTCCTTTGTTAAATGATAATTAACATTCACAACAAAATTTGCTCCGTGAAGAAGATTATCGTTGTCATTCTTATAAAATCCAGTCATTTTATTTCTCCATTATCCCGATACAGTCCAGCCTTTAGCTGTAGCAATTGCAGTATTGGATCCAGCATACCCATATTGACCCGTTACAGTAAGTGTTGCGCTTGATGTGCTTGGTAGATTTGTGTATAATTCATCTAGTTGGTCTGAATTTAAATGACAATCAGACATATCAAATGATATGTCTGGACCAATAAATCCAGTGACATCCATTAATGGAGCATCATTAAATAGATTAGATGTGGACGTTAAGCTTGCACTACTCAAATCAATTGCACCAATTTTTCTTAAAGAAAAACAATCTTGAAACATTGACGCAACAGTAGTGAGGGTAGTTGTATTTGTTATAAGATCACCAACCTGCTCTAATGCTTTACACTCTTGAAACATGTAGGAATGATTAGTAGCTCCAGATATATCGTAATCTGGAACAAACCTTAAAGACTCACAGTACCGAAACATCCCAGTACATGCTGTTATTGTAGAAGGTATTTTTGGAGCTTTTTCTATTCCCGATCCGTTGAATGCATTAGCCCAATTAACTGTATTATTATTCAGAAATTCGGGAATTTTTTTTAACCTAATACAGTTATTAAAAGCATAATCCATATCTGGAGCGTTAGCTAAGTCAAGTTGAGGAATAGTAGTAAGTTCGTAACAGTTTTGAAACATACGGGTCGCATCTGATGGTTCCCACGGTGCAGTTTTGCTTTCAAGTTCACGTAAATTATAACAACTGCTAAAACAACTTGTTGCGTCAATATCAACAATGTCAAAAGGAGGAACATATTCTAAAGAATAGCAACTACTGAAACAGAGATTCATATTAGTACTATTACTAAAATCTATAGTATCTGGGATTCTTTTAAGTGAGTGACAAAAGCCAAACATAGCATTAGTATTAGTCCCTGACGGAACAACAATAGAACTCGGTATTTCTATTAAGGAACTACAAATATAAAAAAAATAATTTAAACTTGTTGCACTAGAAGTATCATATGCTGGGACTTTCGTCAGGTTGGAGCAATCTCTAAACATACTTGTAAAGTATAAGCCAGATGACGTGTCCAATACTGGAGCTCTTTTTAAAGATCTGCAGCCGTAGAACATGGTAGAAAAATTAGCTGCGTTTGAAGTATCAAGACCTGATGGTATTTCTTCCAGACTATAGCAATTGTAAAACATCGATAATGCAGCTGATGTTGTCGCACCTTCAAATATATCATGTTCGAGTTTTCGTAAACTATGACAATTGTTAAAAAAGCCTTCTAAATAGAGGGCGCTTCCACTAGGTGTTATATCACCAAGTTTTAAGCCGATTATATCAGTTAAACTTACATTATCCAAAAAAAAGTAAGAGAATTGACCAAAGTCAACTGTTCCCCATTGAAATGATGGTCCAAAATAAACTCTTCTTAGAGAACTGCAATAAGCAAGCGCATAGCTAAGTTGTGACGTATTTGTAGCATTAGAAGTGTTATAATAAAACTCAAGATTTTTTAATGCTCTGCACGCAGCAAATGCAAAATCTAGTAAAGATGACCTCCAAATTACTACATTTTCAAGAAGAGAATGAGCCGTATCAATGGGTGAAGAAGAACTAGTCTGACCGAATTCTAACCATTCCAGGTCAGGAGAATCTATATGAATTTCTAACCATCCACTATGAAATCCACGTGGGAGTGTGCCTCCTGGTAAATCATAATCGCTAGTGGGGTCTGGTTGAATCTTAATTTCTCCGAGAGGATCTCCCTGGTCTCCCGAAATTTCAATTGTACAAACTTTATATGGCAACAAATTTCCAGTGCCATCATTAATATCAACAGCACTTCCACCTTCTGTTTCTGATACTTGAAATGTACTTGTGCTTGCGTTTACAACATAATATATTTGCTTTTCATTTAAATTTGTGCCTGCAGATAAATTGAAAAATTCAATCTCATCGTCATCTACATAACCATGATCTGTTCTTGTTATTAAATTTGTTGTATTTGCAAGTGTAATTGGAGCATCAGTGTCGTCAAAATCAGAATTATTATAGTCTATGGTAAATTGAAAATCGCTACCAACACCAGCACTAGTAAAATTATAAGTGTTACTAACTGTTCCACCAACCTTAACGACAACTTGAGTATCATATCGTGACGTAAAACAGACGATATTATCTATATTTGGACGAATTGCCCACGAACCGATAAATGTATTTGCATTTTCTCCATCAATTACTGGCCAAGAAGGATTCCTTTTCCAAACATATTCGGTCTCTAGATCAACATCATGTCTAACAGACTTCTGACTTGTCAAATTTCTTTTCGATAAAGATGCACCATCTGCGTAATTAGCAGTCATTATGTAATCTCCGATCCAAATAAATTAAATGAAACGTCGGCAGTACTTGCTTGAACTGTGACAACGTCTGTTGCAGCAAGTGTTATACCCAACGTCAACAATGCGCTGTCATCAGCATTGATTATTGCGTCATGAATAATAAATTGCTTATCTTCAATTGCTGCACCAGCAACTCTTACTGCAACACGATATGTTGTAGTTACACCCAAATTACAAACAGAAAGAGTACTACACACTGCAGAGGTTGCGCTAGGTACAGTATACAAATCTGTATTTGCTCCTGCTGTTGAATGTACTTGTCCTAATACTTTATATGTTGTTGCCATTTTATGCTCCCATTAATAGGAATACTTGTTCGAAACCACCGCCACCGCTAGCATCTTGCCACGATGCAGATGTTCCGTCTGACGTTAATACTTGTCCCGAAGAACCTGCATTTCCATCAATTAATATTGTTCCGTTAGCAACATTGATATCGGCGTCTGTGACTGTCAACGCAGCAGAAAGATTTGTTTGACCAGTTACGGAAAGAGAAGTGAGATTTGCGCCGACTTCAAATACGTTAGAACCATCAGACGAATAAAGAATACCATCGGCAGTATTCAGTGCGAGTTCGCCTGTGTCAATATTAGACGTATTTGGCGCATTGCCTGATACAGCACTGCGCTTTACTTTAATTGTAGCAGCCATTTTATTCCCTTATATAAGGAGTATACGTGAAAGGATATCCCCACTTACACTTATTAATTAGTACGAGCCACCGTCAATTATTGCATCTAATTGAGCAAGAGCTCCTTCTCCAAAGTTTGCTGTTACGCCTGGTTCTGTTGTGAACCCAGCCCAAACTTTGAATACACCAGAACCATCAGAAGCATCTCTAAGAACACCAGCATATTTAACACCGCTGTCCTCATAAACTGTATAAAATCCACTGTCAACTGTATCAGTGTTAACATTATTAGCACCAAGTTTTAACATTGAATCTTCAATGGAAACTGTTGTTGAATTTGTAATTGTTGTGTTGCCGACAACAATGAGTTCGTGATTGATGGTAACAGTACCTGAGGAATCGATCCTCATTGCATCAACAAAGGTATTAGCAGTGCCAGTAAAGAATCCAAGAGAATGTTTTTCTGTTGCATAATCTTCTTGCAAATGATATACACCAACAGAAGCAGTACGACCTATCGCAATACCATCGAGAATTTCTTCATTGTTGTTGGCGGAACCACCTTCATTGGAATGAATCCAAAAATCAAATCCATTACCACGAGTGGCTGTTCCAGAAGCAGCATCAGTTTGTTTTTGAGCTACAGATTTTCCAGCGGTACTACTAGATGCGTTGTTGACAATAAATTCTATTCCCGCGCCTGGAATGTCTCCATAAACACTATAATTCCTACGGTAACCAATTCTAATGCCTTGTCCATCGTTACTGTCTAATATAATTTCAGCAAAAGTACCATCACCTTGTAGCCATAAGGGACCTTGAACTGAATCAATATGATTAATTGTTCCCCTGGTAAAGCCTGTAGTGGGAAAGGAAGAATCATCTTTATCTTCTCTCCAAATCGACATGTATCCGCTATGTTGTGTATAAAAATCCAAACATATTGATGCATCCGCACCCGTGTTTGCATTTTGCAAATATAACCCTGTAAATCCAGAGCGTGGCATGTCCATTGCAACTGGGTAAAAATCACTTAATAGACTTGTTGTATTGATACCAACTCTATTGTTCACTGTATCGACAAATAAGGTATCTGTGTTTACAGCAACATTAGCCGAAATAGTTGTTTGACCAGTGACAGCAAATGTAGTTCCATCAAATGTTAGATTGCCGTCACCCTCAAGATTGGAAGCGTTTTTCCAAATTGCTATTTGGTTGTTTGCAGGAGTACCATCGATAAATACTTCACCACCCGCAGCCCATGTCAAATTACCACTACCGTCTGTTGTTAAAACTTGATCTGCTTCACCATCAGTTGTAGGTAAATTTAAGGTATATTGTTGAGTACCAGATGAAGCTTGAATTGTAATGGTATTTGAACCATCAGATAAATCCAAGCCATCAATAGTGTTTCTGGAAAGTTCAAGTACACCAGATGAATTACCTGCATATAATACTTTAGCGCCCACATCTACAGCAAGTTCGCCTTCTGCAAGACTGCCTGGTATACCACTACCGCGTTTTATTTGAATAGTTGACGCCATGAGAAATTATTCCTTATCTGAGTTGCCCACTTCTCGTAGAACTTTTTTTTTCATTTTCATTATTTATATTTTCTCTTTCTTTTTCTACAAGATCGTTAAGATCGACCTTCCTTTGAGCTTCAAGTAATTCCAATTTTGTTTCGAGCATTAAAACCTTTGCGACTAAATCAGCAATCATAACCTTCTGTTTATCACAATAAATTTTCAACACCTCAATGTTTTGATCATCCATTTTAATAAGTTCCCCCGTCAATGCCTCCAAATGCTGGAGTCGTACCACTTATTTGTAAAATTTCTCCATCTGTTCCAGTCGCAAATGTAAATGTATCTGTATCGCTCGCATAAGCAACACCATTTTGTGTTAATGCATCTAAACCAGTTCCTCCATCTGCAACATCAAGCGCTGTTGCAAGAGAATTTAATTCAACACCAGTAATTGTTCCGCCTGTAACATCAACATTAGTTGAATCGTATTCACCAATTCGGTCGTCAACATAACTTTTAATAGCTAGCGCTGTTGCAAGTTGTGCATTTGTAACACTACCTGTAATTTCTTGGATAATGTCAGTAATATAATCTAAACCATTAACGTCATATCTAGGACCAACCGCTGCTCTGACAGGAATAATTTGCCCGCCAGCAGCAAAAATTTGTGCTTGTATACTTTGATTTTGTCTTACAACCGCATCTACCACAACTTATTCCTATCTTGTGATTTCTGGAGTTACTGTAACAATACCTTCGAGAACTCTTGTAACAACATTTGTATTTGAAACTACTTCAACATCATATAACCATCTACCTGAATTAATATTAGCGGTATAAGCTGCGGTCATAGATAGAGTAACTATACCAAGACCTTCATTGATTGTTATCGTAAAATCTTTAGCTGTAGATGATGTTGCACTTTTACGCATCTGTCCACGACCGGTATAATCAGTAAGATCCATTACTGATCCATTTGCAGTCGTTAAATCAATTGATGCTGTAAAGGTAGATCCCTGGTCAATGGTAAGATTCGACTTAGTAGCCATGTTACATTCCTCAGTATATATTCTTTTTATTTATTTATAATAAAGGATATCAATGCCTAAAGTCTATCTCCACTGTGGTCCGCGATACCAGCCAACTAACGATTCTCTTTTTCCTGTTGTGACTGGACTCACACCATGATGTAAATTGGATGGAAAATAACAAATACTTCCTTTATTCATAAAAAAATCTGGTGGCTGTTCGCCACACGTATCTCTAAACGAAAGCAATCCCCCTTCATATTCACTTGGATCCGTTAGCTGAATGCTAAACGAAATCTTTCTCGCATCAGCCCAAGCTCCTGGAAGCATATGATCAATGTGTTGATCATAGAACCCACCTTTTTCATCTTCTCTTGCTTCTTTGCCGTGATAAATTGTATACTGAAATGCTGTACACCCATTGTACCTATAATCAACATCAAAATAACAACTGTTAACTAATGCCGTCTGCTTATCCATTTTTTCAAACAACCACTGATACTTTTTCCAGTGATCTGGATTGTCAGCATTAATCCATTTTATTTTACTGATACGAATATGCTCATTCAAATCGCTTGATTTATGACCACCCGTTTTACCGTCTATAACTTCTACATCTTTAGCATCACTCACAATCAAGTCGCATTCTTCTTCAGATAAAAATCTATCATAACAAACGAAATTTCTAATCATTATTTCCTCTAAATGTCTCTATGAATAACGTGTTGTCCATCAGTATCTAACAACGATACCATTTCTTTACCTTGTTCCCAAACAACTTCTTCTTTGGTTCCGTCCGGCAAAAACTTGTATGCTTTGTCTTCTGATTTGATATAAACTTGAGCAATCAAGTCATCTGGAACGTCTATTGATCCGGATGACAGAAGTGCAACCTCATCAGGTCTGTTTGACCTAATAATAGTTTTTATTACTCCTAGTTGGTCAACAGCAGCTTTATTTGCAATTATAAAATACATCGTATGATCTTCACCAGATCTAAAGTACTGAACAGGAACTAATGATGATCCCTCTTTGTCATTATCACACCAATATTCAACGAGCCATAGGATATCAGAAAATTTGTCAGTGTTTGTGATCTTATGTGTTTCACCATCCATATCAATATAAAACCCTTTAGTGCCATTCCACCAAAGTTCTGCGACATCAATAGATTCCAATAATGGAACTATTGGTGTACATTTGGTTTGAAACCCTCTGTATATCACCTCAGTGCTAGCTACTGATAAGTACGTGATTGCCATTTACTTTTCCTCTAAATTTGTGGCGACATGACATTCCATCCGCCCCGAATTTTAAAACCATCTTCTTCAGTATATAACGTGTACATTTCAGTTCCTGGTTGTGGAAAATGGTCATTAATCCCTCTTTGCCCATAACCAACAAATTTTCTAGCTTGTTCCTCAGCTGTTTCAATATCCATCTCAAGTATTGCTGATTCCTTATCTGAAACTGATAAATGAACAGGCGTCTTCAATGCTGCTTTATATCTATTTATATTAGCGCATATAATGCTGTCTGTCCCTCCATCCCAAGTTTTAGGAACCAAGAAAGGAGCATTATCTGTAACAAACCAGCTGTAATTTTCAAACTTCATATACTTTTCTCTGGAAGTACTTCCCCAACAAGAAATATACTTAACCTTTGTAACTTCCCCTCTAGCAGAGATAACTTCATCTCCAATTCTAATTTGATCAATCCGCTTCCAACTACCAGGCGTATAAACTTCCGAATGCCACGAAACAGCTCCAGGCATATCATTGTCTGACAAAAGATCCTGTCTTATACCAGTCCACAAATATGCAGGTGCCTTATATCCAAATATCTTTTCATATTCAACCATAGCATTTTCATGCATGGGACCTGGATAAGTTTTTTCTTCGTCAATAGTTTCTGCCCAATACCGTGTTGGATTATGGTTGCATTCCTTACAAATATAATTTTCACAAAAGTCTCTGTATTCAGAAGTACATATCATCCAAAAATGCCATGCCCAATCTACAATATTTGCTGCTAAACCAATTTTGGTATTGGGTGAGCGATATTTAGTTACAAACAAATATTTCTTAACTTCTTCAAAAGCATCTAAGGAATAAGAATACGGAATACTTTGTTTGTGAGCAAACAACCTTGCCATCTCACTCACATCATAAGAATTAACTTTATTCCAGTCTTCAATCAAATCTTTGCGCATAATACCCCAATTATTATCTATTATTGTTTTTGTATATCTTCTGGTAACATTAAGTAGTTTACCCTTAGATAACCATCACTTCCTTCTGTAACTGCATCTTCATACATTGTTCCAATAAGCTCTTGTGCAATAACACCAATGTGTATTGTGCCTGGGTCATTAATAAAGTTCCAACAATATTGATTAATACCATCAATAGTGCGAAGATGTTTTATATTTTCTTTCAGTCTTATATCAGATACGTATCCTTGTGGACCTTGTGGTCCCGTTGGTCCTTGCGGACCTTGTGGTCCCGTTGGTCCTTGCGGACCTTGTGGTCCCGTTGGTCCTGTTGGACCTGGCGGTCCCAACAAATCGGCGCGAGTCGTAGCCACTGTAGCATCATCGAAAGTGATTCCCGTAGATGTCAACTTTGTCGTCATAACCACTTTCCATCTTTGTCAATTTGATTGGTTACTTCTTTCAAGTATCTATTAACATCTTGCCCTTCTTCATACCAAGAAGCAGCCCAACCACCAGCAACAATACCGCCTTGAATAATCATAGAGGAGCCAGTAATTAAAGTTTGAACTTTATCATTTGGATTAAGTTTAATTGGAACAATAGACTTTACCTCAACGTCCTTATCACCAACAACAAGTTTGTCTCCAATATTCATTTGATCAGCTATTAGACCTTGTGGATATTTCCATTGATGAATTGAATTCATGTCATCGTTTGCAATCTCTCTCCAAGGACTATAGATGTAAGAGGAGGAGATGTTTTCGGGTTTATCTGCTGAAATCCAACCACCTTCTCTTGTATAAAATCTGTGTTCACCAGTCGTAATCAAATCATTGTTGATTAAGTACATGTTATTACCTTGTACTCGTGCAGCTCTACGACCAAGTACCTCCGCACCATTGGGATTGAAGTGACAAGCAATTAACTCGCCAATTTTCACATCTTCGATGTTCCTTTGAGTACCATCTTGCATAAGAACTTTAGTGCCATCGAGGAAGCAACCGCAGACAAAAGCAGATGGTGGTCCTATAAAACCTGTTGGACCTGTTGGACCAGTAGCACCTGTTGGACCAGTAGCCCCCGTTGGTCCTTGTGGACCTTGTGGTCCCGTTGGTCCTTGTGGACCAGTAGCATCATTTAAGCTAGTTACAGTCGTGGAGTCGTTAAATGTAATGCCAGTTGATGTAATTTTTGTAGTCATTTGTTATACCCGACCCATATAATTAATTTCACCAGCAATCTCTTTAAACAATCTTTCTGAGTCCATAGGAACACTTGTTCCCCAACTCGTTGGCCAACCACCAACAACTAAACCACCTTGAACAATCATATTAGATCCAGTTACAAGGGTAGTTACATGAGCAGCAAAGTCGATGTCAAAAAGTTGTTTAATAGATGTTATTTCTTTATACGAATCGCCACAAATAATTTTATCTCCAACCATCATCTTTCTTACTTGTAGATTTTGAGGAATTCTCAAGTATCTAGTACTTCCAATATTATCAGTAACAATTTCTCTCCACTGATCTTGCTGTCTTGTTTTCTTTTCACCATCTACAGCCACCCAACCAGTTCGCGTTAAGAAAACATGTTCACCAGTTGTAATGAAATCGTTATTCAGCAAATACATGTTGTTGTGCCCAGCATGACCTACTCTTTTACCAATAACTTTTGATGATCCGTTGAAGTGACATGCAATGCTTTCACCAATTAGAACGTCCTCAATATTTTTTTCTGTTCCATCTGGCATTAAAACTTTTGTTCCATCAAGGAAGCAACCACATGAAGGACCTGGATCCGGAACTGGTCCACGTGGACCTTGTTGACCTGGTGGACCGAGTGGACCTTGTGGACCTGTTGGACCTGTTGGACCAGGAGCGCCTGTTGGTCCTTGTGCACCTGTTGGTCCTTGTGGACCACCGTTTTTTGTTGTTATTGTGGAAGCATCATTGAAAACAATACCAGTAGATGTAATCTTAGTGGTCATGTGACTTACCTCTTAGTTCATCAATTTGCTTTTGCTGCTCTTTAATAGCCTCAATCAAGAGCGCAACCATGTTGCCGTAAGCTACTGATTTGTAACCATCTCCATCTTCTTCTACGACTTCTGGAAGAACCTTCTCAACTTCCTGAGCGATCACACCAGCTTGAGTTGCATTATTCAAATCAATTCTTCTATATGTATATCCAGAAAGCTGCTTAACTTTATCTAATGCATCTGGAATTACTTCAAGATCTTCCTTGAGGCGAGCGTCTGAACTTGAAATTACTTCACCAACTGCTGTAAAGTTACCTGAACTAGTATCAAAAGTAAATCTTGTTGCATTGGCGCTATTGCCATCTCTAATTAAGAAATCAGCATCGCTGTTCATATCAAGATTTAGTTGGGTTGCATCAAAGTATAATTCAGCATCAATACCAGTGCCAAGATTGAGCTGAATATTGTCGTTAAGTGTTAAGGCACCAGATGTTTTAGTATCTGCTACATCGCTTCTAAGGAAGCTCGTTGAATCGACACCATCAATAGTAGCTGCATCAACATTGGTAACGGAAGAGCCATCGCCACTAAACGCTGTTGCTGTAGCAGTACCTGTGATTGTAACGCCACCAGAAGCAGTAGCAATTTTTGCAGAATCATCATAATACAATGTAACTGCACCATTGTCGACAAAGGTTGCCATGGTTTCAGAAGCATCTGCGCCACCAAGAAGATCAATCTGAGAGGCAGCAATTTTAAGATTACCAGTTCCATTATCAACGATGTAACTGTCAGTTGCATTGTGGTAGATTTGTAGATCGGAGCTAGTACCAATTAGTAGTCTTGAGTTATCAGTCCAGTTTGTATTTGCACTTACTACGTCTGCCGCATCACTTCTGATGAACTGTGTTGAGTTTAGACTATCAAATGTATCAGCATCCACATTTAGGGCATCAACAAACGACTTTGTAACTCTTGCATCGATTGCTGTGTTCGCTCTTGTGGTTGTATAATATAGTCTAGAACCTTCTGTAAGATCTCCAGTATCAAGACCCGTAAGAGCTGCAACCGTATCCGCTTGCCCTGTTAAGTTGCCAGAGAATACTGCACTAGTTAGTGTTCCTGTGCTTGGATTATATCTTAGTCCAGTATCATGTTTTATAGCCGTGACAGCGCCACTGGTCGTATTATCAAAGTGAATATAAAACTCTGTATTTGTTGATTCGTCTGCTGTTGTAATAGCACCAGCTGGACCCCAGCTCAGTGTACCAGAACCATCACTGACAAGAGCATAACCGCTTACAGCTGAATCTTCATATGGCCAGGTCCATGTAATTGATGTTGGAATTGTTTCTGGAGCTT
>Ga0222719_10002348_pt1 | contig 17380 bp, 11 predicted proteins | sample C33_34DmetaG_FD_165039 | JGI IMG/M metagenome (GOLD analysis project Ga0222719, IMG submission 165039) | Estuarine water microbial communities from San Francisco Bay, California, United States - C33_34D | ecosystem: Environmental > Aquatic > Marine > Unclassified | place: USA: California... | reverse complement strand
AAAACAATAATCATTAAACAAAAAATACAGTGATAAAACTAGACAAATACTAGCTTTATTACTGTTTAGTGCAAGGAAATATTGTTTAAATGTTCAGGAAAATCTTTGGGTTTTGCAGAGGTCTTTTGTATCTTGATATACATGGCTAAACTTTATGATGATTTTTAACTAAAAAGACAAAGTAGCTATATGGAATTATAGATGGGATTTGGTATTATTTCATTTTATTATTTTGGCTAGTTTTTGCTCTTTTTTTGGTAAGTAAAATATCACCATTCTAGCTTGAAAACTGATATAAATTCACCTTTGACAAAAAGTTTATTTTATGATACAATAATGCAATGTATCTTTAATATGCAATGTATCTTTAATGGTACATTTGGATAAAGATGAAGATGCTGATTTATTTCAATCTTTAATTAATTAAACTATGTTTATTTTTGATCCTCCTAAAGATATCACTGAGCTTAAAGTAGAGGATATCCCTCAAGGGACTACCAGAATTAATTTGAATAATTGCCGTCTTCTAAAAAATCTACCAGAAAATCTCCCTGAGACAGTAACCACGCTTAATCTTTCTGGGTGCACAGCTTTAGAAGAGCTACCAGAGGAACTCCCTGATAACCTAACCACGCTTAGTCTTTCTGGGTGCACAGCTTTAAAAAAGCTACCAGAGAAACTCCCTGATAACCTAACCACGCTTGAAATTTTTTTTGGATGCACAGCTTTAGAAGAGCTACCAAAAATTCTCCCTAAGAACCTAACCGAGCTTTATCTTTGTAGGTGCACAGCTTTAAAAAAGCTACCAGAAAATCTCCCTGAGACAGTAACCGAGCTTGATCTTTCTGGGTGCACAGCTTTAGAAGAGCTACCAAAAAAACTTCCTAACAGCATAACCACGCTTAATCTTTCTGGGTGCACAGCTTTAAAAAAGCTACCAGAAAGCTTGATGGATTTAGAAAGTTTAAAATGTTTAAATTTGTACGATTGCTCCAGCCTTTCTCAAGATAATGTAGAATTATTAACTAAGTTGGAAGAAAAACATCATGAGGCAGGAAATTTTTACTTTCGTATTTCTTGGCCAAATCATTTTTTGGATCATGATCAAAATGTAACTAAAGCTAAAGGATTAATCAAACAAGCCTACAAGACTTATCTTGGCGATGAAAATCTACAAGATAGCATTTTAGAAGCACAAAATAATAAATTCCCAACTTTTCATCTTTTTCACAGATTTCTTTCAGAAGATCTCAAACAAAGAGGTCAAAAAACGGTGGTATCTTCTGAAGGACTTGAAGTTGCTACAATAATTGCGAAACACCCGCATTTACTTGAAGTTTTCGATGAAATTGCTTCTTATCACAACCAAGAATGTGTCAATCAACCTGTTTTTGGTTTTTTAAGAATTGCTGCTTTGGCAAGTGCTGCTGACGAGCCAGACATGCAAAAGAAGCTTGATATTATTAAAAGAACTGCGGTGATTCACACCATAGAACAGGAGGTAAAAAGCTTAGAAAACAATGATGGTAATAAAGTTGGAGCAGCTGTTGAAGTTGAACTTGGTAATGCCATGATTAGAGAGGTTTACAAACATCTTGAAGAAAAATTGCAAAGCAAAACTGGTGGCAAATGGCTTGGAGTTAATCAGAAAATAGCTTATGAAGGTGCAGTTAGTCAATTCTTATCAGAAGATAATATCAAGAAAGTAGCTAACAAAGTTAACGAAGAACTTGAAAGACTAGAAAACCAAGATGAGTTAATTGCCTTTGCTTCAGGTTCTCACTTAGCTGACAAAAACTCACTTGCTCGAGTTATTTTAGGTGAAAAAGGTTTTGAAGAAAGGGGGCTCAATGATGAAAAATTAAAGCAAGAATCTGAAATTTCAAAACAGTTAACAAAACAAGAAGAAGAATTAAAGAGGCAATATGTTGAATTTGATTCATCACCCAAAGAAGCAGAAGAAATATGGCAAGAAATTAGGTCGATACAAACACAATTGGAACTAAGTAATGAAATTGGCAGCTATTTAGCTTCAAAAGCAAAGGAAAAAATTGAAGCCGAGTTAGAAAAATCGAAAGGTGGTGTTGAGGTAAGAGGTGTAGTCAAGATGGGGATGGAGGCATTTCAGCGCCCTAACTAACAGATCCTACACCTAATCCTATACCTTCACCATCACTATCTCCGACACCAGGCCCCAAAAATTCTCCTCCAAGGGACCGTTGAATCTCAAAAATTCTTAATTTTTTAAAAAATTAAAGTGTGTGATTCATAGACATCCTTACAACTAAACTGTAAGATTAAGTCAAAGTTTTTTATTACCCAACATCATATCTCGGTATTTGAAGGTAGCTTTCACTGTTTGATCATTTTTATAATTCCAAACGGCAAAACTCTCTTTGGTTTTGTCGTAATTGGCATTAATTTCTGCAATAGTTGGAATTGAATTTTTTAATTCCTGATATTTTTCAAAAGGAGTCATGCCTTGAAGTGAACTGTGCGATCTATCTTGATTGTAGTATTTTTGCCATTCCCTAAGCTTTTCTGATAATTTTAGGTCTTTCAGATCAATACTATTATAAAATTCATCCAGATCAGTTCTTTGTGATCTCTCAACCTTGCCATTTAAATGAGGAGAAGCGGGTCTAATTGGTCTAAATTTGATTTTATGTTTCTTCAAACATTCCTGAACATCGTAAGCAAAAAATTCTTGCCCGCGATCAGTTTGAATTCGCTGTATTGGAAATGGTATACCGGCAATAACCTGATCAATAAATTCCAAAGTTTCTTTGGCTGATCTTCTTTTGAATAAAGCAAGAATCTTGTATCTGGTGCAATCATCAATTGCTGTATATTGATATAATCCAGCTGTAATCTTGCAAACATCCATCTGAATTCTTTGACCAGGAATTTTGCAGTTATAACGCTTAATCATTTTGCGATAATGCCTTTTCTTCTGCAAATAAGGCAAATCATGTTTCTTTATAACTTTATGAATGCTTGCCAAAGATAAAGAAATTCGATGAAGTCTTTTTAATTCACTTTGAATTCTACGAGTTCCTAATTTGCGATCTTTACGCAAAGAAATGATTATTTCTTTTTGCTTATCATCTATTTTTCTGGCAGGTGAATTATGTGGTTTACGGCTCAATTCCTGCAACCCATCAGAGCCTTTTTCTTCGTAACGCTTAATCCATTTACGCAAAGTAAATCGTGAAATACCAAAGTGATCACATACTTTGCCTGCATGATTTAATTCTTGATAAAGCCTTATCCAGCTTAGCTTCACCTTAATATCATTATTCATTCTAAACCGCTTTTGTTGATTAAAAAAATTCCGATAAAAAATAATAAAATTAAATTTAATCTTACAGTTTAGTTGTAAGGATGTCTATGAATCACACACTTTAATTGAAGAAACACTTCGCCAAATTGATAATTTTAATCAGGAATTTGAGGAAAGATGTGATTAATTAATTCATCAAAAGTTCAGATTTTTTAACCTGTACTTTACAGCTATGACAATCTCTGACCTGAAAAAATAAATTTTGACCATCAAATTTTACATTCCATCTGGCATTTTGATCATCTTTATAAAGGAGTGAATCTCCTGCTTTAAGATTGTCAATTTCTTTCCAATTTTCTGGATAAATCATAACAGAAAAATCAATTCCTACTGAAATTTTTCTGAACTCTCCCCAGTGATATTTTTCCTTGGTAATATATGTTCTATTTGCTTGATTTGAGTAAGTCATTTTTTATAAAAATTAATTATTAATATAAGCGTTTAACCTAGGTATATATTAGCTTGGGGTCGTTTGAACATCAAGTTAATAAGGAGAAAAATATCGATATTTTTTAACTATTTTTGAAGAATTATATGAGCAATATTCCGAGCAAAGAATTAAAAATATGCATAGAAAATATGCTACTTAGAAATGATAAGAAATTAGGGGAGTTGTTGTATCAGGAATTAAAAAAAGAAGAAAACAACCTCAATTTTGAATGGCTAAAAAATTTAATTTTATTTGTAGATGCAATAAATTCAGAAAGAAGATGAATTCTCTGAATTTTTATCAAAAGATTGTTTAACTAAATTCATTACATCATCAAGTTGATCTTTAGAATTAAGATGAACCTCAACACTTCCATTTCCCCATCTGCCTTTATTTTTTACATCAATACAAAGATTATTTGGATCGTATACTTCATCGATATCCATATTTAGAGCTAATCTTAGCTTACTTTTTTGAGGTACGACATCAACAAAATTAGTATCAGTTTTATAGGCTATGTATAATTTAAGAAATTCCTCTCTAACTGCAGAGTCAATATTAATTACCTTTTTTCTAAACAATTCGAATAATTCTCTCATAGGGCCATCAGTTAAGAAGTGGCTACCTTCCATATTTTCAATATTATAAACCTTATCTTCTGATTTTTTCTCTTTATATTGATCTAATAACTCATCTGAAATTTTAGGGAATTGCCAAATATCAGCCATCTCGCTTGCTAAAATATCAGCACGCTTCTTAATAGAATCTTCATTCCACACAGAAAATTTAGCTAAACTCCTATTTAATCTTATTGGACTTTGATCAAAACCACCTTCTATTGTCTTTTTTCTGGCAAATGGCTTATCACTTAATTCTGAATTATATCCAGTTAAAGTTAAATTCCCCAAAGTATGCAAATAATTATCTTGGACTTCCTTCCAATTTTCTCCTAGATCTCTTTTCCATTCATCAGATAAATTTGGATTTTGTGGCATAATGTGTTCAATAGTGTAATCATCAACTCTGACATATTCTTTCCTGTCAAAATTCTCAAATTTTCTTAACCAAAAGTTTCTGTTTCTGATGTTGTATAAATCTTTTTCTTTTAATTCTTTTGTAAATTCAGCATCATTTGGAAATCTTCTATAATTTGTCATCAAAATCATTTTGGCTTTTAAGCTTTCTAAATAATGATCTTGATCTATTTGTTCATAAAGATTTGCAAAAGTTTTGTTTAAGGAATTGGTTGGTATTCCGCATACAGATCTTCTAAAGATATAACTTTGAATCAGGTTAAGAATTTCAAGAAATTCTTTTTCATCGATTATTTTATCTTCAAAATCATTGTAAATATTAAGCAAGAAAGGGTAAGCAACATCAACTTTTAATTCTTTTAAGTCAGTGAAGGCCTGTTTTAATTTTGGATTTTCTTCTTTTTCTAGGGCTATTCTTGTATAAAATTTTGAGAACCCAAAAATATCAGAAATTATTTTATCTATCTCTCTTGTCCCCCCTTCTTTTGCAAAATAACTTTTAAAAGTTTCATAAACATTGTTAATATTAGGAATGTTACGATTTTTGATAGTTAAATAATCACGCATAAATCGATCAAAATAATTATTGCTATTATTTTGATCAAAATCTTTTTCCATTAAATACCAATAATTCTCATAGATATTTATCTGTTTATCCTGATTTAAACCCATTAAAATAAAATTTCTAATAAGATCAGCTTGTGATAATTTAATTCCGGTTGAGTTAAGACTCTCAAAAATTAGTTGAGGATCATCATGTTCAGGATCAAGACAGATATCAACAATCATTAATTTTCTGATGCCTTTTAATATTATCTCTGGATCTTCACCTACAATTTCATTTTGAAAAAATTCAAAATTTGATTTAATTTTATTTGAAGATAATTCTTGATTCGAATGTTTCTCGATAATACTAATCAGTGAGGACTTATCGTTTCTGGTTAAGATTAATTTATATTTTAAATCATCCTTTCCATAGCTATTTATGAGATAAAAATCTCTTAATTCTTCAGCTCTAGCTTCATTAGATTCTGCTATATAATTTGTGATTGCGGCCAATAATAGAGTGCAAGTTGTTAGTCTCTGTTGTCCATCAATTATTGCTTGAGTGGATATTTCTTTATCATCGTATTTTTCTTTCACACGAACAATAGAGCCAATAAAATGATTTTTTATTGAGTCGTTAGTGGCTACATTTTTGATGTCGTTTAACAATCTTTTACATTCAGCAATTCTCCAACTATAAGTTCTCTGGTAAATTGGAACAACAAATTGCTGTTTATCACGTAAAAATTCTATTAATTTTCTATCCTTTGCGTCCATTGGTTTTTAAAGAAAAATTGCGAAAAGTAGAAATGTTATCGCAAATTTCTTAGAAAACAATTTAAAAGCCATATTTTGTTGATTTTTCTACTTTTTTCTCTAAAATTAGCAGGTTTACTAATAAAACCCTTTTTGATGACAGATATTTTGCCACTAATATCTAATAAGTAATTTATAAGAAAATTTGTTTTGTTTAATAAAGAAACTATTTCAATATTCAAAAATAAGGCGATTTAATAGAAAATCGCTATTGCTGCTTGCTGCCCTAGAATTATATATAATCATATCAAGAATCAGAGAAATTAACTTTTGTCATGTTGGTGCAAATATCATTAGATTTATTCTAATAATTTCTCTTTCATTTTTTCAGCCTCTATCAATTGCAAATTCTTATGCCAACACTCTTCCAATTGAAGTTGATGGTACAACTAATACGCAAATTGATGCAGCAGCAAATGGAGTACCAATTGTAAATATTGCCGCCCCTAACTCTGGAGGGCTTAGTCACAACAAATTTAATTCATATAATGTCAATCCATCAGGCTTAGTAATAAATAATGCTACTGGTAATCCAAATCAGGTAGTGCAGACTCAAATTGGAGGATTAATCACAGATAACCCCAATCTATTAACTTCAGGTTCTGCTAAAGTTATTTTAAATGAAGTAACCAGTACAAACAGGTCAATTTTGAATGGTTACACAGAAATTGGGGGCAGACAGGCAGATCTCATAATTGCAAATCCGAATGGTATTGAGATGAATTCGGCGGGATTTATTAATATCGGTAGATTAACGGCAGTGGTTGGTAGTGCAAATCAATTTAATCCAAATCCAAGTGATTTATCCTTCAATTTAAATGGCAATAAAAATTCAGGCAATGGTTTTTTACCTAAATTAACCATTTCAGGACTCGGTCTTGATGTAACAAGAGTTACTGAAACTGATCTTGTTGCGGGCATTATGGAAATAGTGTCACCAATTTATGGGGGTGATAATAGGATAAATTTTAGAGCTGGTGATAAGGAGTTTAATTATAGCACAAAAGAAGTTACTTCAGATAATACAACTCCTGGTTCAAATCAGCCAGACGAAGTTGCAATTGATGCTAGTAATGTTGCAAAAGTTCAAGCTGGTCAAATTTACATGATTGCCACCAAAGAAGGATTTGGCGTTAAATATACTGGTGACATGCTTGCGAGCCGTGGTGGAGTTACTATAGATGCTAAAGGTGATGTTGTTTATAATAATATCGCTAGCCAGTCAGGTGGTGTAAATGTCAAAACAACAAATGGTGATGTTACCATAACTGGAATAACTCATAATAAAGATATAAATAGTGATATTGCTATTCAGGCAAGCGGAAATGTAAATAATCAAGGTCAGTTGTTAAGTGCCAGAGATGTTAATGTGATAGCAGGAAATACATTCAATAATACAGGAACTGAAATTAATATAAGTGATAGGAATTTTACTATTAAATCTAATCAGGTTAATAATTCAGGCAATTTATCAGCTGTAAATAACCTTAATGTAGATGCGGATATTTTAAATAACGGGGAGGAAATTATCGCCAATAATGAAATCACTATCACAGGCAATCAAATTACAAATGATGATTCAATAATTGCTGGTAATAAAGTTAGTATCACGGCTAAAGACTATCTGACCAATAATAATGATATTTTAAGCTTAGTTAGTGGAGCAAGTGAAAATTCATTAATTATTAATGCTCTTACCTTAAATAATAACAAAAGAATTGCCGCTAATAACAAAAGAATTGCCGCAAATAGTATTCTGACCATTAATGCTAACTCTCTAAATAATAATACTGCAAATAGCCTTATTATTTCAGGGGGAGATACTAATCTAAATATCACTAATCTAGATAATAATCTTGGTGAGATAGAAAGTAAAAATAACCTTAAAATCAGGAACCTAACCTCAAATAATGTAGATGCTGCTCTTTTATTATCTGTAAGTGATACAAATACTAATATTAGCAATAGCGGTACTCTTAAAGCTACAAATTCAATTGATATAAATCTTGACTCTTCTGACTATAGTATCATTGGCAAATTAGAAACTGATGGATTTATCAATATTCAAGCAAACAATATTACTAATAAAGGCGATGTAGGAGCGATTGATTATATTAAGATTGTTGCTGGCGATAGTTTTACTAATGGCATAAATGGAGGTGATAATTCTAATATAAAGATAGCCACCAATAATTATTTAGAAATAGAAGCAAATAATAATATTAATAATTATGCTATCCTCTCAGCCAAAACAATCCTTTCTCTAAAATCCTTAAATGGAAATATCAATAACTATGATGGGGCTGAACTTCTTGCATCAAATCAAAATAATCCTGGAACATCTCAGTTAATATTAGAAGCAATTAATGGAGCTATTAATCAATATAGCCCAAATTCGGTTGTAGTAAATGGTGATCATACCATTACAGCTACTGATTATACCAATACAGGAAGAATAGATATTTCTGGTAGCCTAACCATGAATATTGCTAACAACTTAATTAATGACATTGGAGCATTAATTTATGCTGGTAATAATATGTACTTAAATGTCGCAAATGATCTTACTAATAAAACTAATGCCACAATTTATGCAGAAAATGACCTTTTTATTACAAATAGAGCATTAACATCGTCAGAGCAAACTACTTTAAGCACTCTTAAATCTGAAATTGCTGCTACTTCTGATAATACTATTATCAAACAAAAAAGATTAGAAATAGCCAATATTTTTGATAATATTAAAATTAATAAATTAGAAAATATCTCAGGAAATATAGAGAGCTATGGGGGAGATATTTATATAGCGGCAGCAACAGTTGAAAATAAAAGAGAATATTTACCGACTCAGGGTGCTGAAAATGAAGTACATGTCTGGATCCAGCCTGTTAAACATGGTACACTCAATCACCATTATTACAGAGCAGAAAAACAAGGTGATGCTGCGGTTACTGGATTAATTAATTCTACAAATAATCTAACCATAAATGCAAATACAATAACTAATAACTCGTCATCCATTTATGCAGGTAATGACATAGCTTTAAAAGCAAATTCAGTTAATAATATATCTAACATGTATCGAGATTATGTCAGATATAGACGTAATGATCACAATACTACTTTTGGTGCTACGCAGTATTGGTATACAGGAAATACAAATGTTAATGGAGTTATTTATACAAATCAGGCTCACACAATTACAGCCAATATTAAATCTGGTAATAATTTTGTAGGAGTTGCTACTGGTGATGTTAGTAATAGCACAACTGAGCATACAGCAGCAAATTTTAGTTGTACCCACTACCAATTATCATACACATGCCACAATAGAGTAGAAATTCCAACAGGAACTATTACTACAGCTGGAGTAGGAGGTGCTGTTACTGAGCAATCATCAGCTATTTTATCGGTAGAAGATGAAAATGGTCAAATAGTAAATGGGTTAGATATAAGTAATATTTTAAATACTGGTAAAGTAGAGAAAGATTTATCAGGCTATGTAAGTGGCCCAGATAATCAGGGAATGTTCCAAAAATCCACCAACCCTAATGGACCACTTTTTGAAACTAGAAGCCAATTTGTTGATCAATCAAAATTCTTTGGTTCTGATTATTTCTATCAAAAAATAGGATTAAATTTAACTGATGTTCAAACAGAATTTGAGCAACAAAATAAAAGATTAGTTGGTGACGAATTCTTCCAAACAAAAATTATAGAAGAGCAGTTAAAAACCATTAGAAAAAATGCTTTACTGCTCTCTGATAGCGGAACTAATGTTAATACTGAAATCCAATCTCTTCTTGATAATGCTGCCGATGAATATGCCAGACTTGGCCTTACAGCAAACGAAACTCTAACACAGTCTCAAATAGATAATCTGCAAAAAGACATAGTCTGGTTTGAAACTGAAACAATAAATGGCGAGCTTTATGTTGTTCCTAAAATATATCTAACAAAAACAACAAGAGATAGCTTAAATAATAATGGTAGCTTTACCACTAAATCAACCATAATGGCAATGGGTGATTTGCAGCTAGATTCTAATTCTCTTGTTAATTCAGGATCGATTGTTGGTAATAATGTAGCAGTCACTACTACAAACGACATTACCAACAATAATTTCTCTGAGGTAATAGCAACCAATGGTTTAAACCTAACTTCAAATTCAGGCTCAATAGTTAATTTCTCAAAATTAAAAGCTGGTGGAGCAGTTTCTTTAACTGCAGCAAATAATATTACCAATACATCTACAGTTAAAACTAATGCAGCAAATCTATTAGATTCAGATAATCCAGCTTATATAAGCAATGGAAGTACAGCATCAAATTCAGGCAATATTTCATCTACCCTATTTGAAACTGCTGCAATTGAAGCAGCAAGCTTTACAGCAAATGCTGGCAATGATTTTAGTAATTATGGGGCAAATATAACTACCACCTCAGGAGACCTTAATATTACAGCAGGAGATGATATTAGAATTGAAACTGTTGAACTTAGAAATAGAAGCGAATATAGAAGTAAGAAATACACTAAAATTACTGATACAACAACCAATATATCATCAAATATAACTTCAGCAGGTGGGGTTACTTTAACTACAAATGGAACTGGAACAGATAATGAAGCAGGAACATCTGATTTAGGAGTTGGGAGTTCAATTCTTGTAAGTGGCAGTAATGTATCAGCAGTAAATGATCTAAACCTTAATGCCAATAATAATGCAATTATTACTAATGCGGTAAATAAAGATTATTCATTTGAGCAAAGAACCAAGAAGGGAAGTATCAAAACTTCAAGAACTAGCAGAACTGATTATGTTGAAACTGCAGTAAATTCAAATTTAACAGGTAAAAATATTAATATCACCACCAATAATAATATTTATGTTCAAGGAAGCGATCTAAACTCTAATTTTGACACCAATACTAACACAGGAGGAAATACTAACCTTAATGCAGCTAATGACACAACTATTACCAATGCTATCTTGCAAGAATATCATTACACCACAAAAGAAGTAAGTAATAGAGGAGTATTTAAAGGAGTGACGGCAATTACTTCAGCAGTTATTGATATAGTTACTCTTCCTATCAATTTGACAATCGCAGTTGCTTCACCGGTTCTTAAAAATATAGACGATCCATTGCAAAAAGCCCTGGATCCAATAGCACCAGATTTTGTAACTGACAATTTAGATTATGATAAATTAAGAAATAGATATAAAGATGCTGCTTACAACAACCAATATCACAACACCAAGGTTAAAACTACTACCAAAAATGACTTAGTTAACATCGTAGCTTCAAATGTTAATGCAGGAAATAACCTCTCTATTACATCAACTAACAATACTACAGTTCAAGCAAGTAACTTAAATTCAGGAACGGCAGATACAGCTGGTACAAATTCAAATGTAACTGGAAGCACTACAATAAATACTAATAACCTTAATATTCTTGCTGGAACTAGTTATAATACAAATACCCTAGATCAAAGAACCAGTAAAACCATGGCTATTAGAAATAATACAACTGGTAATATGGTTACTGATTATACCAATTCAAATTTAACTGCGAAAAATGATGGATTCACCTTTAATGTTACAAATCAGGCGGACATCAGAGCAAAAGACTTAACTGATCCAACAATTACTCAGCCAAGCTATGTAACTGCTCTTAAAGCACAGGTTGCAAGTGATAAAATAAGCGAAACCAATCTAGCAATTGCCAATAAGCATTGGGAAGATACTAATAGAGAATTAACCGAAGCAGGAACAGCAACAATAGCAATTGCAGCAGTAGCAGCAACAATTGTAACTGGAGGTGCTGCTCTTGGAGTTATTGGAACAGCAGTTGCAGCAACCGCAGCCGCAACAGCATCTACTACGGCAGCAAGCACAAGTATGAATGCTGATGGGGATGCTTGGAAGCAAGCTAAAACAATATCAAAAGATACATGGGATGCTACTACATCAAGAGAAGCTTTTGAAAATTATGCAATAGCAGCAGGAACTGCATTACTTACTGCAGGATTGATGGATGTTACTGGTTTAAACGAAGTAGGAAATGCTGCAAATAGCACAGCAAATGGAGCTAACGCAGCCACTACAACTACCGCAAGCACCGCATCCGCAACCACTTCTACTACAGCAGCTACAACAACCTCCGCTGCCACAGCTACTACGACTTCAACAACTGTTGCAGCATCTAATCCTTCAATCTATATGCAAGCTGGTAAAGCTCTAGCTGAAAGTGCAATTTCAACAGTGAGTTCAACAGCAGCACAAGCTTCAGTTAAAGGAATTTCATTTTCTGATGCTATAAAAGAACAAGGAACAAATATTTTAGTTGGGGCTGTTGCTAATGTTGGAGCTAAACATATAGGTGTAAATTATAAAACTAGTGCACAAACAGGAGCAGATAAAGCTATTCAATTAACTTCGCATGCAGCACTTGGAGCTGGTGTTTCTGCCCTTACTGGAAATGATGCTTTGTCTGGGGCAGTTAGTGCGGTTGTTGGAGAGGTATCTGGTGAATATTTTAGAGATTCAGGAATTAATAAAAAAACAGGAAGTCAATTAGCGGGTCTTGTAGGTGGTTATTCTGCAATATTTACAGGGAATGCTGTTGGATTGGATGATTTAGAGGTTGCAGATAGCATGTTTGCTGGACAAAGATTAGGAATTAATGCTGCTTTGTATAATGCATATTTTGCAAAAAGACCCCTGGATTTAAAGCAAAAAAAAGTAGCTAAAGTTTTATCAAAGATTGATTCTGAATTTTTAGACAAGAGAAATATTGAACTATCTCACGAACAACTATTTTTTGAAGATGAATTAGGGGGCAATATAGGATTTTTTGATGATAGTAAACTACATGAAGAATCAGGAAGTGTTTTAAATCTATATGCAAAAACACAAGAAGGTTTTGATGATGATATAATGAGAGAAGCGGTAAAAAATCTAGACAATAGAACTATACCATATGATTTACTTGGTTTTGACACGTGCACAGGAAAGTATAATTGCCAAGATTGGGCTAATAATGTTAGACAAGAGTATCAACGCATAAAGGATCAAAGAAGTTTTGCAATATGGCAATCTATTATTAATCAGAATCAATAAAATTATGACATTATTATTACTATCATATTTAGCATTTTTTGTATTATCAATCATACTGTACTTTGTAGGAGTGGCATTAATAAAAAAGAAGAAAGTAGTTTTATTTTTTTCAGTAATTTTATTTATTACCCTATCTGGTACCATGACTTATTTTTTACTGAATTTAGAAGATAAACCAGCAAAGGGTTCAAGAATTATAACTCAAGAAGAAATTGAAAGTTGGTAGGAATCTAAATAATAAAATGGATTAATCCTGAAACTATTAATATAGGAAATTATAAGTATCTTGAAGATACTCCTGCATATCAACAAAATATAGGTAAGTAAAATATGTTATTAAAATTTAGATTAGAGTTAATTTTCATTATAGCATTGGTTGCTACATCAATAGTCATAAATTTATTCTTACTAGATAGGTCAAAAGACAATATTTACTTCGATATGTGGCTGAACCAAATTTTGCATAAAAACGAGGTTGGAAAATTATTAGAAAATAAAGACCCAGAACTTGGCTTTGTTACTGAAACTAAGTTTAAAATTGATGAAGGAGAATTTCTAGATTTGAAGATGATAAAAGCAAACATAGAGTATAAAAAGAAAACAAAAACACTAAATGTTTATTTAAGAGCATTTAATATCAAAAATGGTTCTGATTTTAAATATAGCGAATTACCAGAATCAACCTCCAAAAAAATTTGTGATAACATTATGTATTTATTGGGTGAAAGTACCTTATTATTAAACGGTAAAAAAGTCGATGCATCCCGAGGGTATATAGATTATATCAATTTCTATTTTCTTTTTGATATAAATGAAATGGCCTCAGGAGAACCAGTTGGTGGTATAACTTATAAGAGAAGCAAAGAAAAAGGATCGTTTAATTTTGAGCTTTTGAAAAGTTTTAATAATGCAGACTTTTCTTAAAAAGATTAAATAATAAAGATTACATAAAAAATAAACAAAAAATGAAAAACAAAAAAATAATAATCACAATTTCTTCACTAGTAATTTTAGGAATAGCTTCATTTGCCACTTATAATTTTTACATAAAATCTTCCAATAAGGGATCAGCAGAAGAAAATATTGTAGCCAACTACAAAGGCGGATATGTCACTCTAAACCAAGCTCAAATTGAGCTAAATAAATTAGCAGTGCAAAATTCAGATTTAAAAGGAATCTCTTTTGAAAGCCTAAATAATGATCAAAAAGAAATCATTATCAAAGAAATAGTTTTAAAAGAAATGGCCTATAAAGAGGCTAAAAAAGAAAAGCTAAATAAAGAAAAGGACTATAAGCAAGCTCTTAAATTATTTGAAACTGAACTTCTAAAACAAAAGCTATTCGTTAAAATTACGCAAGATGCTAAAAAGGAAGAAAATCTAAAAAAGAATTACGATGAATTGGTTAAAAATCTAAAAGATAAGCAAGATATCAGAATTAGCTATATTGCCCTTAAAACAGAGAAAGAAGCTAATTCACTTCATAAAATATTAACCAAATATCCAAATTCATTTGCTAAGCAAGCGAAGCTAAAATCAATTGATAAAGAGACTGCTAAAAATGGAGGCGATCTTGATTTTATTATTGAAGATGCTTTACCAAAAGAAATCGCCCTCCATGCCAAGCAATTAGAAAAAGGTGAAATATCTCAACCCTTTAAACTAGCTGATAAATGGGTAATTATTAAATTAGAAGATTTAAGACCTGCTAAAATTGCTAAATTCGAAGATGCAAAGCAAGCCCTAGCTACAAGCCTCTCACAAAAAGCTCTACAAGATTTTATCTCTAAATCTATTGCAAATGCTAATATCAGCATTGTTGTAAAATAAGAGATGCCATGAAAAAGCCATATTTAAGAATAATATTATTTATTTTGGCTTACTCAGGCTTTCTTGCTCAATCCTTTGCACAAATTAGCAATGTTGAAAGACAAGATCAAATCATCAGAAATCAGCAACAAATAGAGGAAGAGGAAAAAAGAAGAAGGGAATTTGAAAAAATCAGAAAAGAAAGGGAACAGCTAGAAAAACAGAAAAAGCAAAAAGATGAAAAATTAGAAAAAAGCCAAAAATCATCTTATTGCTTTCCAATTAAAACAATAGAATTTATCGGAGCAAAATCTCTCTCAAAAAGACAGAAGCAAAAAATTACATCACCTTTTTTGGGTAAATGCTTTGATGGCTCTATTCTTGGTAATTTAGTTCAAAAAACTAATGCTATGTATAGTTCGATGGGTTTTGCAACTACTCAAGTTACAGTGCCAAAACAAAATGTTGTAAGTGGTAATTTAAAATTAGAAATCACAGAAGGAAAAATTGAAGATATCATTTTAAATGATAATAAATTCACCGATAAAATGCAGGAATTTACTGCCTTTGGATTCAAAAAAGGCAAAGTTCTTGATATGGATGATATCAATCAAGGAATTTATCAAATTAACCGCTTATCTTCAAATAATGCTAAAATGAGAATTGAGCCAGGCAAGGAAGCTGGCACAAGTAAAGTGGTAATCAATAACGAAAAGAAATTCCCAGTATCAGCTAAATTAGGCTATGATAATTTAGGAAATGAATTTACAGGAATCAGGAGAACTAATTTTTCCTCCACGATCGATAATTTGTTTTTCTTAAATGATCAGATAAATTTAAGCTATAACCAAAATCTTGATGATCCAAGTAATGAAAAAGACTTAAGATCATTTTCTGGAGGCATATCAGTTCCATTTACTTACAACACATTATCTTATAATTATTCCAGAACAAAGTTTAGAGGGCAAAATGCTGGTATTAATGGCCCATTAAAATTAACAGGCTACTCTAATTCAAATAATATAGCTATTGATAGAACGCTTTTAAATAACACAGAATATAGAATATCCACAAACCTGTCATTAACTGCCAAAGAAACAGCAAGCTACCTTAATGACTCAAAAATTGAAACCAGTGAGAGAAAATTAACAATTGGAAGCCTATCTTTTGCAATTTCTAAATATTTCAAAAATGGTGCAACTCTTTATCTAAAACCACAATATAACAGAGGGTTAAAACTACTAAATGCCAAGCAAGATGAACAAGGATTAAGTGCCGATATTCCGAGAGCTCAGTTTCACGCTTTTAAATTATATGCCAGTCTTTCAAAAAGATTCCAAATCCCTAAAATAAATGCGCCAATAACTCTATCAACAGAGATGGATAGTCAAATATCAAAAAATACTCTTTTTGGTTCTGAGCAATTTTCTGTGGGTGGATATTATTCTGTTCGAGGATTTAGAGAAAATTTTATCACTGGTGATCATGGATATTATTTTAGAAATAAAGCCAGTTTTAATTTAGGGCAAATTCTAACTCCTATTTTAACAAAAAAGGAGGGTGATAAAGGGAAGGAAAATTTTATATCAAAAAATTCTTATCATCTCTATAAAGTAACAATGGAACCATTTTATGATTATGGTTATGCAAAAAATAAATATAATGGTGATAGTGGAAGATTGTCAGGAGCTGGTCTTAAAACTATTTTTTCTAGCAAATATTTTGATGCCTCGCTTACATATTCTTGGGCTTTGCAAAAGTCTAATTTGATTACTTCCACAGATAAAGAAAATAAAATGCTTTATTTTGAGTTAAGTGCTAAATGCTGCTAAGGACGAAATTATTTATCTCTTAAAAATTTGCTAATTTTGTCAATGGTAAAATTATTCTTATCCAAGGAATTTATTAGCTCAGAATTGATTAATTTTACCACCATAAAAAATGAGTGTCTTAGATTCTCAATCTTGGCTTTTTCTTTTTCAAATTCAGACTCAAATTTATGGAGAGATTTATTAACTTCTTTCATCTGAGATTTGAATGATTTAAGTTGGTTTTGAAGAGTGGTTTTATCGTTCATTTTTTACCTAATAAAAAGACCTCTGCAAAACCCAAAGATTTTCCTGAACATTTAAACAATATTTCCTTGCACTAAACAGTAATAAAAGACCCCTGCGAATCGCATCAATTCCTTAACTTAACTTAGTTTAATTTTTTAAAAAATTAGATTTTTTGATTATTTCTCTAATTTTTAGTCAAAAATACTCTATATTTTGGCTA
>Ga0222719_10002346_pt1 | contig 17385 bp, 12 predicted proteins | sample C33_34DmetaG_FD_165039 | JGI IMG/M metagenome (GOLD analysis project Ga0222719, IMG submission 165039) | Estuarine water microbial communities from San Francisco Bay, California, United States - C33_34D | ecosystem: Environmental > Aquatic > Marine > Unclassified | place: USA: California... | reverse complement strand
GTATTGTCAAACACATCAGGAATGGAAAGGCAAACATCGAGAACTGGGCTTTGGTGGTGCTGGTGGTGGTGAAACGAAACCACGTGGTCGTGGTCGTCCACCTGGTCGTGCACTGACCAGTCGCCAATGGATCCATGACTTGGCCACGGTAGATGGATTGTTGGTACAAGAAATTCAAAAACAACTGGACAGTGATAAACAGTCATTGTTGATTCGGCCACTTTTCGGAAAGCCTTCTACGGATGGTTTACCCGAGTCGGAATTGGCGTCCCTCTTGACTGTCTTTGACCTGTTGACGGAAAAATCGTACGCGGAGAAGGAACAGTCACGGCCACCAACGAAACCAGATACTGTCGCCAAGGAGAAGAATACAAACAAGGGCTATTCCACCACGATTCCAATTCCGCCCGTAATGCATCCACCAACCAGACAAGTGTTAACGTCGAGTGGTCATCCTCATCCGCTACCACCTCCTCATCCTCCACGAGGGGACTTATTTGCGTATCCGCGACCATTTCACGGTTACACGTGGGGTGGAGTGCCATATCCGTTCCCGCCTCATGTTCCCTATGGACCTCCACCACTAGCACCACGACAACATGCGCCGCTGGCAACCGCACCGTCGCAGCAACCAAGAACCAGTGGTACCGTACAGACTGCTTCCACTAGGGCAAGGATGTCAGAACTACCGGCACCCGCGCAGCAGCATCCGACCATGCCTCCTCCCCGAAATGCCGGACGCCTCCATGGACAAGGTGACCATCGATCCAGTTCAAACAATGCTCGTGTTCCTCCCTTGGCCGCGTCCCCGAAATACCAACCCAGTCCCCGGTTGTTGTTGGGCAAGCCTATTCGCCTGTTTATAGACGAATTGAATGTCCACCGTGGTCGGATTGTGAACTTTCGTCTGACAAAGGACGCAGTTAAGCGCAAGTTCAAAGACGAAAATGCCAAAACAATAGAGTGTTTGTTGGAGCATTACGAGTTTTTGGTTCGATTTCCAGCTGGATGCGACTATCGAAAGTCTCCAACCGAAGCCTGGCTGTTGTTGGAAGAACACAATCTAATGGTAGGAACGAATCTTGTCTATGTTCGTTGCCCAAACAATTCAAGTAGTTCGGACAGATCCAAGATCAAGGACCGACAGGAGGAGGGTCGTCATTCGGCTTGGCGTCCTGCTATGATCTGGCGACGATCGCGCCGGGCCATGATTTTGCCCCATCCGTCTCTGGTACTGGCAGGCGATGACGTCGAGCAGGAGACTCGTGCCAGGGACGAACTGTGTCAGTTATGGCGACTTTGTCGGAGAGCCTATCCATTGGCAATCGAGGATTTTCGTGACTATGTACAAGCCAAAAGGCAGGACCGTCAGGGTGCCATTACCAAGAACGTTCTTGAAAAAATCAGCTCGGCGATCATCCTGGAAAGCCCTCAGCGAAAACGTCCAAAGCCCCTACCAAAGACGAGGACGAAGTCCAAGTTGTCGACTCCAACGAAATCCAGCAATCCCCAATCGGAGAGGACGGGTAGAACTCACCCCTTGTGTGTGGAACAGGTCGATCTTGAGACGGGCAAAGTGGTGCAGCAGTTTCCGTCGATTTCTCAAGCCCACCGTGCGACAGGCTGTTCTTGGTTCGCAATCAAGAAGGCCCTCGATGATGACGAGCCTGAAGGTGGCTTTAAGTGGCGATATGGCGGGGACAATGAGAGTGACCGCGAGTCGGGCAATGTGCACGATGCTGCTACGAGGAAAAGTCAGCGGCAGCACAGATCGCCGTCATCCGTTAGTCCCCGCCACAAAAAATCCGGTCGGACGATACCGAGAGCTGTCGAGCAGCGCCATTCACCGAATGGTAGAGCCATTCGAAGATACCCCTCTATCAGTCGAGCCCACACTACCACTGGCATCAGCTGGCACGACATCAAAGTTGCAATCGAGTGTGGAAATCCTGACGCGGACAAGGGATATTATTGGGTTGAGGTGGAGGATGAGAGCCCTGAATGGAACGGAGCTACTTCCAGGGACGCTTCTGCCGAAGACAAGGTCGAGGAAAAGGCGCAAGGGGTATCGGGCCTTCGGGATGAGTCAGATGATCATGCTGTCGAACGTCACGTTGACTCCATGGATGATGACCAGCACGAAAATGTTGACGAAGGCTCTGGCGGGGTCCATGAGGATACCAAGCGTCAGACGAGGACGAATCGACCAAAATCGCCAGAAGTCCCATCTCCGCTGTCCTCTCCTAATGACGACGCGACCTCCGCCAATAAACCGGCGTCAGGCGAGTCATCTCACGAAAGCAAAGATGCTGTGCAGACACGCGAGAAAAAAGATTCCGCGGACGATGATATTGAGGAGACAAAGTTTTTTGCTCTCGTGAAGGTTTACGACGCTGACTCTCGGTTTCAGTTCTGCAACTTGTTGATGGATGCAACTTCGTTCTTGTCACATTCTGCTTATGCTGAATATGGCAAGGGTCGAAGCCGACTTTTAGGATGGATGGCACTCGCGGAGTGGCAGGAACAAGTAAACGTCCGCAGATGGCACGCTTACCGCGTTAACAACCCTATGCTTTTGCCAAAAGCGCTCTCTCTCCAAGACGAGTATACCGTTGGTCCTCTGAGACTGGAGCATGATCATCAAAAGCGAGCGAAGGTCGACAATATCACTACAAATTTCAAAAAGAACCGCTCGAAAAACGAGAAGATGGTCCAGCTTTGTCCTCTATTAACAGACGGACTCGACCGTCAGCGCATGACTGACCTTCTTCACAGACAGGGCGTCGATGATTCAAAGGACGTGGCGACAACACTTTCGTGCCGCATTGTGAGCCTATCTAATACCAGCACAATTGATGGTCTCTAATATTAATAATAACAACAGAAACAACAGCAGCAGCAGCAGCAGCAACAACAACGGACCGCAGTATCCGGTCCCGTGGACAAATTTGGTCTGAACGTATGTATTATTCTTTCGATCCGAATGCAAGCTAGCTCTCTACTAATACCACTTGAAACTCCTCCTACCTCTCTAGTAGAGTAGAGTAGTAGAGCTAGATGGTAATCTTAGATTTTTTGTTCACGTGTATCATATTTTAGTTACTCTACAGTCAAGTCCGTTTACGGTGCTGGTGCCCAGTATCCGATGGCCTTGGAGCCCTTCACCATGCATTTGTCGACCTTATCAAAAGTCAGCGCATCAGAATCATTGATGCGTTTAGGGACGAAATAAAAAAAACCACTCATCCACGTTGGTCCGCTTTCGACTCCAGTGGATGACTTGATCGACATCAATCTCGCCACCATTATCGAGTTCAATCACCATCGATCTTTTTGTACAACCTAGATTTTGAATCGTTCGGTGAGTACGACAGTATACTGCGGTCTTACCCAAGGACCTTGTCCATCCTGCGCTGAGGTTTTCCGTACCGGTGGAATTGGTTGAAGTGAGTGTGGCACTTCCCAAAAATGACGCTCCGTATTGAATGTTGTGAACGAAGCTTCGACCAAACGTCGCGACAAATCGCTCAGGGTCTCGCTCGAGCAAGCCAAAAGCGGCGTCGGTCAATTTGATAGCGTGGATATTCTTGATCTTGACTTGTTTCATGGTGATGTGCTGTCCAACGTAGTAAGAATAGCTGTTGGTACTATGCTTACTCTTCTTCAAGTAGTCGACACCCATAGACCCTTTAAAGGTTCCGTAAGAGCCTTCTGCTGTGGCGACGACATTGAGAAGGTTTGACACCTCTTTGAAAGACTCACCCTTTTCAGAGTACGAAGTTGATTAGAAAACTTTAGGGTTGACTTCGAAACAGGCTTCGTTTCCGTCGGACTCGGGACAAGGCTTGAGGTCCCTGAAGGCGATCGCATTAGAGCTACATTTCTTGGTCTTGAAATCGACAGCCGATCCAAGTTCGCACGCGGTGTTGTAAGGAATCTTTATTCCGGCGGCGTCTTGTTTTTTCACTCGGCCTTCCACCGGCTCGAGAAAGGGCGGCAACTCATCGCCGTCCAAGACGATATGATCCGGAATATTGGTGGTGGTGAAGGTCTCAATTTGATTGTCGTCCTCGGTTAAAGTGCGGCCTCGGAGACCGCTAGATGCCGATGCTCCATGCGCGTGGGCAAGGATAATGAATAAGGCGGGGTTGAAGGATAGCTCGATTGTTGCTTTTTGTTGGTGGTTGTTTCTTGTCGTTTGCTTTTTGATTTTGTGAGAGGATGCTAAAGATTCCATCCTGTCGGAGGAATCGTCTGAAAGATACGAAAGACCCGAATAGCAATCTTGCGAATCTAATTTTGGCATACAGGGTAGATTTTCAGCCCATAAGAAGTTGAGTAGCGGTGCTGTTCATTTGAGTACACTCCAATAGAGAAAAACTATGCAATGTTGATGCGAAGGTTAGTATGAAAGAATGTGTAAAGGCTGATTCGTCCGGAAGTTCATGGAAGCGCGAGATAATCTATTGCTAACCTTAATGTATCAATCGATACACGTCGACGTCACATTTTGAGAGATGGATGGATGGATGGATGGTGGCGAAAGACGATGAATTGCAACTTCGGGAAGAAACACTTTTTGAAAGCATTCGGGCACAAGGCTGATTCCGGAACTTGACGTTGGTGTCGGCCAAGTGCCTCGTTGAACGTATCCGACCCTCTATGCATATCTTTCTCATTAGCTCCGTTGGATCGTAAGAGGTCATCGGGAAGCAAACAGCACAGAGACCATCTACACCTACCTATCCCAGTTGTTGATGTAGTCATGGCTTTGTCTTCCACCGACTCGTCTGCGTCTCAGCAGAGTCATTCCCTGTCCACCATCACTAGTCATCGCCAACGACAATCTTCGTCATCATCTTCCTCGGCCAAGAGCATTCGCAACAGTATTTTAGCGGGATACGCGGCGGGTATTTCGGGAACTTTGGTGGGGCATCCCTTTGATTCCATCAAAGTATGGATGCAAACCGGTGTCCGACCACTTGACGCGGTCACACAGACGAGTAATGTCCGATCCGAGACAGTGGCGGCAGCAGCATCGTCGTCACAGAGACCTACAACAACAACAACAACCACAACCACTACTACTACGATGCAGGGTCGACTCTTGAGCACTGTGGCATTGCCACCTCCTCGTACATCCAAGCTTCACCCGTTGCACCTTTTCCATTACATACGAACATTGTATAGTGGAGTTACCGGACCTCTGGTGGCAGTTGGAATGGTCCAAAGTATTAATTTTGCCGTCTACGATGCTGCGCGACGACAGTTGTATCAGGCACAACAACAAACACACAATGGAACACGACGACACAATGGCACAGTTTATGACTATCTACATTGCGACAGTTATGCCAATGTGGCAATGTCCAGCATGTTGGCCGGAGCCATCTTGTCAGTCTTTACATCTCCCATGCTGATTATCAAGACACGTCAACAAACCTATCGAAATGCCAATGGCAATCGTTTGTCCTTCCGACAAGCCTTGCGGGAACTTGTCGTACCCGGTCGGTGGCAATGGCGTGCCATGTTTGTCGGCTTTGGTCCCCATTTTCTATCGGAAACATTGGGTCGTTGTGTGTATTTTTGTTCCTACGAATATTTGAAACGCACCCTGGCTGCCACCAACCACAATGGTTGGTCGGCATCCACTTCTGCGTCGCTAAACACGGTATCGCCCACCGATCAGACCGTTACTGTCACCATGACACAACGAATGGTGTGTGCGGGCGTTTCAGGAATCTTGTGTTGGTCACTTATATTCCCACTCGACGTTGTCCGGTGCCGTATCTATGCCAATGCCGCCGCCACCAATGGCCATGACGATACAAAGATGTGCCAACAAAGTTGGCGTGTCGCCCAGACCTTGTATATGCAACAGGGTGGTTTGCGAGCCTTTTATCGGGGATTCACTGTCACCGTCTTGCGAGCCGGACCCGTGGCCGCCGCAGTATTGCCCATTTATGATCGGACCTTGGACTACTTGTCGTCATCGTCATTGTAATGGCAAACGTATTCGAACGCGTCGACTCTGGCTGTCGAATATCAAACCATTGTACAAATTGTCACGCCACACAATAAAGTAAGGCTGTTTCTATCCATTCCATGCCGTGCATAAAATAGATGCCTTTACAAACCATTACTACGCTTCAAGTCTTTCCGTAGATAGACGAACAATATCATCAAGTAGAGAGAAGCAATCTTGACGCTTTGAGATAATATCTGGTAATAACGTCCTTACTAGTTGTATTTCTGTAGTTGAACATTTCATTATTCCCAATATTCTGCAGGGGACTTCCTTGGTCGACCTCACAAATGCGCCCTACGACGTGCGACGTTTGACCCATACAACAGTGTACAAGCTGCCTGCGATAAGATAGAACATGGCTGCCGTAGTAGCCAGGGCGATTCCTGTAGTCAGCGGTGTGCAGCTTACGAAACAGAAATTGGCGTCCGGGTCGCCCGAGCATTGCGGGGTATCCAGGCAATCTCCCTCTTGACAATTACCAACCACCAGCGTCGTGAGAGCCGAGAACGATCCCAACGCAAAGCAAACCAACGCAAGGACCAAGCTGCCGACCCTGGAGTCATAGGGAATTCTGTTCACATCGAAAATGTACAGGACCACAAATGGAAGAGCCCCGGCAAGGACACCACAAACCGCGGCGGCTATGCGAAAGGCGGTCCAGTGCGCCTGAGGGTCGGTTCCATATATGGAATGGAATCCATATGGCCCATCATATCCACTATATCCTAATAGATTGCTCGGACAGGACCGAAATATTCCTTCGTCCCACGACATTTCAATGATTTCCGGCGCATCCGGATCATATGCTAACCGCGTGTACATGTAGTCTCCCTCCACGGCAATGAATTTGCAGGTAATAAGCACGCCAACATTCAATGCCCACGCAACCACGACGCATGCGAGGGCACTTATGACCCACGAGGGTAGTTTCTCTACAGGATACTTCGGATGGTTCTCAGGAGCGACCTCAGGAGGTGACTCTCCGGCGCGACCGAGTTCCATTTCGACAATCTCCTGTGGTTTCTTCGCTGGTTCCGTCTTGTTTGTCATTATTTCGGATTTATGTGAGCAAAAGGTTCGCTTTGTGGGACCGGTGTTCTCTACGGCACTTTTTGGTGCGTCATTCTCTCCGCTCTCATCGTCTAGCTACTAGTCTTGCCATTTGTTCACAATAAAGTTTCGTTTGAGCAAAAGCAAGGAAGAACACGAACGAGATGTCAATTTGAGTGAATGGTGAATTCGCTTTGTCGAACAAAAAAAAAATGATGGTCGACCTTCGTCGAAGTTGATGACGTCATGTTCTTGACTGCCCTTTGATTCCAAATCACGGTACAATTTTTGTCTCGCCACAAAAATAAAGTAGGAATGTTGGTTGTTTCGAACCACATTCCAGAGATAGTTCATCGAATAGATGCCTTTACAGACCACTACGACGCTTCGACGAAAGAGAGACTAAACATAGTTTTGACAGTTTTGGTTCATTACATTTAGAAAGAAAAAAGCAAGTACGATTGAATTTTAGTTTTGACGTGTCTGTCGTTTGTTGGAACTGTTGAACTTTATACGTCGCCTGGTTCGGCATCGGGTACTTTGGTATATTGTTGTTGCTGACTGGTACTAGATTGTTGATCGGTGGTAAATCGTGATTGTAAGATATAGAGCATGAGTGCCAAAATCGTTACCTCACTCCAATATTTGATCAACGTGTACGTATCCCACCACACATGGGTAAAGACTTTGGCCACGGTCCCATAGGTCTTGTAATGTACCAACAAGACAGCGGCAAAGACCAATTCCAACAAGGCTCGTGTACAGAAAAACAAGTTTCCCGTCACGGTAATCCATACAATCCGTCGAACTTGTGAATCGGTCGATACTTGATTAATGGCCCCCAATGTTTTGAGGACGGTACGGAATCGATGACTAAAAATGGAAATTTCACAAACACAGACAATACTGACAATAGCCAACAACAAGGCATTAAACAATACCATTCCTTCCGTCGAATACAATTGACATAGAAAGCAAATCAAATTGATCACTTCCAATGCCAACAATGCCGATACCAATCCAAAAAACGTGACGGTGGGTAAGGATCGTCGACTGCCGGGATGAAAATACTTTTTCAAAATGTCCGCCCAATAGACCAGAATGAGAATAAAGATACTAAAGAGTGTCAAACTTCCAGCCGTTACGGTCAATTCCGACAGGGCCGCTCCTACCCAACTTCCACCGCCACCACTAACATCCGAGGAGGTTTCCCAAGCAAACATGGCAATCGGTGTATACGATGGTTGCCAGAACTTTGCCGGAATTAAGAACCAAATCGCCCGTAATAGTGAGGTCAATAGAATGAGTGAATAAAAGGCCGTAACGACAGTCGTTTCTGCCGACGACGATTGCGAGGCATTCCGCCCATTATTCGCAGATTGTTGTTGTTGTTGTTGTTGTTGCTGCTGTTGTCGGTGACTAAACGACATGCGCTTGGCAGCCACAATGGCGGCAATGAAAAAGGCAATACCCAACAAGATATCAGAGTACACTTCAAAGACCGTTTCACCTCCCACACTGTCCACATATTCCGGCGTTGCCGCCGAAAGAGAATTGCTGTTGGCCAACTTTCGTAACAACAAAGACGACGACGAAGGGGAGGTGGAGGAGGAAGATGTTGTCGACGTCATGACAGTTGTAGAAGATATCAAGGAAGATGTCATGTTGGAAAAGGCGTCTCGTATACTGCTGATGCTGGCGGTCACTGTCGTTGTCATTTCCGAAAGAAATCGATTCGAGTAAGCGTTACAGAAAGAAAGAGAGAGACTCTAAAGCGTTCGTAGTAAAGGAAGGAAAGACTGCAACAACAGCAACTACAGTAACAACAAGAAGAAGAAGACAACGAAAGGATGAGTGAGTAAGGGAGCACAACAGAGGAAGAAGAGTAATTCAAAACACAAGGGAAAGGATCCAACAGAGATCCGCAAAAGGAAAATCAACGGCATCGCATCGAAACGATTCGATTCGCCACTCGTTCGATGCTGCGGTTCCTTCCATGACTGCCTCTTTTCTCTACCTAGAGTAGAGTACTAGATCGGATCACGTACCTCTCGAGTGAGCGTATACAGCAATCGACAAGGACAAGGACACGCTCCAACAAGATCTCTGTTTTGCTTTGACGGTTCGCTTGTGTTTGTTTGTTTTTGACACTCGGCGCGGCAACGCAGCTTGTGGCGGTGGTCGTCCAATGCATTTGCAATAAGTAATTTTGATATTTTGAATTTGATTGGATCAAAATGTCATAGTCAATGTCACACGTATTCAAAATAACCTCCATCTTTACTGTAGAAAGAAATGACGACAAAAAGGGCCAAGGTCCAAAATCCTAATCTATGCATGTCGTAAACAATCCATCGAACTGTCATGAATGTTAAAAGTATCACCATACGGGTATTCTTGGTATCTTCAAAATTGAAAGTCGGTAAAGGAGACTCTACAACTACGTCATCTAGTCTCGTATCGTCTCGTCTCTTGTGTCTTTCTCACAATATCACACAATCATTCTTGTTGTTGTTATTGTTGCTGGCAGTCGTACTCCCCGCTCCGGCAAATTCAAAATTACGTTGTAATTGTTGTTGATGTTGATATTGACGACGTTCAAAGTCGGCTTGTTGTTGTCGATACTGTTCTTGTCGTGCTTGATGGGCAGCATCCATCTTTGTCGACGAAGACTGTCTCGCCGCTCCAAAGGATGGATCAAAGGGATTCCTGGCAGTCTCCTGTTGTTTTCGTTGTCTTCGTTCCATGCGTTTTTGTTCCAAATCGTACACGACCCGTTCCCGTCGTGATACATGCATCTTTCCTTGTCCGGTCAAATTATCCGCTTCTTCGTAATCAATAATGATCCGTTCGACATCCGGATTGACTCCATAGCCTGCCGCTGCTGGACCTTGCGGGGCTGTTTTACTATACGGATTGGCATTGAAAAAGGGATCCTGTTTCTTATCGTTCTTCGTTGTATCTTCTTGTTCAAAAGAAAAGCCATGTCCAAGGGGTGATTGGTATTGATATTTGGCTTTGTTGTGTTTGCGTTTTTCTTCTTGTTCTTTTAACAAGCGTTCCAGTGTTTCTTTCAAGAGACCATCGCCATAATGATAATCAAAATGAACCTTGTGATCCCATACTTTTTGTTTCCATTCCGGTGGGGGCGAAGCTGTCGCATAGACTTTGCGATAGTTGAAATTAAAATTGGGACTGCGAGTATAGGCACTATTCGAATATCGATGTGGATGGTCTTGATGATACTGACGACGTCGATTGTCATCTTTGAGTGTTTCGTAGGCTTGATTGACGGATTGAAATTCGGCCAATTTGACTTTGCAGCCTTGATGTTTGTCGGGATGTAATTCGTGTGCGCGTTGTAAAAACGCCTTTTTAATTTCGTCCGACGTGGCCGTTGGTGGCACACGCAAGAGTTTGTAAAAACAAACCTTTTGTTGATTCATGATGGATAGTTAGATGAAGTTGGTTGTCGACGCTAGCGAGTAGCTACTCGTATCGTATCGTAAGCTCTAGTAGTAGGTAGGGTACCCCCTACTCGAACGATACGATTAAGGAGTTGTACTTTGGTCGTCGCTGACAATCCAGTCGCCAAGGCAGGAGAGTAGTCACACCCGAGTATGACTACTGATTGATCTTTTTTTGGGAGTCTCGTTGTGTGACAAGAGTGATTCCCAGTCTATCGTGTTCCATCGACATTTGACTCTGTCGTTGTTGCCATGGTCGAGTCGTCGTTTTTTGTTCTCTGACTCTGTCGTTTCCGGGTTCTCACTGTGACGTCATGAACCCGGAAGTTGAGGTTGTTGGACCAACCACCATTCGTCGTTACCACTTCGCACCATGAATGAATCAATGAGAAAGGTAAACCCGTGATGGAAGAGACAGACAACTCTTCTAGTACTAGAGTAGAGAGTAGCTACAAGAGAGAGAGAGAGAGAGAGAGCAATCAACACGGTAGCAGACCTCCTCATATCTCTGTAGACGACAAGTATCAGTGTGCTACACAACGCATAGATAGATTTCTACATACCCTACCTAAGGTACATTCCTAGATAGATCTGAGAAACTCGAGTCAAAGAATTGACGAATGAGTCTCAACAACAAACTACGAATACTTTGTTGCCCGTCGGAGTCATTCGATACAACGACACAAAAAACCAGAACTATCAGGACCGAAACTTCGAAAGGTCGTATGAGACAGAGAGTGTCGTACGGACGGTATCCGTCTTTGTCAAGTCTCCCAGTCATTTCGATGACGACCGTGCTCTTGCTAGTCTTTCTCTTTGTCGTTCCCGACCCAGTGGCATCCTTTTCTCTGGGTACCAATCCACGACAATTACACTCTATCCGACAACGAACGCGGTTAGCGTCTAGTACTACCGGTACTACTTCCCAAACATCATCTTCCAAGTCGCGTTCACGCAACACGAATCATCCCAGGTCAAACTCCAAAGATGATTTTTTGACACTGGATCAACGATTGAGTCGTTTGGGACGTCAAGGACACTTGGACCAAGCGTTGGAATTGTTCCGTACCATTCCACAACCCACCATTCGACAAGTCAATACCATTATTGATGCCTGTGGACGAATCCGTAAAAATGAATCATCCTCACGGCCACGAGGACGAGGAACGAGTCGCACGTCACAGTCACCGTCGTCCTCATCACACTCTCGTCTAGACTTGGCCTTGCAATTTTTTAAGGAAACGCTCCAACAGCATCCGTCCTTACAACCCAACGTCTATACCTTTGGTGCCTTATTAAGTGTTTGTGCTCGACAAGCGGCCGAAGATTACGAAGCATCATCAGACTCCAACAACAACAACAACAACAACAACAACAACAACAACAAGTCAAGAAGTAACGCATTGACGACGGCTCGTCAATTGTTTGATGACATGACGACCAAGTATCATGTTACACCCAATGCTGTCATTTACAATACCTTTGCCAATATTTTGTGTCAAACGGGTGATTTACCTCAAGCCTTGACATGGTATCAAAACCATGCCTCCCAAATGACCATTGTGGGGTTAAATGCCATTGTCGCCACGGCTGCCAAAGTTGGCAATGTCCAAGTAGCACGACACTTACTTCAACAAATGCATACGCAGCATGAGAAAGAACCCGCTGTCTATGCCCAACCCGATGCTGTCACGTATGGAACCGTTTTGGCTGCCTGTGAAAAGGCACAAGAATGGAATACCTTGTTACAAGTCGCACAAGAAATGAAAGACCGGGACGATACACAATCACAACGACAAGGTCATTCATATGTACTCGATGGGATTGCCTTGACATCATTGTTGCATGCGTGTCAACAATTGGGATTGGCCTCACAAGCCATTGAATACTTGGAAGAAATGAAAGCCTTGGCATCGTCACAAGAGGAACAGGGTCAAAAGTCGTCACGACGTAATCTGGGTGGACGACGTCCTCTCCAAGGCCCCGATGCCGTGGCGTATCGGTTGGCCATTTCGGCCTGTGCCCGTGGTGGAGCCTGGCAAGAGGGCATCCAATTGTTGGATGAATATTGTGCCGTATCAGGTGCTACCGTCGAGGGTACCTCTGTTGGTGGGGGCGATGTGGTAGCCTACACGGCCGCCATTACCGGCTGTGAATATGCAGGAGAATGGAAACAGGCATTTCTTTTGCTCGATCGCATGCGCCAATCCAAAGTAGAGCCCAATGAAATTACCTTTGCTGCCGTCATTGGAGCATGTGCGACAGCAGTTGCCAATATTCAACAGCAAAAACAGCAATTACAACAACTGCAGCTAGAACAACAATCAGCCGACGACGAGTTTAGTCTCGAATTAATCCCGAGTGACCTTCCAACGTCGCCCTTGCTCCCTCAGCGCAAGGCACTACAGCTCTTGAATGTTCTCAAGAAGGATCCTACTGTCCCCAATCCCAACATTCAAGTGTACAATGCCGCTATTCGTACCTGCGCTGAAGGCATGGACGTTGATCGAGCCTTGCAATTGTTGGACGACCTCAAGGCCGAAGGGCTGGATCCCACAGTCGTAACGTATGGAAGTCTCATGACGGCCTGCGAACGTGTAGGTGATATTAACAAGGCAAGTCACGTCTTTAAACGAATGCGAGAAGACGAAGTCGAGCCGAATGAGATTGTTTACGGGGCTGCGATAAGTTGTTGTCGAAAAGCGCGCGAACCGGAACGTGCTCTTCTGCTGCTCCGAAAGATGATCAAGGAAGGACTACAGCCGAACGCGGCCGTCTTCAATACGGTGCTCGTCGCCGAAGCTGAGGTCAAGATCAATGAAAAGAAGAATATCAGGCCCGACCTGGAGCGGATGAAGCTTGTTTACAAGATTTTGAAATCCAAAGAGTTTGCGGCTGCGAATCCTAACCGTCAAACGTACAACATATTGGTTCGAGCCTTTGCGGCCAACCAAGAGCCTCGTATGGCCGAGAGTTTTCTTCGAGATATGCAAAAAGACGGCCTGGTTCCGGACGTGGACCTTTTCACTGCAACTGTCTCTGCATATGAGCGAGTCGGTCAGCCCATGAAGGCCCTTCGGCTCATGGAATCGATGCGCGAAGACGGTTACAACTTTTACGAGTCCACGGTATTGAATGCCGCATTTAAGAAGGCTATTAAGTTGGTGAACGTTGTCGGACGTGGCCTTGTCGGCGAAGACGATGATGACGAAGAAGACGTTCTACAACTTGGCTCAGTCAAACTATGACGACCTTGAGAAGGTTTGCTGCGTCGTGACTAGAGTATAATTATTCCCCATAGTTTTGCCCCGAGAGAGATCCTCTAGTTTGCCGCACATAACTTTGCTAAGCTTTGCCTTGGTCTCTTCCGAGAGGGGTTTGCAAAGATTACCAGCACTTGCTAATCTTTGCCTTGTGTTCTTCTTGTTAAAAGTTTGCCACGGTTCCATTCAGAAGGTTTAGCTCACACGGTTTCCTTGAATTTGGCAAGTTTACCAACAAAACGATTTGAAATTCCTGCCGATGCACCATGTCAATATATGATATTCTGCTTGGGGAAACCTTTCATAAGTATCTGACAGGCATCCCAAAGTTGTGGGATATGTGTTAGAATGACTGTTTAGCATACATGGACAATAGAGTGATTGGCAAAGTAGAGCCGACATTATGGGCAACTTAAAATCATTACTGCTAGTAACAATGTCAAGCACTATCTTTCATAGACTAGTAACTTACAAATCTTGACAATCTTGGACATTGTCTGAAATCACATAGATAGTGCGTTTTTGACATTGTCCCAAATCACATAGGTTGTCCATCTCGGACATTGTCCAAAATAACAAGGACTGAGCGCAAGGGCACGAGACTTAGACTAAAGGTAATCCACGTGCGAGAAATTTAGCCGACGAGGAGTCTTGTCAACGAAGAGTCACTTTCTGACAAGTTGTGACCAAAAAGGAGCACCGGAGGCCGACGAGGATTGCCCCAAAAGTTGACCTGTTATACCTTTCATCATATCTTCCCAACCAAGGCTCCTTTTTTGACAGCTTATTGTATGACTTGTTTCTCTATGTCTACACCACAAATTCATCAGGTTACATTGGTGATTGAATGCAAACTTGTCTCATGATACTTCCATACATAACAGGGACAGATTTTGGGTCTTTTGTTGACACTCCGGATGATGTATCTCCGCCGTTTTAGGTCGAATTTAACCGGTTGAAGTTGATCTAGATCCAAAATGATGTCCTATAGAGGTTCTTTAAGTGTCAAGGTCTTGACACAACTTATTTTAGAAATCGCAATGACAATGGTGAAGGGTCTTTTCCTGTCAATAAAATTTTGTTGTTGGCATTCAGGTCCCGATAACTCAACAACTACATATGCTATTGGATCAGTTGAACTTGGTATATTGGCGCAAGGTTTTCTTCTACAGGATTGACAGGAATCCGACAGATATTGATGAAATTTCAAGTCAATTGGTCCAGAGTCTACAGATTCCATTTTTGGAGGGGGAAACACATCACTTGGCAATCAACCAGTGCTATTTGGGACTGGTTTATTTCTATTTCATCAGGCTGACACCTTCCTCTATGGACAGAGGACTCACCAGATGGCTAATTTAACAATCTGCTAAGCCTACAGGATCTCGATCTCATGACAGATGCCAAGGACTGTCTTCTGAGCCTAGGCAGGCTCACGAATGTAGGCCGCCATCTGTTGGATATGGATGAGCTTCTCCGGCGTCATTTCACCATGGAGGTACCTAAACTTGAGGAGGCAGGCAGTGTCAATGTCAGTGAGCATATCATTGACAAATTTCCTTTCATACAACAGTCGGATACTTCCAGTATCCAAGAGACTCACCATGAAGGGCTTGCTGGGGTCACGAAGGTACTTGTCACCGTCAGGATCAATCTTGAGCTCCTCAGAGATCCCAAGGAAGGCAATGGAATCCTCATGACGTCCACCATCCAAGTCTTTGCTAATCAACTCTTCAAAGGCATAGAGGTATACACCAACCTTCTTGTTGGGGGAGTTCCTGTGATGAGACTCAGCTGTGACAATAGCCAGGCCATCAGGAAGGAAATGAACATCCATGGTGATGATTTAATCGTACTTGGAGTCGTTGCTGACAATACGGTAGCCCTTGAGGGACTTGCGCTTGCTAGAACAGTCACTTAATAGATTTTCCACGTCCAAATTAGGCTTGGACCCCTTCCTGGGGTTGGGGTTGGACGGACGAAGGACGGACCTCGCGGCATAGTACTCTATGGCCCATAGTAAATGCATTATTCCAAAAATAATGCTAAAACCATTAAAAATGGACAAATTTCGGCAAATATGTCGAAAATATTTTACTGCAATTGCCTAAAAAGTCGAAAATACTTGTAAATAAATGACTTTTTCCGATTATTTCAATTTTCTGCTATGAAATGTTAGATCGTTTTTTCGATATAAAAGAACCACAGAAATTGACATGATGAAGCTTTGTTCGAAAATACAAGAATTGGATTCTACTATTTTCGACTTTTTCTCTTTTTTCGGCTATAGAGGTTCGTAAAAAAGATCAGTGAAAGATTTTGTAGTAATGGAGGTACGGAACCTATATTAGGCAGCCGGTGCAGTCGGAAATTGGATAATCCTGTGGTCGTAGGGAACAAGCAACCAGTCCTCGACTTCAACGATAATGTCCTTGAGTTTGGTGTGGAGTTTTTGGTTACCCCAACGGGAAAGGAACTCGAAGGCTTTCAGGCGAATTTGATGTAACTTTATAAAAAGGCAGTAGTAAGCGTCGTCACAGCTACATCCGTTTTTTGTATGGTTGTAAATCTCGCCAATAGCCATCACATCATCCTGCCATTCGGTAAATTCATACATGCTATCAAAAACAAAGTATTCACGGACATCGTTCAGTTCAAAGCCGACCCGAACTGGAAAGCTATCGGACGAAGTCGACATGGTTGCGTGTCGATGAAAGATTTCTAAAATTATGTGCCATATTGTGAATAAAAAATAAATGGTTTTACAGGTCTGTCGATTCAAATCAGTCAAAATCAATCAGTCCGTGTAAATCAATAGTCGATTGATTTGGACTGATAACGTAAGCAATGGAGGTTTACCCTAACCCTAACCCAAAAAAGTAATAGAGGTACGTCGTAGAATGCCATTCAATCCATTTTATTTTCGACAAAAAGGATAAAATACGACAAAGAGGTGCACACAAGGTGTGTCCTCGTGTCGAAAATACAAGAATTCAATTCAATTATTTTCGAGAGAAAGACCTTATGATAGATCGGAAATACCAAAATCAAATATCGAAATTTCCGATATTACTAAATCGCCAAAAATCGCCGAAATGGAGAAGCCTATCGCTAAAACAAATAATTGTATTCGTTATTGAATAAATATATAAACTTATAATTGGGTATTTAATATTATATTTGCCAGATCCTATTCATCTTCTTCGTCGGTGTCAGAATCAATGGAAACATTTGGCATTGGAGCAGCAGAAGCAAGCGAGCCATCGGCCTGAAATCTCTCAAGGTCTCTTTCGAGGCGCTGAATCTCCAGACCACGAACTTCCTTTGTGTATCCAGGAAAAGTCGAACCACTCTCTTGGACATTAAGCATAACCTCAACTGGTCTCGTCATCCACTTGATGTCAGGCGGGACTTTGTCAGTTCCAAAATCGTCCTTAAGGAGAAAGACTAAACCTAACCATTCGGTATAAGCCATGGTGTCAGTAGGATGGATGCCACCCTCTCCTCGGGGACCGTCCCCCCAAAAGTACGTATATTGTTTCCTGATGGTTTGGACCCTTAGACTCCATGCATCTCG
>Ga0222719_10002343_pt1 | contig 17389 bp, 31 predicted proteins | sample C33_34DmetaG_FD_165039 | JGI IMG/M metagenome (GOLD analysis project Ga0222719, IMG submission 165039) | Estuarine water microbial communities from San Francisco Bay, California, United States - C33_34D | ecosystem: Environmental > Aquatic > Marine > Unclassified | place: USA: California... | reverse complement strand
TACGTATCCCAAGCTTTTCGCCTTTCACAGTTTTGGTATTGTTGACATTGAATATCTTTTTAGGGAACTCACTAAACCACTTGGTATATTTAGGTGAGTCTAGTATCTCTTGTCTAACCTCTTGAGGCAACTTACTTAAATCATAAATAATAGTCATTGTTTTATCTCCTCAATTATTACATCATCATAACCTTTAGCCTTCCATTCGTCTGCATCTCGCTTGGCATCTTTATAATTTAAGTAATAGTCATCACAACCACCAACCCACACTATGTATTTATATTCTTCCATTAACTTATCCTTTCATTAAATTTGTCAATCATTGACATTTTATTCAGCTCTATCATGTATTGGAACTGCACCATAGAAGCTATGCTCAAGCATACTCTCAATCTTTTCAGAGAATCTTGAATCACTTGTAGCACCATAGTTACCACCAAACATGTAATGTCGTGATGATATCTGCCTACCCTCTTGAGGGTGAGTAGGTATAATCTTAACAGTCTTGCGACCAAAATGCTCTTGTAATACTAATTCAGCAGACGGATAGTCATCACATGGATTGAAAGGTCCATCTACATTTGTAATACAAAACCCTTTGATATATGCTGATGATGCTCCACCATTTGTGCAATCTCCATATTTATTGCACTTGTAAATACTTATATGTAATCCCATTGTCTTATCCTTTCAGTTAAAATTTTGTCAATCATTGACATTTACGCAAAGCTTACAAACATACACACGTTGCATTCAATCCATCGAATAACATAGTCAAATGCTTTCTTATCAGCATAGACAACCGATGAACAACCTGAGTGCTTTACAATTTCATAGTCTTTTGTGAATGTCTTATCATTCCCATTTATTTTGACTAAGATTTTAGTTTTATAGTCATATATCTGTACAATCTCATCTGTATTTGTAGACACATAAACTTTTGGACTGTAACCTTCTTCTGAAACTAATTTGTACTCTAACATTTAACTTCCCTTTCACTTTTTAATTTGTCAATCGTTGACATTTTATCATTTCGTCTAATGTAATGCCACTTAATAAAAATTGTCTTTCACTAAAATTCAAAAACTGAAACTCACATCTTAAATCTGAATCAGTCTTGCACTTTCTAAGTTTAATATCCTCATCTGATATAGGCAATTCCATAACATTTATATTGCCAGTCAATTGTGATTTTCTATATACTTTGTAAAACATTTTTTATCCTTTCAGTTAATAAATTGTCAATCATTGACATTTTCGTTGTTAATTAATTGTTACTTTCTTATTCTTTAATATTACTAAAAATCAAAGACTTAGTCAATAGCACCTACAAATTCTCAAGTGCATCTATCAAAGCTTGTAACTTCTTATCTGACTTATCTTTCATAACCTTTTGCGTGTACTTTTGTAACTCACTACCTACACTTAAAGCACCTACAATCATTATAGGATTTGATGTAATAGTACGTTGGTTGGTCTCACTTGGCGATGCTACCCAACTAGATGAAACACCTTTTTTGCCTTGGCTAAACGGTACAATATTACCACCTTCAAAACCGAATCCTCTATCTTTTCTAGCCATTGTAACTCCTATATAAATTGTCAATCATTGACATTTTTTCTGATTAAATTTAAGTAATCTTTGATTCTGTATATATAATAACATACCTAATTTTAGATGTAAATAGCACTCCCAAAATGTCAATCATTGACAAATAACTCACACACTATGACCGATATAACACACACACACGAAAGTCACTCACACACTATGACCGTAAGTCATACACATATGACCGTAATTGACGCACAAATTTTGGACATAAAAAAATGGCTACTAAAATTAATTAGTAACCATTTTCTAGGGGAATTATTTTTTGATTATGCTGATTTTGCGTGCTTAATTTCTTTTCTATTGTTCGCAATATCCTCGTTTAAAAATTCTGCAATTTCGCATTTTTCCTTAAATGATAATTTCATAATTGCATCATAAACAATTTCCATTTTAGACTTTTGATTATCTGAATTTGAATTTTCTGGAGATGCATCATTTTCTGATTTTTCAGAATTTGTAGAATTTTCTGGAGATGCATCATTTTCTGAAAAATACTTATCTACCTTATTTAATAAAGTATTTGGATTAACAAAATTTTGTTTTTTCCCAAAATCAGAATTAATCATTTCTAGACAATTTTCTTTTGAATATTTTGGATTATCTGCAAGTCTTCTAATAGCATTTAAGAAAGTTCTGTTATCTCTTTCAGATAAAAACAACATATCAAATTCTTTTAAATTAGATTTGTATAAGTCACCATTTTTAGCAATAACGCCTTTTTTATTTGCTACCATTGATTTGTTTCTTGCGTCTAATTCTGCACTAGCAATTATAAACAAATCATTCACGCCTTGCTCACTTGATACGTAAATATTGCATTTAGCGTTTTTGTCTTGGTTTGGGATAATTACATTTACATTAAATCTATTTGATGCAATTTTGATTTCTTTTTTATTAATAGTCATTTTAAATTTTCCTTATGTTAGGTGGCTTAATTGCCGTTTGTTATTCTTCTATTATGCATACTATGAAAATAAAAACAATAGCCTTGTATAAATAAAATTATATTTGTTGTGTATCAATGGTTGTAGCTTGGTAAATTGTCAATGATTGACAAAATACCATCATGTTTTTGTTTTATTTTATGCACCACCATAAACAAGTAGATACACTTCCAAAAAGTAAAACTTTATTTTTGTATTATATAGTATACTGATATCCTAACAGTAACATGGATATAAAAAAGCCAATAAAATCAATAGTTTAAATAAATCATGTTAGTTTTAATCAAATAAAATGATTTACATTATTATTTTACAGCTATAAAGCACGTTATTTGACCGAAATCGTTGGGGCAGGCAAGCGTCAGCCGGGGTGGGTACGTATATATATACAGAGAAGCACACAGATGGGAATTTTGAACTGTTAACCACAATGTAAACTGAGAGATACATATACAGTAGCAGCGTAATGTGTTGCATAAATATCACATCATAAAATATATTTACATTTAGGGGGTTGACAGATTGGCTGAAATCGAGTATAATTATGTATAACTAACACTTAAAGTGTATCACTTAAATGAATATACAGTATTCTTGTTAAATACACTTAACTGTAACACTTAAATGATAATATAATATAAATGTAAAGAAACATATATATGTACATTTAAGTGTTAATATAATTTAATTGTAAATAACATATATCTGTACATTTAAGTGGTACTGTAATACAGTATAGTGGTATGTATAGATACCCATAATAATATTAATATCTGTACATAATAAAAAGTTGCTTGACAATGAAACGAAAATCAGTAAAACTAGAGACACCTGAGAATATGCTAGAAGCATTCTATGATGCTATCCGTAAAAATAAACTTAAAGACCTACATATTCCCCATAGCTCTGTATTCTATGTACGTGCTGCTATAGAAGCTGATACTGGAGTGAGATACACTCTGAAGCACGTAGAGAATGCTATGAAGCATGAGGGTATGTTAGATAATGTTTGAGACATTTGTCCTTGTATGCATGTTACGTGACCCAACAGTATGTCATACACTGCAAGATACAGAAGGTCCATATAAAACTGAACAGCAATGTCAAGTAAGAGCCTATGAGATAGCTATGGAGCTACCTGAATATATGCCTGAGTACATTGCTACTAAGTATAAATGTATTGATGATAAAGAAAAGGTAGACATATAAATGGCTATACCTGAAAGAGTTAAAACCAAAATGAAAGAAGAGGGTCTTAGGGGTGTAAACAAACCTAAGAGGACACCTAGTCATCCTACTAAGTCACATTGCGTTATGGCAAAGGAAGGTGATACATATAAGTTTATTCGTTTTGGTCAACAAGGAGTTAGGGGAGCAGGCAAAAACCCTACAAGTGCTAAAGATAAAGCACGTAAGAAGTCCTACTATGCACGTCACAATGCACAGGGTAAACCTACCAGTAAATTATCTGCAAAGTACTGGTCACATAAAGTCAAATGGTAATTAATTAGGAGATAGAAATGGCATTACCTTTATTATTCATGTTAGCAGGAACGTTAGTTAGAGCTGCTACACCCACAATAGCTAGAGCTATAGCACAAAGAGGTGCAAAGAAAATTGCTGAGAGTGGTATTAAAAATGCAATAAAAAAATATGGTAAGCCTAAAAACATAACTAGTTTATCTAGAGTAAAAAACATGAAAGGTAGTGGTGCTAGTGCTGCAGCCAAAGAAGTTATGAAAAAGTTTCCTGTTCCTAAAAATAAATCATTAACGATACCTAAACCTAAGTCCAATGTAGGTGCTAAGGTTGTAGCAGGAGGTGCTACAGCCATTACAGGTGCAGCTGCTCTAGGTTCTAAGGATAAAGGAAAAGCTAAAGCGGATGTAAAGACACCGAAAAATGTATCTCAAGGAAGTACGACTGCTAAAAAGAAACCTATAACAATGCCTAAAGGTGTCTCTCAAGGTAGCACTGCAGGTACAGCTACAACCATGACATTTGGTAAAGCATTTAGAGCTGCTAAAGATGCAGGTAAAAAAGAGTTTACGTATCGAGGTAAGAGATATAATACTCGCACTAAAGATGAAGAAAAGGCAATGGCAAAGAATCAACCTTTACCGAAGGCTAGACCAAAAACAACTACTAAAAAGAAAAAAGTAGAAACTCCTAAAAATGTATCTCAAGGAAGTACGACTGCCAAAAAAGAAGCACCGAAAAAAAGCAAAGGTTTCTTAGAGAGATTCAAAGAGGACTTTAACAAAGCCGTCAAAGAAACTAAGAGAAACTTTAAAGGTGATGCTAAAAAAGGTACAGGTCGATACAAATCTGTGAGTACTGGAAAGACTAACTTTAATACTAAGAAAAAGAAGGCAAGTTAATTATGAGTATATTTGACACAGTTAAGGCTGCTACTACAGTATTATCATTGACTGAATTAGTTTCTAATGCTGTCAAAGTTCTTGGAGACCCTACAGCAACACCTGAAGAAAAAAGGGATGCTTCTAGAGCTAAAAGATTAGGTGATAAAAAGATATCTGAAAAAGATAAATCCAAACTGTATAATGGTGGTATGGCTCATGGTAAGAAACATATGTACTTAGGAGGTAATGCGTCAGTTAAGGATAATGCAGGACTACGTGCTCTCAAGAAATCTAGTCCTGAAGCTTATATGAACATTGTAAAGAATGTCAAGTAAAACAGTAAAGAAAAAAAGAGCTACTCCTAAGAAAAAGATGAATCTTGGGGGTAGTGCTACTAAAAGAAATTATGCTAATGAGAGAAAGTATGATTCACAGCCTATAGTAAAAAAGAAACGTGTTCTACGTAATGCTGCACGTAATAAGTTACTAAAGGCGGGAGTAGTTAAAAAGTATGATGGTAAAGATGTACATCATGTAGGTGGCAATGCCCTTAATCCTAATAGTAAATTAAAGGCAGTAGCTGCAAGTACAAATAGGTCTTATCCTAGAACTAAAAATGCAAGAAAACTATATAGAACTTCGTAGGAGAATACACAAATGGAAAAAATGACAAAGAAAGAATTTGATGCATACTATGACAAGACAGGTGAGTATCACGATGCTGACCCTGCAAATCCAAAGAACAAAGAATTGACAGGTCCTTCAACACTAACTGTAATAATTGGTACGAAAAAAAACAAAAAGAAGATGATGGGTGGTGGCTATATGAAAAAGAAAGCTGAGATGGCATATGGTGGTATGTCAAAAGGTAAGAAGCATATGTACGCAGCAGGTGGTTCAGTAACAGATAAGATGAAAATGAAGAAATACTAGAATGGCTAAAGGTGTAAAACATTACTACAAGGATGGTACTGAATGTAAAGGTCCTACCCATAAAGATGCTAAAGGCAGATTAATGTCAGGAGCTAAACACACCAAGAGTAGTAAGTACCTATTTCATTTTAAAGATTTATCTGAAACAGCTAAGAAGAAAGCTAGAAAGAAAACCTAGACATGCCTTACAAGAATCCTAAACAACAGGCAGCTATAGCAATCTCTATGAAGAAGGCAGGTAAAACACCTAAAGAGATTTCAGAGCATATGAAAAAGGGTGGTGTAGCCACAAAAAAGAAAAAGACAAAGAGTAAAGTAAATGAGTCTGGGAATTATACTAAGCCAACCTTGCGTAAACGCTTATTTGAAAAGATTAAAGCCGGTTCAAAGGGTGGTAAGCCCGGACAATGGTCAGCAAGAAAAGCCCAAATGCTTGCCAAAGCATACAAAGCAGCAGGTGGAGGATACAAGTAATGACGAAAGATAGATGTGAGACCTGTGAGTGTTATGAGTGCGACTGCGAAGAATGTAATTGTGAATGTCACACAGAAAAAAAGAATGAGGAGGTACAAGGAGTACCTGTATAAATAAATGATTGAGTTTGTGCTTGTGTTTATGATGGGATTAAGAGTAGTAGACCAAACACAAACCTTCCAAGACTTAGATAGATGCTTGTATTTTGCAGAGAGATTGCATAGCCAACCTTCAATACCACAGAAAGATAAACCTAATCTACAGATTACAGCATACTGCAAACCGATAAGGAAACAATAGAGTGAGTATTACAAGTTATCCGCAATTAGTAGGTATTGGTGGGGGTGTTGGTTATTATCCGTACTTTCTGCAAGTATCTCGTGGACTTATTGCAGGACACAAACGTGTATTCAAATTTGGATACAACGGCGACATTGACGACTCAGAAGAAACTATCTGGGATGTAGGTGGTCTGTATGCTTACCCATCTAGTGCTGTAACAATGACAGCTACAAGTAGTTCAGGTGCTACAGATGAAGATGTAGAAGTTACTATTCAAGGTTTAGATGCAAGTTACAATGAATTATCTGAAACAGTAACACTAAACGCATCAGGAACTGCAACAACAACAGGTAGCTTCTTACGTGTCTATCGTGCATTTGTAGCAAGTGGTACAGCATCAGCAGGTAATATTACAATTGCAAATGGTGGTACAACTTATGCTTACCTGTCATCTGCCGACCAACAAACTTTAATGGCATTATGGACTGTACCTGCAGGTTATACAGCCTATTTGTTTCAGATAGATACAACAGCATTTACAATACAAAACAATAAAGTTGCTACGATACGAATGATAACAAGAGAATTGAATGGTGTATTCCGTACCCAACAAAAGTTTGATTTGTTTGAAGGCTCGTATCATCAAGATATTACTTGTCCACAGCCAATACCTGAGAAAACAGATATTGAGTTTCGTGCTATAGCAGATAGTTCAAATGCCGATTTAAGAGTTTCAACAACTTTTGATATTATATACATAGAGAATTAGAATGGAATTTAAAAATCGTACTGTTGCTCGTGAACTTACTACAGGTAATGGTGACATATATACTGTTCCAGATAACTATGAAGCAGAAGTATATAGCATATTTATAAGCAACGCTAGTTCATCTAATGTGACATTTAGTTTAGATTGGTATGATAGCAAAGCAACTACATATTATACTCTAGCTGAAACAGTAGAGCTATTAGGCAACTCAATGCTTCAGATAAATAGTGAACCGTTTTGGTTATACAAGGGAGATAAGTTAAGAGGATTAGCAAGTGCAGGTAGTGCAGTAACAGTATCTGTCCGAGTAAAAGAATCCTATATACCACAAAGGAATTAAACAATGTTGGCAGAATTAGCTGCAGCAAACGCTGCTTTCAGTGTTATAAAACAATTCGTGTCCAACGGAAAAGAACTGAGTGGATGTGCAAAACATATAAGCGATTTTGTATTCTCTAAAGAAGCACTAGAAAAGAAAGCAAAGGAAAAGAAGGCTAAAGGTGTAGGTGGTTCAGACCTAGAAGAGTTCATGGCTCTTGAACAGATAAAAGAAAAAGAAGAAGAACTCAAGAAGATGATGATTTACTTAGGCAGACCCGGATTGTGGCAAGATTGGCAAGCCTTCCAAGCTGAAGCACGTAAGTCTAGACGTTATCAGGAAAAGATGGCAGAGAAGCGTCAACAAGAGTTAATGGAATACGTAGGCTACGGAATAGCCTTTATAGTTGTCATATTCTTTGCAGGACTGCTAGCGTGGGCTGCAGGTAAATGGGTAGGAAGATTTTGAGTCCGTGTGTAGGCATCTGTAAACTACAAGGAAATATCTGTATAGGATGCTTTAGAACTATAGAACAAATAAAGGAAGCATATGAGAGCACCACAAAAATCTCTAGTAAAATGGACAAAACAAAAGTGGACAACTAAAAGTGGGAAGCCTAGTACACAGGGGTCAAAGGCTACAGGTGAACGTTATTTACCTGAAAAAGCAATTAAGGCTCTTTCTAGTGCAGAATACGCCGCCAGTACGGCTGCTAAACGAAAGGCAACTAGAGCAGGTAGACAAGTATCTAAACAGCCCAAAAAGATTGCTGCAAAAACGGCGAGATTTAGATGAGAAAATTCGAGCTATATCTAAAATTAGCGAAGCCTTTCCAGAAGGTAGGAAACTATCTAATGCTAAAACACGTAAAGGCTCTGAGGCAGTGGCAAGCAAAACAAAAAGTTAGACAGGAAAGACTTTAGTGGTAACAGTTGAGCAGTTTCTGAAATGGAAGATACTCCCAAGGTGTATGATGCTTGCGAGTACAATTATGTCTTGGAGATGTGCTGAATGGTTTATGGAACTTGATGCACCAACAGCAGCACAGTCAGCCTTTGTATCTGTAGTTATGGGTGTAATGACAGGTGTGTTTGGTATATGGATGGGTCACGAACATAAGGAGCATAAGTAATGTTAGGAGCATTGATAGGTCCTATAGCTAATCTTGCAGGTTCATGGATGGAAAGCAAGGTTGAGAAGGTTAAAGCTGAAGGACAAGCAAAGGTTGCACAAGCTAAGGCTAAGGCAGTTGTAGCTGAGAAGGTGGCAACAGGCGAAGTTGAATGGGAAAAGTCTATGGCAGATGCCACAGATAATTCATGGAAAGACGAATTTGCCTTGACAGTCCTACTTTTACCTGCTATACTAGTATTTATACCTAGCATGACAGAATATGTCAGAACAGGGTTTGAGGTATTAAATACACTACCTGAGTGGTATCAATATCTTTTGTTTATAGCTATTAGTGCATCATTTGGTATCAAGGGTGCAGGACAAGCTATGAAGATTATGGGGAAGAAATAATGTCAAACATAATTGAAACAAACTTCGGTACATTAATTAATCCTACTAGAGTAGCCAACGGTAGTGCTTCTAGTATTGTAAAAAAAGGTGCTTTTTACGTATTCTCATTAAAGATAAGTAACGATGATATTCGTGAATATTCTTTTACTAATAGACAAAGAGCAGAGAATATGAGGAAGATTTTAGTAAGTCATTTAGAACATATGATTAGTACAACAATAAGGAAAGTAAATAACTAATGAACTTAATAAAATTACAAGATGAAATAGCTAATGATGAAGGTGTTAAATATGAAACCTATAGATGTTCAGAAGGATATCCTACCGGAGGTATTGGACACCTAATTACAGAATGGGATGAAGAATACTATGAACAGCCTATGGGTACAAAAATTCCACATGAACAAGTGGATGAATGGTTTGCGAAAGACATAGAAACAACTATAAAAGATTGTAAACTATTATTTTCGCAATTTGATAATCTGCCTGAAGAGATACAACATGTATTAGCCAATATGTGTTTTCAATTAGGTAGACCTCGTTTATCTAAATTTAAGAACATGATTGCTGCTGTAGAAGATTTAGATTGGGCAAGGATGGCAGACGAGATGGAAGATAGTAGATGGTTTCGTCAAACTCCTAATCGAGCACAGAGATTAATTACAAGAGTAGATAGGCAGATAGGAAGAGAGGTCGCAATATGAGTAGAGAGCTAACTGAAAGGCAACAAAAGTTTCTATCTGTCTTATTTGATGAAGCTAATGGCGATGTAGCAACTGCAAAAAAACTTGCGGGGTATTCACCATCTTCTAGTACAACAGATATCGTTAAATCGCTGAAAGATGAGATTCTAGAGGCTACACAGCTTTTTATGAGTAGGAATGCACCTAAAGCAGCAATGGCTATGGTAGGTGGCTTATATGACCCTACAGAGCTAGGTATCAAAGAGAAGATGTCAGCAGCTAAAGAATTGCTGGATAGAACAGGTTTAGTTAAGACTGAGAAGATGCAAGTAGAAAGCACTGGGGGTGTTATGCTCTTGCCACCGAAGAATAATGAATAGAAGTTTAGGTAAGTGGAAGTTACCACAACCAACAGACTTAAAAGATGAAGCACAACAAGAATGGGTACAGATACCAAGAATAGCACGTATCGTTCCATTTGGTTATAAGATTAATGAAGAAGACCAAGACTTACTTGACCCTATACCTTATGAACTAGAAGCCATAGAGTTAGCAAGAAAATATACGAAACAATATTCTTATAGAGAAATAGCTAATTGGCTTACTAAGAAAACGGGAAGAGAGATATCTCACGTAGGATTAAGAAAAAGGTTAATGCATGAGCAACAACGTAAGAACAAGGCTAGAACTCTCCGAAAATGGTCCGAGTACGCCCAGAAGGCAATCGAAAAGGCGAAAGCCATCGAAGAAGAAAGAACGGGTGCAAGAGCCTAAGATACAAGAAGTATCTGATATTGAAGCAGTACCTGTAGAAGAACAAAATATAATATTCAAACCAAATGCAGGTCCTCAAACAGAGTTTCTTGCAGCAGGTGAAAGAGAAGTATTATATGGTGGTTCAGCAGGAGGTGGTAAATCATATGCCATGCTTGCAGACCCTTTAAGATATATGGGTCATCCATCATTTAGTGGGTTGCTACTGCGACACACAACAGAAGAACTTAGAGAACTTATATTTAAATCTAAGGAAATGTATCCTCAAATATGGAAGGGTATAAAGTGGTCAGAAAGAAAGATGCAATGGGAAGCACCATCAGGTGCAAGATTATGGATGTCATACTTAGACCGTGATGATGATGTACTTCGTTATCAAGGTTTGGCATTTAGTTGGATAGGGTTTGACGAATTAACCCAATGGTCTACGCCGTATGCTTGGAACTATATGCGTTCACGTTTGCGTTCTACTGCTCCTGATTTACCAGTGTATATGAGGGCAACAACTAACCCCGGAGGTCCGGGTCACCAATGGGTTAAAAAAATGTTTATTGACCCTGCACCATACGGAAAGCAATTTGATGCCACAGATATTGAGTCAGGCGAGACATTACGATACCCAAAAGGACACAGCAAACAAGGACAAGCATTATTTAAAAGACGATTTATTCCAGCAAGATTATCAGACAACCCATATCTTGCACAGACTGGGGATTATGAGTCAATGCTTTTATCCTTGCCTGAACACCAACGTAGACAGTTGCTTGAAGGTGATTGGGATATTAAAGAAGGTGCTGCTTTCTCTGAGTTTGATAGGAATATTCATGTTATTGAGCCTTTTGACATTCCAAGAAATTGGGTTAAATTTCGTGCATGTGATTATGGTTATGGGTCTTATAGTGGTGTGCTGTGGTTTGCTGTTTCTCCAGACGAGCAGATTATTGTATATAGAGAGTTGTATTGTAGTAAAGTCCTTGCCACAGATTTGGCAGATATGATATTGGATGCCGAAGCAGATGATGGAAATATTAAGTATGGGGTTTTGGATAGCTCTCTTTGGCACAAGCGTGGTGATACTGGTCCTTCTTTGGCTGAACAGATGATTATGAAAGGCTGTCGTTGGAGACCTTCAGATAGAAGTAAAGGCAGTCGTGTATCAGGTAAGAATGAAATACATAGACGTTTACAAGTAGATGAGTTTACAGAAGAACCAAGATTAGTTTTTTTTGAAACATGTACAAATACAATATCTCAATTGCCCTCTATACCTTTAGATAAAAAGAACCCTGAAGATGTAGACACAAAAGCAGAAGACCATTTATATGATGCATTGAGATATGGTATAATGTCACGACCCCGGTTTAGCATATTTGACTACGACCCTATGGGTAGACCAAGTAGCAGTATGCCAGTAGCAGATTCAACATTTGGATATTAAAGGAATAAAATATGGCTGAAGAAGATGAAATCATGTTAGACGAAGAATCTATTGCTTTAGAGGATAGTGAAGACACTGATGTTACAGATGTTGATGTCACTAACATTATTCCTTTTGTTATGGAAAGATATAAACGTGCAGAGGATTATCGTTATAATGATGAAGAACGATGGTTAAGGTCTTATAGAAACTATAGGGGGTTATACGGAAGCGATGTTCAATTTACTGAAGCTGAAAAGTCAAGAGTATTTATCAAAGTTACAAAAACTAAAACATTGGCTGCATATGGACAAATGGTTGATGTTTTATTTGCAGGTCACAAGTTTCCTATTAGCGTTGAGCCAACAGTGTTACCAGAAGGTGTGGTCTCCGATGTGTCGTTTGACCCTAAAAAACCTGAACAGCTTAAAGGTGAAACATCTTTGTCTTCCCCTTATGGTTTTCAAGGTGACGGTAAGGAATTGCCTGCGGGAGCTACCGAAAAAACTCTACAAGAAATGCTCGGACCTGTTGAAGAGAAGTTGGGCGAAATTGAAGGCTTGGAAGAAGGGGTAGGGAAAACACCTACATCTGTAACATTCAGTCCTGCTATGATTGCTGCCAAGAACATGGAAAAGAAAATCATGGACCAACTTCAAGAGTCCGGTGCAAATAAACAATTAAGAAGCACTGTTTTTGAAATGGCATTATTTGGTACAGGTGTGATGAAAGGTCCTTTTGCCGTAGATAAAGAGTACGCTGATTGGGATGATGAAGGCAATTATAATCCTACATTTAAAACAATAGCTTCTACATCTCATGTTTCTGTTTGGAACTTTTATCCAGACCCTGATGCAGCCAATATGGATGAAGCACAATTCGTAATTGAAAGACATAAAATGTCAAGAACCCAATTACGTGCATTAAAGAAAAGACCTTATTTTCGTAGTAGTGTAATTGATGAAGTAATACAGCAAGGTGAATCTTATGACAAAAAGTATTGGGAAGATGATTTATCTGATTATGCTCCTGAACATGGTATAGATAGATTTGAAGTATTAGAATATTGGGGTATGTGCGATGTTCAAATGCTGTTAGATAATAATGTTGAAATACCTAAAGAATTAGAAAAACAAGATGAATTACAAACTAATATTTGGATTTGTAATGGTAAATTATTACGTATGGTTCTTAATCCATTTAAGCCTGCTGCAATACCTTACATGGCAGCTCCTTATGAATTAAATCCATATTCTTTTTTTGGTGTAGGAATTGCCGAAAATATGGATGATACACAAACATTAATGAATGGTTTTATGAGAATGGCTGTAGATAATGCTGTGCTATCAGGTAATTTACTTATAGAGGTAGATGAAACTAATTTAGTTCCCGGACAAGACTTATCCGTGTATCCGGGTAAAGTGTTTAGAAGGCAAGGGGGTGCTCCGGGTCAAGCTATTTTCGGTACAAAGTTTCCAAATGTATCTGGAGAAAATCTACAACTATTTGATAAAGCAAGACAGCTTGCTGATGAAAGTACTGGTATGCCATCATTTGCTCATGGTCAAACAGGTGTATCAGGTGTAGGTAGAACAGCTAGTGGTATTTCTATGCTTATGAATGCTGCTAGTGGTAGTATAAAAACTGTTGTTAAAAATATAGATGATTATTTACTTAGACCTTTAGGCGAAGGTTTTTTTAGGTTTAATATGCAATTTAATTTTGACAAAAGTATTAAAGGTGACTTAGAAGTTGTTGCTCGTGGAACAGAAAGTCTAATGGCTAATGAAGTACGTAGTCAAAGATTAATGTCCTTCTTACAAACCGCTTCTAATCCTGCCCTTGCTCCTTTTGCTAAATTTAATTACATTATTAGAGAAATTGCTAAAGCTATGGATTTAGACCCTGATAAGGTTACTAATAATATGGATGAAGCAATGGTGCAAGCTGAATTACTTAAAGGCTTTCAAGGACCTGCTCAAGCAGGAGGAGCACCACAACAAGGACAACCACCTGCAGGTGCTAACCCATTAGACCCAACAGGAGCAGGCGGTGGAACAATAGGAACAGGACAAGCTCCAGTTCCGGGAGAACAAGGATTTACAGGAAATGACGGACAAGCAGGTGCTGCAGCAAATCAAGCCGCTGGTGAACAACCACAAGCTCCTAACCCACTTCAATGATTATATTGACTTACAGATAAGTAAGCAACATAAAATATTAGAACAATCTAGTGACACAATTACTATCCATAGGTCTCAAGGAGCAATTGCTATTCTTCAAAGACTTAAACTATTAAGGGAGGAGGTAAATGGTGAAGAAAAGAAAACGAAATAAAATAAAAAAAGACTTATCCAATCAAATGAAAATGTTTGAAGAGGGTGGTCTCAAAGAAGAAGGGGGTATGGTTGATGAAGTATCAGGCAACGATGTTCCTATAGGTTCTACACGAGAAGAGGTAAGGGATGACATTCCTGCCCAATTAAGTGAAGGGGAGTTTGTATTTCCTGCAGATGTAGTTCGTTTCATAGGTTTAGAAAAGCTTATGGAAATGAGACAAGAAGCAAAAGCAGGACTTAAACGTATGGAAGAGATGGGTCAAATGGGTAACAGCGAGGAAGCTACATTACCTGATGACATGCCATTTTCAATGGAAGACCTTGATATTGAAGAACAAGAAAATGAAGAGGAGGGAGAGGTCACCGACTCAAATTTTAACCAAGGTGGGGTAGTAACAATGGCTAAAGGCGGCACTACACCTACCATAGAAAAGAAAGTCTTAAATTTTAATCAAGGTGGCACTTCCAAAAAACAATATGGTGATTTTTACAGATTTAAAATGCCCGGTGCTGGCACAGCCAACAATTTTTCTAAACCCTACACCTCTGATGGTAAGCAATATTTTGGATTTAGACCTATGGCTGATGGAAGAATTGCATTTTTTAGAGAAGGCTATAAAAATATTGATGATGAAGATAGAGGGGAGTTAAGCACTATAGTGGATATAAGGGATGCTAATACTAAGTTTAGTCTTACTAATCCTCAAACAGACATAGACCCACCTAATAGGAGTCCAATGACTGTTTCTGAGATGGCAAATATAAAAGATGGAACAGTTGTTAGTCGATATCAACCTATACCTAATCAGGTTTATTATAAAGGCTTTAGGGAATATAGAAACACTATAAAATCTCCGAAAAAAACTGAACCTAAACCAATACAACCTATTCAGACTTCTACCGATGTAAAAAAAGTTGCAGAGCCAATCAAAACGACTAATACCTTTACTCCTATGAATAACATTTCACAAACTGATTTTACACCTAATATTACACAACAAAAAAAAGAAGACACTAAAGAAACAAGTATAGTACCTAAACAAAATTCTTTTGTAAAACCTACTATGAATTTTGAATCACCTTCCCAACAAAGAATATTACCCAAACAAACACCTTTAAATGTAAGACAGCAACAAGTTCCTATGAGGGGTATGGTAACCAATATACCAAAAGCAGAGGATTTTTTAAAAAGAAAAACTGACCCAGCGGGAACGTCTAAAACTTCTTTTACCTCAGTTCCTATAAATACGGGTTCGAGATTTACAAATATATTAGAGGCTTCTAAAAAAGGTCTAGAAGAAAAAAGAAAAAGTATAAATGATGTTCAACAAGATATTAACACATTAACTAGTTACACATTGGATGATTATGGCGATAATGAATTTGACGATTCTGGTGGAGTTAAATCGGGAGGTTTAGATTATTCAACAGTTGACAGATTTGCTTTAAATGATGATTTAAGAGATGTATTTAATGATTTCAGCAAAGCACAACTTAGTATGTTTAGCATAGCAACGTCTGACATATTTACAACTATTGCTTCGGGCATAGGAACATCTCTTGCTAATAAAACAGGTGGTGTAACTGCCTTTGGTCCTATAAATAAGGCTGAAATGGGTAAGATACAAGCAACAGCTTTTCATCAAACAGCATTAGAAATACAAAACAAGTATGGATTACAGAATGTTAACAATATAAATAATTGGACAAAAGAAGCACAAAACGATTTAGCAAAACAAGGTAGGGTAAGAATGGATTTTGCTAAAGATATTTATAATGCTAGTATAGGTCAACCTTATTCTGCTTTTTCTTTTAATGAGAAAGACAAAAAAGGTTTTTTAGATACAGCTAAAAATTTTGTAAGTTCTGTTTTAAATATGGAAAAAACTACAACTTCTATGCCCACTCCTGAAATAGCTGCTAAACAAAAAGGAATGGCAAATCTAATGTCAACTATTAAAACGCTTGCTTCAAAGAGCCAAGTAACAAAACAAAATCAAGACATGATAAATACTATAAAAGATGCTATACAATTAGATGATGAAGCTGCTTTTGGAGGATATGATGTAAATAACCCTTCAAGTGTTGATTTAGGGGGTCTTGGTTTTAATAATAATGCTTTAGGTGATATAGCAGCTAATGGTGGCTCAAAAGGAATTGGTTATAACTCAAACGGTACTGCTTACAGTATCAATAATAATGGTACGTATACTCACTTTAATGGTACAACTACAAATGCGACACATAAAGGAAAACCTGTTAATCCTCCCCCTTCTCCAAAAACCACTCCAAAACAAGATGACAATAATGATTATAGTGCTCCTCCATCAATAGATACAGGTAAGGGTATAGAAACTATATCGTGGAGTGATTTTTCAAGCAATAACGATAGTAATGACAATAACGACAGCAATGACAACTCTTCTGGAGCTGGTGCTGAATCAGGAGTAGGAGGGTGGACATAAAAATTTGACAATATAATTATAATATGATATAATACGGCTACTTATCCCCCAATATAATGGCTACGATAACCCCAAGGAGAGACTAAATGGCAGACGCTATGATTAAGGAAGCAACACCTAAAAAAGTTGCATTTGTAAGTAAACCTTACACACAAGAAGAAAGAATAAAAAAAGAAGAACAGGAATTAGAGCAGCTACTGAAAGAACAAAAAGGTGAAGTTGAAACTAAGGCTGAAGAATCGGAAGATAAAAATGAAGAAGAACCGACTTCTGCTGAAGAGAAAACTTTTAAAAAGCGTTATGGAGACTTACGAAGACATACCCAAGAAAAAGAACGAGAGTTTCAGAAGCAATTAAATGAATTAAAAGAACAGTTAAATAAAGCAACTAAGAAAGAAATGAAGCTACCTAAGTCGGATGAAGATTTAGAAGCATGGGCAACAGAATACCCTGATGTTGCAAAGATTGTAGAAACAATTGCTATGAAAA
>Ga0222719_10002341_pt1 | contig 17398 bp, 8 predicted proteins | sample C33_34DmetaG_FD_165039 | JGI IMG/M metagenome (GOLD analysis project Ga0222719, IMG submission 165039) | Estuarine water microbial communities from San Francisco Bay, California, United States - C33_34D | ecosystem: Environmental > Aquatic > Marine > Unclassified | place: USA: California... | reverse complement strand
AAGGCATTACTTTCATATTGTTCATTATTACTAATACTCTTAATATTAATTTGATTAAACTCAAATCCTAAACTGTATTTACCAACACCAAGTTTAAGTTTATTAATAGAAATACAAACATCAATGACTGTATTTTTTTGTAAAGCCTCTTCTAAATTAGAAACATCAAGATCATTACTTGTATCGTTTCTACAAACAAAATCATTTGATAAAACACCACCAATAGCATATCCTGGATATTTTTCACTCTTAGTTAATGTTGCTTTAAGCATATCAGCACATTCTTCTTCTTCCATAGTTTGATCAAACCATTGTTTAGAATTTTCAACACCTTTAGTAATTAAATATTTGTCAAATTTATTTACCATATTAATAAAATTTTCATCTTTTACAGCCATAAAAATTTGATACTTATCTTTTTTACCTTTAGCATCTTTATCATTTTCTAATTTTTTAAAAGTTATAATTTTACAACCACGCATAACTACAAGTAATTTTTTATCATTAGATGTAGCATCATCATACGTAATTTTACAATATTTAACTCCAATATCAGGAATATTAATAATATTACTAAATGAAGTTTTAGATGGATCAACATCATTAGGAGTTAAAGGTTTAATCTTCATAGGAGGCATATTGATATACTAAACTCGTGTAAATCAAAATAATAATTCGTTGGATATTTAAGACTAAAATTCGTGGAACTTAAGTTAATAGATTATTTAATACTCTATACTTTTATATTTTATTATGTTTTTAAATTTTTTTTTTCAATTTTTTATTTTTTGAATTTAAAGAAAAAAAAATGGAAAAAAAATTACTAATTTAATTTTTAGACTTGGTTATTGTATTAGTTTTTTTATATGTCTTAGATTTCTTAGATGTTTTTGTTTTAGATTTCTTAGATGTTGTAGATTTCTTAGATTTTATAGGTTTAGTAGATAATTTAGGTTTATTAAATAATTTTTTATCAATTTTTAAATCTTTCATTGTAACTTTATTTGCTTCAACTAGAAGTTTATTTAATGTATTCATTGTTTATTTTAAAATATTTTTATATTATAGTTATATAAGAAAAAAATAATATAATAATATAAATTATTATAATAATAATTAAAAAATATCAATACTATAATAATTTTATAAAAAATGAATAATAATATAGAATATATAGAAAATTATAAATCTATAGAAGAAGAACCTATTGATGAACCTATAGAAGAACCTATAGAAGAACCTATAGAAGAACCTATAGATGAAACTATTGAAGAACCTATAGATGACCCTATTGATGACCCTATTGATGACCCTATTGATGACTCTATTGAAGACCCTATTGAAGACCCTATTGAAGAACCTAGTGATGAAATTAACAAAGCCAACCTTATCATTGATAATACTGAAGAAGAGTCTATTAATAATGATAATGATAATTATAATGAAAATGAAAATTATAATATAGAAAGTATAGATATTGAATACACTATTGATTTTCTTATTCCTAATGATGAAAAATTAGTTGATATTGAAAAAATAAATAATAAAGTTAATAACTATATAAATAATTTTAATAGTGAAATAATGACTAATTATAAAAACGAATACTCTAAATTATATAAGAAGTATTCTAATATGAACTATAAAATTAAAATTTTACCAAAAGATAAACATAATTTAGTTAAAATAATTGTATTAAAAAATGATAAAAAAGAAACACTTATTAAAGAAATAACAAAACCTAATTATTTATATTATAATGATATACTAAATGAATTAAAAAATAATATATCTAACGAAAGAGCAAAAATATTATTTAACTATAAAGAATTAATATCAAATACAGACTTATCTATAAATGATAAACAAAATTTTGAACAAGAAAAAGACAAATTTATAAATTTATTAGAAGACTATTATAGTTATACTTTATATCATAAAAAAATAAATAAAATATCTACTACAAATTCTAAATCTAATTTATTATTACAAAACTTAAATATAATTGATACTCTAGAAACATCTAAATCAAAATTAGTTGGTGAAATATATAGTATAGATACTACACTTATTAATGAAATAAATACATTGAATAGTAATAAATTAACAGAATATAATAGTATTATTCAACAATTACTTGGTAAAAAGATTGAAGATATAAAAAAAGATATTAAATTAAAAGAAGAAATAAAGTTATATCTAGATACAACAATAAAACACAATTTAGATAATAAAATAAAAAATGAAAAACATAAACAAGATAATTATATAAATTATATAATTGATAAATTACCAATATTAAATTAAAAAGTTATTTTACTTAACTACCTAATTTTATCTAATTACCTAATTAACTAATTACCTAATATTGATTGTATAATATCATTTTTAGAACCATAAGATTTTACTTTATATTCTTTTGCTATTTCTTTTAATTGTTTAGTTGTCATACCATTTAACTGTTCGCTAGTATATTCTATTTTAATAGTTTTATTATCTTTATTATTATTTAATAAATCATTTAAATCAACTTCGATATTTTCATTAGTTTCATTATTTTCATTAGTTTCAGTATTTTCATTAGTCTTATTATTTTCATTAGTTTCAGTATTTTCAGTATTTTCAGTATTTTCTAAATTTATATTTTTTATATTCTCTCCAGATACATTTGTATTTAAAATAGTTTCATTTAAACTAATTGTATTATCAATATTAATATTTTTTACAGTTTGATTATTATTATCACTATCATTATCATTATCACTAATAGAATCTAAATCTAACTTATCAATATCACTAAAAGTTTCAATAATATCATTAATATTAGATTGTATATTTTCTGTTATTATAGGAGTATTTATATTAGATACATTATTTATAATATCAATATTACCATTATCGCAATTATCACCACTATCACCACTATCTATTTCATTGGTTTCTAAATCTTCTAAATCTTCTATATCAAATTCATTATCTTCTAAATTATCAGATAATGGGTCTGTTGTTATTGAATCATTATCATTAAAAATTTCTGTATTTGCTTTTTCTGAATGTATTATATCATATATATTATCAGTAATTTCATTATTTTCATTATTTTCTTTTTCATATTGATTTCTTTTTTCTAATTCCTCTAAATCTTCTAAATCTTCTAAATCTTCTAAATCTTCTAAATCTTCTAAATCTTCTAAATCATCTAACCCTTCTAATTCATTATCTTCATTAATTATCATATCTTCGTAAGTTTCAATACTTATTACTTTATTAATATCATTATTATTAATAGTAGTATCTAGATATGTATCCATTTTTTTCATATTTTTAATATTATCTTTGGTTAATTTAATAATATTATTACTTTCAGCAACATCATTTATATTAATATTTTTAATTATATCTTCATTATTAGTTGTATTCTTCTCATTACTATTTTCATTTATAGTATTCATATTATTTTTACCACCGACTAATTGTATTATGTTATTATAGGTTTCTTCATTATGTTTTTGTTGATTAAAAAAAATAGTTTTTAAATCTTCAACATTTGTCTTTAATTCTTTAATTTCTTTAATTTTTACAAAATTAGAATATAATAAATATAAACAACATAAACTAATTAGAACAAAACTTATTAATAATAAATTTGAACTTATATTTTGCAAATCAACCATTTTTATTAATATTTAAATATATTAATTAATATTAATTATTATTAATATTTATATAAGTTAAAAAAAACGTAAAACTTAAATAAAAACTTTAATAAAAATTAATAAAATATAAAAAGAGTTAGAAAATAATATGTTGTTTCAATATTAATATTTGTTATTCTATATTAATATTTTCTAATTCTTTCTTATATTTCATTAATTTTTGATAACATTTATTAATTGTAACTTGAGAAATTTCACACGTTTGAAATATAAGATGTTTATTAATATTAATATTTAATTTTTCAATGACATAATAAATAATTGTAGATGTTCTAGATAAAGGTGTGTGTTTATCTAAAAATTTATTCGTTTCTATATATATTAATAACATACGACAATAATTAAATAATTTATCATTTAATCCTAGAGCACAAGAAAATCTATGTAATTTTGTGATACAATCTTTCATTATTTTATTATTTTCGATATTAGTTAAATGTTCTTCTGTATTATCTTTTATACCATTTAATTTAGTTCTATCATTAGAAATAGTAGTATTTTTATTCTTATTATCACTATCAACAGCACTATCAGTATCACTATCAGTATCACTATCACTATCAGTATCACTATCAGTATCAGTATCACTATCAGTATCGCTATCAGTATCGCTATCAGTATCACTATCAGTATCACTATCAGTATCACTATCAGTATCACTATCAGTATCAATATTACTATTTATATTAGTATTTGTATTAGTATTTGTATTAGTATTTGTATTTGTATTAACATTGATACTAATAGTAGAACTGTTTGTATTACTTTTACTTTCATTAACATAATTATTATAAATATCATTATCATTATCATTATCATTATCATTATCATTATCATTATCATTATCATTATCATTATCACTATTATCATAACTATTATCATCACTATTATCATCACTATTATCATCACTATTATCATCACTATTATCATCACTATTATTATCACTATTATTATCATCAATATTAGTTTTATAATTTTCTATCGAACTATTACTGTTTTTTTTATGTAATTTAATATTTTTCCATATTTCTTCAAATGTTTTAATGCTTTTACGAAATGTTTTATTATTTTTTAGTTTAAAGATTTCAGCAATTTCACTACAATTTCTAGGTACTCCTTTTAATTTACAAGCCAGCATTATACAACCTGCTTTCATCGCATCTTTTTTAGTTCTTCGTGAGGATTTAATTTCACTAACTTCTTTATACATATATTTGGCTTCTTCAATAATACATTGATTTAATCCTGCATTTTGTGCTATAATAGTAATATTATTAAAAGTTTCTATTAAACTTGAATCTCTATATGAAAATCTATTCCAAAAATTCATATTTCTAATTTTTTTAGATTGTATATTATTAGTTGATGAAAAGCCTACCATCGCACCCATACTAGTATTTGGTAATAATTCATTTGTAGGCATATCGCATCTAGAAGGATCACTACCTTTACTATCATCATTACCATAAAATCTCCATTCTTGCCCTGCATCTATTACACAATCATTATATAATCCACAATCATTACAGACATTATATCCATCAATTTCAAATATTTTTTTAGAATTACAATTATTACATTTTATTTCACTATTTTTAATTATATCTTTACTAATATGATTTTCAATTTCATCTAAATTAAATTTTGATTTTTTTAAATTAGTATCATTTTCTATTTGTGTTTCTATTGTTTCATTTTTTTCATTTGTTTCATTTGTTTTATTATTTTCATTTTTTATTTGTTTATTTTTTCTTCTTTTTTCAAAAAGAAGAGATGACAGTATTGTATTGTTATCTAATAATTCATTTTCATTATTACTACTAGTTAAAGTAGTCATAATAAAGTATTTACAATTATATTATAAATGTTATAATATAAACTAAACTAAATTATTAAATTTCAATTTTTACAATAACTGTTTTAATTCTAAAATCATTTTATTTTTATATTAGTTAATTATAATAATAAATAAATATAATTTAAAATATCAATTAAACTATAATTTAAAAATGTCTATTAAAAAAACTAATAAAAATATAAAACATTTTAAAAATGGTAAAAATATAAAACAAAATAAAAATATTAAAAATATTAAGAAATATACACCAAAATTTACAAAAAAAAATAATAAATTACAGACTGGAGGGAAACTTAAAGAACCATTTGAATTAAAACCATTATCAGATTTTGATTATGATAAATATAAATTATCTAATTATATGAATTCTACTATTGATTGGGGTTCTATGCCAGGTGAACCACCAATGCCTAATTGTAGTATTTTATAAATATTAGTTTATTATATTATTTTTTTATATAAATTTTTAATAATTAATATATATATATAAATATATATAAAAAAATAAACTTTATATATAAAATAAAGTAATAACTTATCTTATATTATGTATTATATTACAACTTTAATTCGACATATTATTTTTAATCATAATCCTAATTATACATATTCTAATAATTATAAAGTAAAACAATATAATACTATTGAAACTAATAAATATAATACTAATTTTACACTATTATCTAGAATTAATATTGACTATGATAGATATAAATTATCTACTTTTATAGAGAATAATAATATAATTAATAATAATAATAATATAATTAATAATAATAATAATATAATTAATAATAATAATAATATAATTAATAATAATAATAATAATAGTTTCTAGAACATCTTTATTTTTTTATTATAGTAATAGTTAATAATTTATAATTAAATGTTAAATTTTAATTATTAAAATCTATAATTAACATAAATAAAAAATATAATAATAAAATGGTTGTATTTATAACTCTTTTACCAAATATATATTGGATATATAATAATCCAATAAATCCAAAATCTCAAAATGAATATAAAATAGAAATGAGTAAATTTATAGAACAGAACACAATTAAAACAATAATTGAATTAGATGACAAACTTACATTCTGGAAAAAATCAAATGATTACATTAATGAAATTAAATTACAAATGGAAAAAGATGAATTTTCTAAATTATATACAATTTTAACAAAATTAAATGATATTATAAAACAAAATTATATTAATAATACACCACTTATTATTTCTACTTATAATACTAACTATATAGAAATCGGGTTATCCATATGGATTTATTATTTTAATAAAACAGCAAATATTCCGTTTGATACAGTTATTAAATTGTTATCTATTAAAATTATTGGTAATATTAAATTAAGCGACACATTAAAAAAATTCTTTGCTTTTCTGAATTTAAATAATCTTTCTGGGAAAACATAATTTTATAGTTGTGATTGTATTTTATATTTTTATAATTTTATTAGTTTATTTTATATTTTTATAATTTTATTAGTTTATTTTATCTTTTTATATTTTTATTTTATCTTTTTATTAATTATTTTTATAATTAGTATTGTTTATTTAATATTTAATTAGTTATTTTTTTAATAGCCTATTGTTTTCCACATAACTGTATGTGATGTTGTGCTATCTTGATTATATAATCTAATAGAAGAAGCAGATAATTTTACTGATTGTCCGTATGTAAAATTACCAGGTGCTGACGAGACTGGTTCACCACTTACTTGAGCCACAACAAAATAAGTTGATGTTGATGAATAAGGTAAATTTGTAATATCTACAGTGCTATCAGCAGCAACTGTTGTTTGACCATAGCAAATGTGTGGTTTTTTAATATTAGAAAATGTGGTTGTGCTTGAACCATAATATCTATATAAAGAATTTGTTGATGAAAATAAGTTTAATCCTTTAAAACTTTGTGGAACGGTATATTTTACTGATATTGAAGTTACATAATGATATGAACTATAATCAATAGTCGTCCAAGTTATTAAATCAGGACTTGAATAAAAAGTATAACTTCTATTTGTGTATGATGCTCTTACAGTAATTATCCATAATTTATTAGACCATTTAATATCCCAAATCCATAACGTAGAAGGTGATATACACACGGTCCAATTTATACCATCAATACTTTTAACAATATTTGTTGCACTAGAATCACTACCTTTAACACCTACACATACGAAAATTGAGCCATTCCACACAACACTATATCCTTCATGTATAAGTGTTAATTTATCAGTTACACCAACCCATGTAATACCGTCATAACTATATATAATTGAATATAAATTAGCATCACTATTATTTTCATTACCAGTAGCAACATATATAGTATCATTACCAGTAATTGAATAACAATCATTCATAAATGTATTTGCATTTGTAGCATTCCAAGTAATACCATCATAACTATAAGAAATAGAACCACCTATTCCTGCTCCATAATTTACACTTGCTCTTAAATAAATTTTACCATCATAAAAAATATCAGTAACATAGGAATTAATACTAATATCCCAATCTATTAAATTATAACTTATTAAAGTATTGCCAATATTTATTTCTCTTAGTAAATAATATTTATCAAATGTATAAACTAATTTATTGCCTGGTGAGGTTGGAGAACTATTTAAAACTTTCCAATGTATACTATCATAACTATATATTAATGAATAAGCTCCACTAACTCTTGCAATCCACATATTGCCGTCATATATAATACTATATACATTACTCACTGTATATACTGAACCATCATTATTAATTATATTTCCTGTTAAAACATTTGTAAAAGTAATACCATCGTAACTATAAGATAATGGGGAATTTGAACCAACCGCACCTAAATTAGAACCTATTACAACCATTACATCACTATTTTCATAGGGTATATTTGGTCCTTGTGGTCCTGTATCACCTGTATTACCTGTTGGTCCTGTATTACCTGTTGGTCCTGTATTACCAGTGTTACCAGTGTTGCCAGTATCACCAGTATTAAAATAATATCCAGCATGACCTGTTGGTCCAGTATTACCTGTTGCACCAGTTAATCCAGTATATATATTAGAATTACCTGTATTTCCTGTATTACCTGTTGGACCAGTTGCTTCATTTGCTGATAAACTTGTATTCAAATAACTAATTGATGTTCCCCTAAAATAGATTGTCATACTTTGAGGACTTTCAACACTATTAGAAAAATCAGCATATATTTTTAAAAGATATCTATACGTTTTATCTGGTAATACTGTATTTGGAACATAAAGTGAATGTGATAATATATTTAAATCCAGATACACTTGTATTGCACTAGAAGAATTACCTGCTGATATTAAAACTTCTGTTGCTGGGTCTGCTGTTGAATCAATATAATACAATTTTGTATAAAATTTAACAGATACATCATCAGTTGCTAATGTATATAATTTAGTAGTCCATAATCCACTTAAAACTATATTATTATTTAACAAATTTGCTGGAGAAATAAATGAACCCATTAATACACCACTCGTATTACTTTGAGTTCCTGATGTTATTGATGTTTGATAATTTATCGCTAATACAACACCTGCTCTCATAGATACCCATCCTTGCCAAGTTACTGGATGATATCTTAAATATCTTGCTTGTATTGGAGAATTAAATGTATTTTCTACTTTTGTGCTTCTATCTGTATTTCCTGTAAAAATTTGGGCAAGTCCCGCATCTGTAGTTGTTCCTGTTGTTGTTATATATAAATAAGTAATATTATCTGTTGATACTGATACTTTATATGTAGTAACCCATTGGTCAGAATCAGCACGACCTTGTGTAATTCCTCCTGATACAGTTTGAGTAGTATCTAAATCTATTGTCATATATTGATTAGCATCACCAGTACCTGCATCCCAAGACCGTGGTGAATCTAACATAGACTCAACATATACCTCTCCTGGATTTCTATTTAAATAGGTTGTTGAATATGACCTTTTATCTTCTTCTGGATTTGATGTTTCAATATCTAATATTTTAGGAGCACTTAATAAATCTCCATCAGTAAGTGGAGCAGTTCCTCCATCTGTGTCTAAATATAAATTTAATCCGTGAATACTTCCATTTAAACCTGACATACCTGTTGGACCTGTATTACCTGTATTTCCTGTATTTCCTGTATTACCTGTTGGACCCGTATCTCCTGTTAAACCAGTATATCCAGTATATCCAGTATTACCAGTATTACCAGTATTACCTGTGGGACCAGTATTACCAGTATGACCTGTATTGCCAGTATTACCAGTATTACCTGTATTTCCTGTATTACCTGTTGGACCTGTATTACCTGTATTTCCTGTATTTCCTGTATTACCTGTTGGACCCGTATCTCCTGTTAAACCAGTATATCCAGTATATCCAGTATTACCAGTATTACCAGTATTACCTGTGGGACCCGTATTTCCTGTATTACCTGCTGGACCTGTATTACCTGTATTTCCTGTTGGACCTGTATTACCTGTTGGACCTGTATTACCTGTAGGTCCAGTATATCCAGTATGCCCTACACCAGTTGGACCAGTATTACCCGTGTTTCCAGTTTGACCAGTATATCCAGTATGCCCTACACCAGTTGGTCCAGTATTACCAGTATTTCCAGTTTGACCAGTATTACCAGTATTACCAGTATTACCAGTATTACCAGTAGGTCCTGTATTACCAGTATTACCTGTATTACCAGTATTACCTGTATTACCAGTAGGTCCTGTATTACCAGTATTACCTGTATTACCAGTATTACTACCGGTTGGACCAGTATTACCGGTATTACCTTTAAATAATTTAACAATTTGAATTTTATTAGTATTTAATATATTTGCGATATTTCCACCTATGGATTGAGATTGAGTAGAGTTTTGTTTTGTCCATACTTCAAAGAACTCATTAGGATTTAATTTTAAAATTGTGCTAGCACGACAAGTTAAACCGTTATTTTCTTTTTTATTATAAGATAAACCATAACGTTCGTTAGATATTTCATTAATATCATTATAATTTAAACTTACATATGTAAATCTTATTGTATTTCCAGAATCATTATCAATATCACTATAAACAACTTGATAATTTATAACAACTTCTATAATTTCATTTGTAATATTTGTAAAACGCGTTCCTCCATCAATTGCTTCAAATCCAATATCTACTAAATCATTACTTATAGTATCTACTGTATCAAATAAAACTTTTGTAATTGTATTTTTCAATACAGTTTGTGTTGTAGAATTTCTTAATGCTAATTTTAATTCTTTTAAATTTTGATGATCTTCTTTGGGACCCATAATACCAGTATCTCCTGTATTTACATATAATCCAGAAATACCAGTTGGACCAGTATTACCTGTTGTTCCAGTAACTGCTGTTGAACCTGTATTACCAGTAAATCCTGATTTTACTTGATATCCGTGTAATCCTTCTTGTCCTTGTGCACCAGTTGGACCAGTATTACTCATACTACCTTGAACATAGGTTTCACCTTTTAATAAAATATCTAAATTTGTATGTCCTACTGTAATTGTTTCACTATTAGTATCTATTAAAAATGTCCCTGAACCATCAATATGAATTATATGAGTATCTTCATTATCTAATTCAATATTATTTGCTTTTATAGACTTAAATAAACTCATTATTAATTATTAGTATTTATTAGTATTTATTACTTATTTAGTATTATTACTTATTAATAATAATAATTTTTTTATAATTAACTAAATTATTATTAATTATAATTTTTTATAATTAACTAAATTATATAACTAAAATTATAAAATATTATATTAAAAAAAATAAAACAAAAATATTATTTAAAGTTTTAATAACCAACAGTATTCCAGACAACAGTTCGTGTAGCATTTTCTTGATTATAAACTTTGATAGATGAACCTGATATGATTTCTGCTTGTCCATATGTAAAATCTGTTGTTGAAACTGTTGTATTTGTTTGTGCTATAGCAGTATAAGTTGTCGCACTTGTATATGGTAAATTAGTTATTGTAACATTACTTTCTGCTGATATTGAAACTTGTCCATAACAATTAATTGGTGTTCTAACATATGTAAATTCTGATGTATTTGAGCCATAATTCATATAAATAGGATTAGTTTCAGGATATAAATGGTGTCCTAAATATGGAAATATACGTTTTGTATTACTAGTATAAACGGTATGGCTATGATTTACTGTTGTCCAAGTTACTAAATCCGGACTAGTATAAAAAGTTGTGCTATTTAATGCTAAAATCCATTTCTTACCATTCCACGAAATTGATTTACACTCAGATGCTGTTGGTGCTGTTAATAAATTAGTCCAGGTTATACCATTTAAACTTGTAGCAATAGGCGTAGCATTACCATTTGTACCTTTACTACCTACACATATCCATTGAGAACCATTCCATAATATATCATTACCAGTATTTATTAATGTTAAAGAATTAGAAACAGCATTCCAAGTAATACCATCTGAACTATACGCAATAGAATTTGTACCACTACCACACGCCACCCATCTTACACCACTCCAATCAAATTTATTACAACTATTAGTAATTGTTACATTACCTGACGATGAACTATACCAAGTTAGTGCGTCATAACTATAACTAATAGAACTTGTGCCTGTTCCTGCTACTACTCCACCTGCTAACCACGTTTTACCATTATAATATACAGAATTTACAGTATTACCAGCAACTGACCCAATATTTGTATCATTATACCAATTTACACCATTATAACTATATATAATAGGATTTGTTTCTTTACCTGTTAAAATCCATCTATCAAAATGCCACGCTACTGATATTATTGCGTCAGAACCACCAGCATAAAAAGTAGATATATTTGATAATTCATTCCAAATAATACCATTATTACTATAAACAGCAGTATCTCCTGTTGCTATCCATTTATAACCATTATATTTAATATCTTTTATATTTGTAATTAAAGAATTTGAATCTGCTATTGGAATAAACACTTTACTATCATAACTATATGATAAACTTGTAGAAGGTTGTATAATTTTAAATACTCTAACGTGTCCGGAATTAGAACCATTATTACCATCATTATAAGGTGCCCCAATCGCAACAGTTTTCCCATCAGAACTTAATGAAACTGAATAACCACTCTGATCATACTCTGCTTCTCCATCAATCTCTTGTCCTATTTGTCTCCAATTAATTCCTTTATATTCATATATTCTAACGTGTCCTGAATTAGATCCACCATCATCATTATAAGGTGCCCCAATCGCAACAATATTTCCATCAGAACTTAATGAAACTGACCAACCACTATTATCACCCTCTGCTTCTCCATCAATAGAACTTCCTTTTTGTGTCCAACTAGTTCCATCATATTCAAATATTCTAACGTGTCCTGAATTAGCACCACCATCATTATTTAAAATTGCACCAATTGCAACAATTGTTCCATCAGAACTTAATGAAACTGAATAACCACTCTGATCACCCGATGCTACGCCAGGAATAGAACTTCCTTTTTGTGTCCAACTAGTTCCATCCCATTCAAATATTCTAACGTGTCCTGACCTGTGACCATTACCATTATTACCAATTGCTCCAATAGCAACAATTGTTCCATCAGAACTTAATGAAACTGAATAACCACTATAATTATCTACTGCTTCTCCATCAATATCATTTCCTAATTGTATCCAACTAGATCCGTCATATTCAAATATTCTAACGTGTCCTGAATTAAGACCATTACCATCATTAACATTTGCCCCAATCGCAACAATTGTTCCATCAGAACTTAATGAAACTGAATAACCACTCTGATCATCCTCTGCTTCTCCATCAATAGAACTTCCTTTTTGTGTCCAACTAGTTCCATCATATTCAAATATTCTAACGTGTCCTGAATAAAGACCATTAACACCATTATTATAAATTGCACCAATCGCAACAATCGTTCCATCAGAACTTAATGAAACTGAATAACCACTATAATTAATCTGTGCTTCTCCATCAATATCATTTCCTATTTGTCCCCAATTAATTCCATCATATTCAAATATTCTAACGTGTCCTGAATAAGAACCATTATTACCATTATTACCAATTGCTCCAATAGCAACAATTGTTCCATCAGAACTTAATGAAACTGAATGACCACTCTTATCACCCTCTGCTTCTCCATCAATATCATTTCCTAATTGTCCCCAATTAGGAAATATTTTTTTAAATATTCTAACGTGTCCTGAAAAATTACCATTACCATCATTACCAAATGCCCCAATCGCAACAGTTTTCCCATCAGAACTTAATGAAACTGACCAACCACTATTATCATCCGCTACTTCTCCATCAATATCATTTACTATTTGTCCCCAATTAATTCCATCATATTCATATATTCTAACGTGTCCTGAATTAGATCCACCATCATCATTATAAGGTGCCCCAATCGCAACAATTGTTCCATCAGAACTTAATGAAACTGAATAACCACTCTGATCACCCTCTGCTTCTCCATCAATATCATTTCCTAATTGTATCCAACTAGATCCGTCATATTCAAATATTCTAACGTGTCCTGAATCAGTACCATTGACATCATTACCAGGTGCCCCAATCGCAACAATTGTTCCATCAGAACTTAATGAAACTGAATAACCACTTTCATCACCCTCTGCTTCTCCATCAATCTCTTGTCCTAATAGTCCCCAACTAGTTCCGTCATATTTATATATTCTAACGTGTCCTGATCTAGAACCATTGCCCTTATTAAAAGGTGCCCCAATCGCAACAATATTTCCACTATCACTTAATGAAACTGAATAACCACTCAGATCATAGGTTGCTGCTCCATCAATATCATTTCCTAATTGTATCCAACTAGTTCCAATATATTGAAATATTCTAACGTGTCCTGAAATATTACCATTATTATAAATTGCACCAATCGCAACAATTGTTCCATCAGAACTTAATGAAACTGAATAACCACTATGATCACGCTCTGCTTCTCCATCAATCTCTTGTCCTAATTGTGTCCAATTAGTTCCATCCCATTCAAATATTCTAACGTGTCCTGAATAAACACCATTAACATTATTATTATAAATTGCACCAATCGCAACAATCGTTCCATCAGCACTTAATGAAACTGAATAACCACTCTGATCACCCTCTGCTTCTCCATCAATATCATTTCCTAATTGTATCCAACTAGATCCTTCATATTTATATATTCTAACGTGTCCTGAAACAATACCATTATTACCATTATTACCAATTGCCCCAATAGCAACAATTGTTCCATCAGAACTTAATGAAACTGAATGACCACTATTATCATATGGTGCTTCTCCATAAATCTCTTGTCCTAATTGTCCCCAATTAGGAAATGATATTGAACCACCAATAATAGTCATATAATCTGTTGTAGATGTATCACCACTATGTCCTGTATATCCTGTTGCTCCTGTAGTTGATGATGGACCTGTATTGCCAGTATTACCTGTATTGCCTGTATTGCCTGTATTGCCGGTTGCTCCTGTTGTAACAATTGAACCATCCATACCAGTATATCCGGTTAAACCTGTTGGTCCAGTTGGACCAGTTGGACCAGTTGGACCAGTATTACCAGTATTACCAGTTGGACCAGTAGCCTCATTTACAGGTAAAGTAGTATAAACATTACTAATATTATTATTTCTAAAATAGATACTCATACTTTGCGGATTTTCAGAAGTATTTGAAAATACAGCATAAATTTTTATACGATATCTATAACTTGTATCTGGTAATACTGTATGTGGAACAGTTAATGAAAAAGGTAATATATTTAATTCAGAATACACTTGGACTGCATTACTTACACTTCCTGATGCTATTAATACTTCTGTACCAACATTTTCTGAAGCATCTATATAATAAAGATTACCATAAAATTTTACTGATGTATCATCAGATGCTAATGTATATAAATTAATTTTCCATATTCCTCCAATTAATATTAATTCATTCACAAAATCAGTTGGTGTAGTAAATGTTCCCATTAAAAAAGCAGTATCATCACTTTGATTTCCAGATGTTATAATTGTTTGTATAGAACTATTATTAAGATTATCTTCTAATAAACCATCATTTACTGGAGCAGTTCCACCATCAGAATCAAAATATAAATCTAATCCTGTTGATACACCACTATATCCTGTTGGACCAGTACAACCTGTCCAACCAGTTAATCCTGTGGGTCCAGTATTACCTATATAACCAGTACAACCTGTCCAACCAGTTAATCCAGTATTACCTGTTGGACCAGTATTACCTGTTGGACCAGTATTACCTGTATTACCCGTTGAACCTGTATTACCAGTATTACCCGTTGGACCAGTATTACCTGTATTACCTGTATTACCTGTGTTTCCTGTATTACCTGTTGGTCCAGTATTACCCGTATTACCAGTATTGCCAGTATTGCCAGTATTACCAGTGTCCCCTGTAGGACCTGTATTACCTGTATTACCAGTATTGCCAGTATTGCCAGTATTGCCAGTATTGCCAGTATTGCCAGTATTGCCAGTATTACCAGTGTCCCCTGTAGGACCTGTATTACCTGTATTACCAGTATTACCAGTGTTGCCAGTATTGCCAGTATTGCCTGTATTTCCAGTAGGACCAGTATTACCAGTATTACCAGTAGGACCCGTATTTCCAGTATTGCCAGTATTACCTGTATTACCTGTATTACCTGTGTTTCCTGTTGGTCCAGTGTTTCCAGTATTACCTGTATTTCCTGTATTACCTGTATTACCAGTTGGACCTGTATTGTCATTTGAACCAGTATTTCCAGTATTACCAGTATTACCAGTATTTCCTGTTGATCCAGTATTACCAGTAACACCAGTATATCCAATAATTAATTTAGTTATTTGTATTCTATTTGAATTTGATATATTACCTATTTGACCTCCTATTTCTTGTGTTGAACCTGAATTTTGTTTTGTCCATACTTCAAAATATTCATCTCTATCTAACATAATAATACAATTACCTTGTAAAGAACAACCATAAATTTGTGCTTGAACTGATATAAAACCAAATCTATCATTTGAATTACTGGTAATGTCATTATAATTTTTACTTATATATGCCATTCTTGAATTTTTATTAGAAAAACTATTATTTTGTGTATAAGCAAGTTGATAATTAATTTGAACGTGGAATTTATCTAATGAATCATTTGTAAATCTTGTTCCATCGCCATTTTGAGAATAACTTATATCACTTATACCTAAATTTATAGTATCTTCTGTATTAAATAGAACTTTTGTAAAAATATTATTATTAATAGTTTGTGTGGTTGAATTTCTTAATGCTAAAAGATTAAGAGGGGCAGAATACCCAATAGGACCAGTAGGTCCTGTCGATCCTGTATGTTCGGCTGTTCCAGTATAACCTTCTGGTCCAGTATTTCCTGTTTCTCCGGTAGGTCCAGCAATACCAGTTTCACCAGTTGCTCCAGTATTTACAGCAGTCCCATCTATACCTCTTTCTCCTGTAGGTCCTGTTATTACATCAATACCACTTAAAGTTCCTGTTACTGAAACATTACCTCTTAAATTTAAATTTATACCAGTATGCCCAAATGTTATATCACCATTTTCACTATCTATTTTTAATGATCCAGTTTCACTACTATGTAGAATATTTACATTATTATTAACTAATTCTATATTACTTAATTTAATATCATCATTTAATGACATTTTGAATATATTTATAAATAG